>MRWG01000647.1_pt1 | contig 32889 bp, 37 predicted proteins | sample 1013341 | NCBI WGS metagenome assembly MRWG01 (sample SAMN06117577, study PRJNA244670) | biofilm metagenome | biome: Water; feature: Cathode Biofilm; material: Biofilm; isolation source: microbial consortium enriched at the cathode of a solar microbial fuel cell | place: USA: District of Columbia ... | reverse complement strand
TATCTGTTAGGGGACCGAGAACTTGTCCGCCCGATGCCGCGAAGGAGTAGCCGCATGGCCACAACAAATCCACTGCTAGATGACATTGCCGGCCTGATGACGGGCGCAATGGGCGCTGCACGGGCCGCTGGCGAGGAGGCACGGACCGCGGCCCAGGCGCGCGTGAAGGGCCTGATCGCCGATATGGACCTGGCCGGCCGGGACGAGGTGGAGGCGCTGAAGGCGCTTGCCGCTGCCGCGCTGGAGCGGGTCGAAGCGCTCGAGGCCCGCGTCGCCGAGCTGGAAGCGGCGTCGACATCCAGCTAGCAGACCTCACAGCCAATCACTGCCTGCCTGTTGACCAGGGGTGGACGCCAATGCGCTGGCGCGTTTCAACAGGGATGGCCATCGGACACGAATCCTGTGTCCATGACTTCAGAAAGAAGGGGAGACTTTCATGAGCCTTGATCTTTCGCGAGAAGAATTTTCGGGCATCGACCCGCTCGACCGTGTCGAAGAGGCGCTCGAAATTGCCGGATGGCAGCATGAGCGCGACGAGGAAGGGACGATCCAGGCCGTGGCCGAGACGCGCTGGGGGGATATGGGCGCCTTGTTCGCCTTCCGCCCTGAACCGGCCGCCATCCATTTTTCCGTCACCCTGGATGTGAAGCCGGTTGCAGCCAAGCGCAGCCAGCTCTCCGAATTGATCATCATGGCGAATGAGCGGCTCTGGCTCGGCCATTTCGACTATTGGGCCGACGAAGGCGTCGTGATCTTCCGCTACACCTTTTCCATGATGGATCGTGATGAGGCGAGCCTGGGCGAAATTCGCTCCACCATTGCGGCTGCGGTCAGCGCCGTCGACCGGTTCGTGCCGGCGTTCAACTTCCTGATCTGGGCCGGCAAGAGCCCGCGCGAGGCCATCGACGCGGTGATGTTCGAAACCCAGGGCGAAGCCTGAGACCCGGCGCATGGCGGGGGGAAAATCGATTGTCCTGATCGGGGCCGGCCGCATGGGCGGCGCGCTCGCATCAGGCTGGCTGTCCGGCCGGTCAAAGCCGAACCTGTCAATTGTGGCGCCGCGTCCGACGGCGCAAGTGAAAGACTGGGCCGATGCGGGCCGGGTTCAACTCAATCCGGATCCGGCCCCGGCCGCGATTGTCGTTCTGGCGATCAAGCCTCAGCAATTTGCCCGCGCAGCTGACAGCGTGAAGGCCTTTATCGGTGAAAAGACGCTCGTCGTTTCGGTGATGGGCGGGATCCGCCTGTCGCAGCTGGAAGACCGGCTCGGCACGTCGCGTGTGATCCGTGCCATGCCGAACACGCCCGGATCGGTCGGCAAGGGAGTCACGCTATTGGCGGCCGCGCCGTCGCTCGCCGAAACCGACATGGAGGCGGCGCGCAAGCTGCTCACCCCGCTGGGGCTGGTTGAAGGCCCGATGGATGAAAAGACCATGGTGGCTGCTACGGGCATCTCCGGCTGCGGCCCGGCCTATGTGTTCCTCCTGGCCGAAGTGATGGCGGAAGCCGGCGAGGCCGAGGGCGTGCCGAAAGAGACGGCGGCTCGCCTTGCCGTCGAAACGATTATCGGCGCTGCGGCGCTGATGGAAAAATCCGGCCTGACGCCGAACGAGCTCAGGAAAATGGTCACCTCACCCGGCGGCATCACCCAGGCGGCCCTTGACATCCTCATGGATGACGGTGGGATGCCTATCCTGATGCGGAAGGCCCTGCGGGCTGCGGTGACGCGGGATCGGGAGCTTTCCAGAGAGCCGGATTGAGGGACGAGACAGATGACGAGGCAGGCAGGCATTTTGGACAAGGGCCTGCTCGCCGCGCTGGAACTCGCCGCCGAAACGCCCTGGGCCGACCTGACCCTGTCAGCCATTGCCCGCCAGGCGGAACTGGATCTGTCGGAGTTTCACGGACTGGCCGGCAAGGACGAGCTTGCGGCCCGTGCCGATCCCTATTTTGACCGGGCCATGTCGGAAGAGGGCGTGTCTTCCGATGAAAGTCCGCGGGAACGGCTGTTTGATGTCATCATGTTGCGCTTCGAGGCGATGGAAGCCTTCCGGCCCGGCCTGATCTCGCTGATGAAGCATCGCGACCGGACCCCCTCCCAATTGCTGGCCTTGCCGCTGGCCCGCAAGCGCAGCGCTGACTGGGCGCTGGTGTCGGCCGGGCTGGACAACCGGTCCGGCGCACCGGCCGGGCTGAAGGCCGTCGCCATCGGCTATGTCATCGACAAGGCGGAACGCGCATGGCGCCGCGAGACCAGCGGCGATTTCGCGCTGACCATGGCGGCGCTCGACAAGGGATTGCGCGACGCCGAGGACCGGATGGAGCAGCTGCAGCGCTTCACCGGCTGGGGAAAGACAAGACAAGGGCAGGGGAACACTGCCGATGAGGAAACGACACCGGAGGAAACATGAATGAGCCGACCTGGCCTCGACGCGAACCCGCTCACACTCGGAGCGGACTGGTTCAATGCGCTTTTCAACGAGATCGGCATCGAGGCCGACGTCAAAGGCCTGACCGCTAAATCCATCGGCACAGGCCAGATTGGCGAGAATGTCCGGTTTGTGTTCGACTATGCCCACAAGGGCGCCGGCGCGCCGGACTCGCTGGTTGGCAAGTTCCCGTCGGACAGCCCGGAAAGCCTGATGACGGCAAAGATGCTCGGCCATTATGAGCGCGAGGTGAACTTCTATCGCACATTCCCGAAAGTTGCGGGCACTATCACGCCGAAGGCCTTTTACACCGATTATGATCCGGAAACGAACCGGTTCGCCCTGATCATGGAAGACATGGCGCCGTCGCAGCAGGGTGATCAGTTGAAAGGGTGCAGCGTGGCAGAGGCCGAGCAGGCCCTGTCCGCCGCAGCGATCCTGCACGCGGCGCACTGGAATGATCCTGTGCTGGACAATTATGCCTGGCTGCAGGGGAGCGACCTTGCCCCGCCGCCCGCTCTGGCGCCTGAAGCAGTGCAGGGGCTGTGGCAGGGGTTCAAGGACCGGTACGGGGATCGACTGGAAGCCGATGACATTCTGGTGGGCGATGCCTATGCCTCTGTCCTGCCGGTCTGGAGCGAAGGCTATGACGGGCCGCACGCACTGACGCACAATGATTTCCGGCTGGACAACATGCTGTTCGGGGCCGACACCGCGCCCAAGCCGCTGGCGGTAGTGGACTGGCAGACGGCCGGGAAAGGGGCGCCGGCCGGGGATGTGGCCTATTTCATCGGCGCCGGGCTGACCCGTGAGGACCGGCCCGGTCATGAGCAGGCCCTGCTACGCTACTATCATGCGCGGCTGGAAGAGGCCGGCATCCGGGACTATCCGTTCGAGGCACTGTACGATCATTATCGCTGGTTCAGCTTCTACGGCATGTCGGTGGCCTTCGGGGCGGCCATGCTGGTGAAGCAGACCGAGCGTGGCGACGAGATGTTCCTGACCATGCTGCGCCGGCATGCGGCCCAGGCGCGGGAGACCGATGCCCTGAGCCTGTTGCCCGCCTGACGCCCTAAAACTTTACGTTCTGTAATGAATTCGGGAAATTCCCGCCGAGTGTCCCGCCCCGGTACAGGTTTCCAAACATTCCTCTAACCGGGGGGGTGAAACTGTCGGGGTCGCTTATGCGTCAGCTTAAACCCCACCCTGTATGTTCCTGTCCATGGCGCCCGGAGAAGCCGGGCACTCCGTTCACAAGAATAAACATGGTGTGGATATGGAACAGCAGAATGCACGTAGTCTCAGCGTCCCCGGCCCGGATGGCCAGATGCTGACCCTGGCGGATCTCCCGTCTCCCAACATTTCGCGCTGGGTTACCCGTCGCAAGGCTGAAGTCGTGGCTGCGGTGTCCGGCGGACTGATTTCCCGCAAGGCGGCCTGCGACCGCTACAGCCTGAGCGAGGAAGAATTCGAGACCTGGGAAAAGCTCTACAGCCGCCACGGCACCAAGGGCCTGCGCACGACCCGCCTGCAGCAATACCGCCGCTAGGGCAGGGACATGTTTAACGAAGCCTTGCTTCGTTAAACTGAAATTTACACGCCAGCGCCTATCAAGGCTCTCTACTGCCGGGTTTCCTCCCCGGCGCCTGGAGCTGCAGATGGACCACAAGCTGACGAAACTCCAAGGCAGCGCGATGCTCTCCACACGGGCAGTCGCGCTGTTTGCGTTGCTGATCGCACTGGTCCTTGGAAGCTGGCGCGCGACGGACCTGTTTACCCATCCCGCCGAAGCCTGGGTGCCCGGATCGCCCATCGAAGCCTCGCTGATGGGAATCCTCGAACCGGTTGCGGGCCAGGGGAACATCCGCCTGTCCGTCACCGACGGCAACGGTCCGGGCCAGTCCGTGCTGATCCTGATCTCGTCCGATATTGCCGACACGGCGCCGACCCTTCAGAGACTGGCAAGTTCGGCCCTGCTCCTGTCGCCGGAAGCAGGGGACCAGTTGATTATCGAACACGCCGAATTCGCTCGCGGCGTGGCCGGCCGCCCGGACGCCGCAGGCTGGACGGAGCTGGGGCTCTACGCGCTTCTGTGCGGCCTGCTCGCCTGGACTGCCATTCGCACGCCTCATGAGACGGCCCCCGCCGGACAGGCTACCCATGACGCGCCGACGCACGCGCCGCTGCCTGCGGGGCCGACAGAGCTGATCGCGGCGCCCGCGCACCATCCCGCCCGTCAGGCCGCCGATCCCGACACGGCGCAACTCGTGCGCAAGGATCCCGCCCGCACGGCCTCCATCCTGCGCAGCTGGATGCGCGGGGAAGGGGATGCCGCATGAGCGCGCTGGCCCTCGCCCGACCCCGCCCTGCACAGGGGCTTGCCCGGTCGGCCCGCCTGATGCGCGCGCTCGGCCCGGATGCCGCACCGGTCTGGAACGAACTCAGCCCGCAGGAAGCGCGGGCCCTGTCCCTGGCCATGGATGCGCTGGCGGACAATCCACGGGAAGAAACCGCCACGCTGGACCGCTACCGGCAGGATCATGCCCGTCAGGATCGCGACGCGTTTCAGGCCCCACCGGTCTGGGCGCAAGTGTCGGAGCTTGAGACACGGGATCTGCTGAACCTTGCCGAAGGCCAACATCCGCAAGCCCTGGCCCTGATCCTGTCGCGCCTGGACGGTGCAGCCGCCGCCCGGCTTCTGAAAGCGCTGGAGCGTCCGGTTGCAGTGGATGTCATGCAGCGTTTGCTGCATCTCGGGCCGGTTCATCCTGCGGCCGTGTCGGCGCTGGAAACGGCGGTTTCGGCCTGGCTGGCCAATGCTGCCCCATCCGCGCATGCCGGTGGACATGAAGGCGTGGCGCGGATCTTCGACCGTCTGGACAGCCGGTCGGAAAAGAGCCTCCTGTCAGCCCTGGAAACCGCACAGCCGGGTGCCGGCAAGCGCGTGCGGGACCTGATGTTTACCTTCGACGATCTCGCCGGGCTGGATGCCGGCGGCCTGCAGACGCTGCTGGCGGCGGCGGACCGTTCGCGCCTGACCTATGCCCTGAAGGGTGCGCAGGATGCGACAAGTGCGGCTTTCTTCCGCAACATGACCCAGCGCGCCGGCGAGTTGCTCAAGGAAGAGATCACGATGCTCGGCAGCGTGCGACGCAGTGAAATCGAATCGGCCCGGATGGAACTGGTCGACCTGGCGCGAACGCTGATGGAACGCGGTGACATCCGTACGGGACGCCGGGAAGACGAGGATGAACTGGTCGAATGATCCACCGGGCCGTCAAATCCGTCACGCCATTTGATTTCCGCAGCGACTTTTCCGCTGTGCCGCCGGCTCAGGCTGATCCGGACCCGGCGGTCAGCCTGACCACGCCGGAACTGCTGCAAATGCTGGCCGAAGCGCGCGCCGAAGGGGCTGAGATGGCCAAGGCGGAGGCCGCCCGCGCCGACCTCGCCCACTTGCAGACGGCCACAAATGCGCTCAACGAAGCGCTCGCCAATCTCGTGGCGCTGACCGGCCATCTGGAGGCCTGCGCCTATGAGGAGGGTTTCAGCGAGCGGGCCCATGCGCTAATAAGGGCCACAGCCCGCACCATACTGGACGGGCAGGGCGACCTGTTCGCCGCCCAGCATTCCCTGAAGACCGGAACGCCTGAAGGAACGCCATGACTGAGCCTGCCAATCCCGCCCTGAAGAAAAGCCTGATGGACGTGCCGGTGCGCGTGGACGTGGTTCTGGGCGAGGTGCGCATGCCGATCGAGGAATTGATGGCCATGGCGGAAGGCGACATTGTTGCGCTGGAGCGCCACACGAACGAGCCCGTGGACATTTACCTTTCCGACCGCCTCATGGCACGCGGCAAGCTGGTGATCGCCGATGGCCAGCTCGGCGTGACCCTGTCGGAAATCGTTGATGAACGTGCAGCGGCCTGAGCTTCAGGCACTACATTAAATCCCTGCAACACCGCCCAATTCCTAACGGAAGAAAGGAAGTTGTTAACCTTTCGCGGTGTTAACTCATCCTAACGAAGCATGTCCTGCCGGACGACTGGGGTGGCACTCGGCGGGGTGATTAATACAGGGAAACATGCAGACATGCGCATGAAGATGTTCGCCGCGGAGACCCTTGAGGCCGCCAAGGCGATGATTTTTGCCGAGATGGGCGCCGACGCCGTCATCCTGTCAGAGCGGGAGATCGACGGGGGAGTCGAGGTCCGGGCCGCCACGGACAAGCTGGGGGGAGGGGTTGTTCCAAGCGAGCCGCTGTTCCTGCGCGATGCCCGCGGAGGCCATGGCCGCGGATCCGAAAACCCGCTGTACAGCCGTGTCCGCGACGCCCTTCTGTGGCATGGCGCGCCGCAGCGTTTTGCCGACCGGGTTGCCAATGAGGGTGCCGGCAAGGCTGCAGTTCCCGGCGCTTCGCCGGAAGATTCGATTGCTGCCGGCCTGGAACGGATAGTCACCTGTGATCCGATTGCGGCCCGGCTGGAGAAGGACATCATTCTGGTTGGCCCGCCGGGACATGGACGCACCGCGACCGCTGCCAAGCTGACGCGCCGCGCCGCCGTGGCCCGCACCGCCATCCTGCCCGTGGCGGCCGATCTGGACGGCACCGCCGGTGGCGAGCAGCTGGCCGCCTATCTTGAGCAGGAGCGCAGCCAGATCCGCACAGCGGCCACGCCTGATGCCCTGTTCGACATGTTGCGCGCTGCCCGCGAGGCCGGTCAGCGTTGTGTCATCGACCTTCCGGCAATCAACCCGTTTGACCAGGACGACATGGCGAGCCTGCAGGACCTGATCCAGGTTGTGCGCGCCGAACCGGTGCTGGTCATGTCGGCAGAAGGCCATCCGGAAGACCAGGCCGATGCCGCCCGCATCTTTGCCCGCGCGGGCATCCGCCGCGCCATCCTGACCAAACTCGATATTGCCCGCCGGCGGGGAGGGGTCATCTCGGCCCTGTCGTCTGCGGGGATCGCCTTCTCGCATCTTGCCGTGACGCCCTTTATCGGGGGCGGGCTGGTACCGGCAGCGCCCTCGCGGCTCGCTGCCCTGCTTATGGAAGATGCCCCCGGCGACGTCATCGCCCTGAAAGGAGCTGCGTAGACTTATGAGCTTCATGCTTCGAAAATCGCAGGAACGCCCGGCCCAGCGCCCGGCTCCGCGTGTCGCGCCAGCCTCCATCATTGCCGTGGCAAGCGGCAAGGGCGGTGTTGGAAAGACCTTCATGGCCATCACGCTGGCTTCGGCCTTTGCACAGGCCGGCAAGCGCACGCTGCTGGTTGATGGGGATCTCGGGCTCGCCAATGTGGATGTCCAGCTGGGCATCGCCCCGGAAACCGACCTCGCCGCCGTGATTGCCGGCTGGGTCGAGCTGGATGATGCCGTCACGCCGGTAGATGGTGGCGCGGCAGATGGTGGGTTCGATGTGCTGCCCGGCCGGTCCGGCTCGGGCGCGCTGGCTGAACTGCCGCCGGAAGAGGTTGCCCGCCTGGCAGCCGGCCTGTCGGCGCTGGCGTTGCAATATGACCAGGTTGTGGTGGATCTCGGCGCCGGGATTGAAGCCAATTGCATGCGGCTGGCCCGTGCGGCTGACAAGGCCCTGATGGTGATCACCGACGAGCCGACCTCGATGACGGACGCCTATGCCTTCATCAAGGTGCTGCGCGGCTATGCACCGAATGTCGAGCCGGTGATCTGTATCAACCAGGCCGAGTCGCGCGCTGCGGGACAGCGGACATACGAAGCCATTGCCCGGGCGTGCCAGACTTTCCTCGGGTTCCGGCCGCATCTGGCGGGCATCGTGATGCGGGACCCGAAGGTGCGGGACGCCATTCGTTGCCAGAAAACGCTGATCTCCACCGACCAGCAGGCCCAGCCCATCCAGGACGCGATCGCGATCTCCCAGATGCTGATCGGCGGCCGCCAGGGTGCGGATCTTGGCTATTAATCTGTGTGAAGAAAGTAGAAGTTTCGAGAGCGATTCGTACGGCTTGTTAACCTTCGTTAAAGGATCAGCCCGTAGGATTCACATTGACAGGAAATGCGGCTAGCTTGGTCGTAGAGATGATTCGGGAGACGAGAGATGCGCGTCCTGCTGATTGAAGACGATAGCGCGGTGGCGCGTTCCATCGAGCTGATGCTGAAGGCTGCAGGCTTCAACATCTACACGACCGACCTTGGGGAAGAGGGCGTGGACCTCGGCAAGGTCTACGAATACGACATGATCGTGCTCGACCTCTCCCTGCCGGATATTTCCGGGTACGAAGTGCTCAAACAGCTGCGCATGGGCCGCGTGAACACGCCGGTCATGATCCTGTCCGGCAATCCGGACATCGAAGCCAAGGTCAAGACGCTCGGCTATGGCGCTGACGACTATCTGACCAAGCCGTTCAACAAGGACGAGCTGATCGCCCGCATCACTGCCATTGTGCGCCGCTCCAAAGGCCATGCCGAGAGCGTGATCCGCACCGGTGAAATCGTTGTGAACCTTGATGCCAAGACGGTGGAAGTTGACGATGAGCGCGTCCACCTGACCGGCAAGGAATACCAGATGTTCGAGCTGCTTTCCCTGCGGAAGGGCACGACCCTGACCAAGGAAATGTTCCTCAACCATCTGTATGGCGGCATGGACGAGCCGGAACTGAAGATCATCGATGTCTTCATCTGCAAGCTGCGCAAGAAGCTGCAGAATGCCACGGGCGGCAATCACTATATCGAGACGGTCTGGGGCCGCGGCTATGTGCTGCGCGATCCACGCCCGAGCTCGAAATCCAACGAGATTGAAGAGGCGGCCTGACCCCTCACACCGAGCTTCAAGAGTGCTCCCGAAACCCCGGCCCATCGGCCGGGGTTTTTCGTTTGCGCGGGCCATCCGCGGTGAAGCTTTTTCAGACGAGCGGCTTGCCACGGGCCGCAAACAGCTGACATTGGCGTCATGTCCCAGAATTCCGCCGGTCCTGAAATCCTCCGCCTGATCGAACTGATATCGCGCCTGCCGGGCCTCGGGCCCCGGTCTGCGCGCCGCGTGGCGCTGTTCCTGCTGAAGCGGCGGGACACCTTGTTGAAGCCGCTGGCGGACGCCCTGGCCGAGGCGGGTGAGAAAATCGAGAAATGCCGGACCTGCGGGAATTTCGACACGGTTCAGCCCTGCGCGGTCTGTCAGGCCGACGGCCGGGATGACGGGCTGGTCTGTGTCGTGGAAGATGTGCCGGACCTGTGGGCCCTGGAGCGGGGCGGGGCGTTCCGCGGCCGCTATCACGTGCTGGGCGGCGTGCTGTCGGCGATTGACGGCATCACGCCGGAAGACCTGAACATCCCGTCACTGGTGACGCGGGTCGAGGCCGGTGGGGTACGCGAGGTGATCCTGGCGCTGAATGCCACGGTCGATGGCCAGACCACGGCGCATTACGTGGCCGAATTGCTGGAAGGGAAGGGAGTCAGCGTCACCCGGCTGGCACATGGCGTGCCGGTGGGCGGCGAACTCGACCATCTCGATGATGGCACGCTCGCCGCCGCATTGCGGTCCCGCCGGGATATCTAGGCCGGGCGCTATTCCGCCTCGACAATATCGACGCGGAAAATGCCGTCGAAATCCTTTGTCGCGACATAGAGATGACCATCCAGTCCCTGCACGACGTCGCGGATCGCATATTCGCCATCGAACAGCGATTCCTTGCCGACCACTTCGCCGTCTTCCAGATCAATGCGGGTCAATTCGAGGCCTGCCGGTCCATTCATGCCACCGGTGAAGAGATCGCCTTTCCAGCCCGGATAGACATCGCTGGTCAGCATGACGAGGCCGGAGGGAGCGATCGACGGCACCCAATAGGTCATGGGCTGGGCCATGCCTTCGGCTTCGGTCTTGGTCGTGATGATCGTGCCGTCATAATTCACGCCATAGGTGATTTCAGGCCAACCATAATTGGTGCCCGGCGTAACGAGGTTCAGCTCGTCGCCGCCCTTCGGGCCATGCTCGGTTTCATACAGGGTGCCGGTGGCGGCATCATAATAGAGCCCCTGTACGTTGCGATGGCCGTAGGACCAGACCGATGGCTTGCCGGCTTCGCCATCGGCGAACGGGTTGTCTGCGGGAATGGAGCCATCTGCATTGATGCGCACGATCTTGCCATGCGTGTTTGACGGGTCCTGCGAGTCCTTCATGTATTTGAAGCCTTCGCCCAGGGACACGAACAGGGTGCCGTCATTGGCGAATTGCAGCCGTGCGCCGTAATGATAGGCCGTATCGCGGGCATCGGCCCAGAAGATTTCCTCGACGCCCTCCAGAGTGGCGGCATCATCGCTCAGCCGGCCGCGGATCACGGCGGTGGCATTGGCACCATCATCGCCCTTGGCATAGGCGATGTAGACCATGCGGCTGGTGTCGAAATCGGGCGCCAGTGTGATGCCGAGATATCCGGCCTGACCCTCGACATAGGCGTCCGGAAGGCCGGCAACCGGGCGCGGCGTGCCTTCGCCGCCAGCCACGAATTTCAGGCCGCCTTCCTTCTCGGTGAACAACAGGTCCCCATTCGGCAGGAAGGCCATGCCCCAGGGCCATTCGGCTTCGGTCACGATGGGCGTGAGGGCCACGTCGAATGTGCTGGTGGCCGCCGGCGTGGTTTCCGCCGGGCCGCCGCAGGCAGCGGCAATCAGGGCCAGCGGGAGCAGGGGGGTAGTATAGCGCATGAGGGATCCTCCGATGGGGGGCAGTTGGCCGGGATACTAGGGCGCGGCGGCCGAATGGCCAAACAAAAAGGGCGGCCTGAAAGGGCCGCCCTTCTGAAGAGTTTCAGTCCGGTCCTACCAGGACTTCTTGACCGTCACGCCGTACAGCGCCGGCTCGGTCAGGAAGGCGTTGGTGAACAGGCCGGAGGAATCGTCGGTCAGGTAGGCACCCGTCACAACTTCCTCGTCGGTGAGGTTCTTGGCGAACACTTCAACGCCCCAGCCGCTTTCCTCATTGTTGAAGAGGATCGACAGGTTGACGTTGGACCAGGAGTCCAGTTCGTCGCGCGGGGTGTTCCAGATCCGGCTATAGCTGTCGGACTGCATGTAGTAGTCGCCGCGGATCGTCATGTCCCAGTTCGAATTGCCAAGCGACGCGAAGGTGTATTCCGCCGCCAGGTTCAGCGTCATTTCAGGCGCACCCGGCATCGAATTTCCATCCAGGTTCTTGGCGTCACCTTCGATCGGCTGCAGGGCGGTGGCCGTCTGCGTGTTGCCGTTGGCATCGGTGTAGGTGACGGTCACGCCGTCGAGGCCGAAGGCGGCTTCCTGTCCGGCAAAGGCGCCGGTGCAGAGGCCGAGCGTCGAGCCCGGGGCGAGCAGTCCGCCCTGGATCGCACCCAGCACAGTGGCATAGCCCTGGGCCGAGACGACACAGTTGGAATAGGTGCTGGAATTCTTCAGCGCGACCAGATCGGCACGGCCATTGGTGCGGTCGAGCACGTCGATGCCGTATGTGTCGGCAACTTCTGCGTTCAGCAGGCCGAGATTGGCCGTCAGCAGCCAATTGTCAGCCGGCGTCCACAGGCCTTCCAGTTCGATCCCCTGCAGTTCGGCGTCCACGTTGATGTTCACCGAAGAGCGGTTGATGATCTGCGTGATCTGATAGCCTTCATAATCATACAGGAAGCCGGTCAGGTTCAGCTGGGCCGTGCCGTTGGCGAAGGTGTTCTTCGTACCGATTTCATACGAGTTGATGAATTCCGGATCGAAGGTCTGCGGGAACAGATTGGCACCTGCCGGCTGTGGCGGGTTGATGCCGCCACCCTTGTAGCCCTTGGAGTAGAAGCCATAAATCAGCGTGTCGTCGGTGAAGCCGAGATCGGCTGTGTAGTCGAACCCGATACGACCGGTGATCTCCTGGAAGTCTGCTTTCAGCAGGCCCTGGGATTCACGCGGATCGGCGCCGGTCGGCTGCGGCGTGAACAGATAGGTCGGAACCACCTTCTGCTCCTTCTGGTCGTCCGTGTAACGAAGGCCCAGGGTGAGCTGGAGGTCGTCATTGACGTCGAAATAGCCTTCCCCGAAGACCGCGAAGGATTCCAGTTTGTAGGGGGACAGCGAACGGAAATAGTTGCCGCCATCACCTGCAAGGCCGCCTGTGAACAGGGACGCGCCGGAAGAGGAGGTGGACCCGCTGTCGAGCGGAACGACGCCGCCGAACAGGGCACCGCCGGCCGCGTTGTTGATCTGGGTCAGCGCGGTCAGGGCGTTCGACAGCACGTAATAGCCGTCGGTCGGGTTGAAGGCGTCAACAGATTCGAAATCCACCTTGATGGCGCCGAGGTTGAAGTTGAACGGACCATCATAGTCGGACTGCAGGCGCAGTTCGTGCGAGGTCTGCTCGCTGTCTGCACCAGACAGGTCGAACGTACGGAAGACATTGGAATCGCCCAGTTCCGGATCGGACACGACACCACCCGGGAAGAGCAGGCCGTAGAGCGGTGCAAGGGCCGGGTTGATGAAGGGACCGGCCGTGGCGTTGAATTCGATGGTCGGGGCGACCTTGTTGTAGTCCTCGATGGAGACGACCGAAGATTCCGAATAGCTGCCCAGATAGGTCAGCAGGAGATTGTCGCCGATATCGGCTTCGGCTTTCCAGGAATAGAGCGTCTGCTCGGCCTGGTACATCGGGTCGAAGGCCGATTCGATCTTGCGCAGATCGGAAATGGCCGGATCGAGATAGACATCGCCATTGAGCAGGCCGGCAAAGATGCCGAGGCCGCCGGCCAGTGTGGCCTGCGAGTTCACGCGATCATTTGACTGGTCGAGTGGGGCGTCCACACACCCCAACGATGTGGCGAGTTGGTCGACAGCCGAGACCGGCAGGCCCATGAATGTGTCAAAGCCCGGATCCTTGGCGCAAAGCTGCTTGCCGGAGCGCAGGCGGGTGTCGTCTTCCTCGAAATGCTCGACGGAAATCCAGCCGCGGGCCCAGTCGGTCGGCTCGACGGCGAACGTGGCGCGGAAGCTGTACAGGTCGCGATCATCGACATCATTGCCGGTGACCAGATTGTCCACATAGCCGTCGCGGCTGAGATAGGAGCCGGCAAGACGCAGGGCGGCTGCATCGCCGATGGGCAGGTTGACCATGCCCTTGCCCTTGAACGTGTTGTAGTTGCCATAGGTCAGCTCGGCATCAGCCTGGAATTCCCCAAGAACCGGCTTTGCCGTGATCAGGTTGAACACGCCGCCCGTGGCGTTCCGGCCATAGAGCGTACCCTGCGGACCGCGCAGAACCTCGACCCGTTCCACATCGTAGAATTCTGCTTCGAACAGGCGGTTGGCCGTGAGCGGAATGTCGTTCTGGTGAATACCCACGCCGGCATCACCGGACTGCGCCACAACATCTGCACCAATGCCGCGGATCTTGAAGTTGAAGCTGGTGAAATTGCCTTTGGTGAAACTTACGTTCGGGATCGACTTGACCAGGTCGGGACCGCCAGCCAGCTGCAGCCGGTTCAGCGCATCTTCATCGAAGGCCGACACGGCGATCGGAACGTCCTGGATGGATTCCTCGGTTTTCTGGGTCGTCACCGTCACGGTGGACAGTGTGCGCTGGGTGTCGTCGGAATCGTCCTGGGCGGTCGCCACCGGCCCTGCGAGTCCCACGACAAGTGCGGACGCACCTGCCAGCCAGACGCACTTCGAGTGTCTGATATTTCGCATGTTTTGTTTCCTCCCCTCGGGCCGCTTGATTGCTGACCTCGAGCAATTTTTGCCGAGCTGGCCTCTTGCGGGCCTGCTTCAATTGTCATCAGAATGCATTCGTGACGGGTCTGTCAACATGACGCAGCGGCAATGATGCGTTTAAAAATCGGGGTGTCAAAAATGTAACGGCCCAGCTTGGCCGCCTCGCCCATGCCTGTTACAGGCGCAGACATGTCACAAAAGCCATCTGCTGCACTCGTTCTCTTTTCCGGGGGACAGGATTCCACCACCTGCCTCGCCTGGGCGCTTTCGCGTTTCGAGCGAGTCGAAACCGTCGGCTTTGATTACGGCCAGCGCCACCGGATCGAACTGGAGTGCCGGGACACGGTCCGCGCCGGACTGGCCGGGCTGGACGCGGGCTGGAAGGCCCGTCTTGGTCCGGATCACCTGCTGGATGCGACGGTGCTGAAATCGCTTGGCGAAACGGCAATGACCCATGAGGTCAGCATCGAGATGACCGAGGCCGGACTGCCCTCCACCTTCGTGCCGGGGCGCAATCTCCTGTTCCTCACCCTGGCCGGGGCCCTGGCAAGCCGCCGGGGCATTTCCGTCCTCGTGGGCGGAATGTGCGAAACCGACTATTCCGGATATCCTGACTGCCGGGCGACCACGATGGCGGCCCAGGCCGAGACGCTGCGGCTTGGTCTGGATGTTCCCATGCAGATCGAGACCCCCCTCATGTATGTCGACAAGGCGGGGACCTGGGCGCTGGCCGATGAGCTTGGCGGACAGGCCCTGATCGATCTGATCGCGGAGGACACGCATACCTGCTATCTCGGCGACAGGGAGCACCGGCACGAATGGGGGTATGGGTGTGGCACATGCCCGGCCTGCGAATTGCGGGCGCGAGGCTGGCAGCAATGGAAATCGGCCCGCTGAGGGCGCGCCCGGCGCTGCACAAGCAACCGCCATAACAACTGGACTTTTCGGGCCTTTTTCCGGTATTGGGGGCCCCTTGAAGCCAATATGGCCGGACCCATACCAGACCTGACTTGAACCGATGACGACCCAGACCGACCAGACCAGCCTGTCACACGCGGCCACGAGCCCGGAAGGCCGCGTGTTCGCGATCTCGAAATCGGTGAATTTCGAGGCGGCCCACTATATGGGTGGCAAGCCGGAAGGGCATCCCTATCGCAATGTGCACGGGCATTCCTTCCTGCTGGAAGCGACCGTGGCAGGCACCGTCAAGCCGGGTGAGCAATGGGTGGAGGATTTCTCCCATCTGACGGCCTGTCTGCAGGCCACCGCTGCCAAGCTTGACCACAAGCTGCTGAACGAGATCGAAGGTCTCGAAGTGCCGACCCTCGAGCGTATCTGCCTCTGGGTGGCGGCAGATCTGGCGGCGGAGCTGCCGGGTCTGTCGAAAGTGGCAATTGCTCGGCCCAGCCTGAACGAGCGTTGCGAACTGGTGCTCTAACCGGCCGCTAGCTGGTCAGTTTCAGCCCGGCAATGCCCAGGACAATCAGTCCGATGAATCCCAGGCGCGCCAGCGTGGCCGCTTCGGCGAACCAGATGATCCCGACAATTGCCGTGCCGATCGTGCCGATGCCTGTCCACACCGCATAGGCGCTGCCGATCGGCAGGGCGCGCAGGGCCATCGCAAGCAGCGCGAACGAGGCGGCCATGCAGACCAGCGTCAGGGCCGCAATCACCGGACGGGAGAACCCATCCGACAGTTTCAGGCCAGTGGCCCATGCGATTTCAAGAAGTCCTGCAAGCAGGAGACAGACCCAGGCCATAAGTGCACCTTTCGGGTATTGGCGGGTCGTCCCGAGGGTGAGGCTTGCTCATGGGGGTCGTCCCCCATGGCGCCCCCGAACGGTAAGTCCGGAGGCGGCAGGGCAGGAAGGGGTCAGCTGCCGGAGGGCGAACCGGCGGACAGCTGCTTCACGAATTTCCGGGCAAATTTGTCAGAGGCGCGCTTGGCGTCCTGCCAGGTGCTGATCCCGGCATTGCGGATGTCGGTTTCGTACCAGTCATAGGTCAGCTCACCCAGCGTGTTGCCGGCCGCATCATAGGCGGTGGCAGAGAGCTTCATGCCGCCAATGCTCTTAGAGCCGCCATAGTCGAGACCGGGCGTGTCTCCCAATTGCTTGAAGGTGGGCTTGTTCGGCATTGCGTCGACGATTGTTACATCGATGCGGGCAATGTCGAGACCGGCCTTGGCCAGTTCACGTGTCAGGTCTTCCTGCACTTCCTCGACCAGATAATCGGCTTCGCGCATGCCGTACTCATCTTCGAGTTCCTCGATAAATTCCGGGCTGAGACCGACATGAATATCACCCGCAATGGCAGCGGGAGCGGTCATAAGGGCAAGGGCGGCGAGCGGGGCAAAACGTTTCATCGGAGCATCTCCTGAACTGTTGTTGCACAAGCATAACACGCCGCCCTAGCCCGAAGAAGTCACAGCCGCGTGAAGCCGGGTCAGACCGTGTCGACAAATACGATCTCGGCGTCTTCCAGACCCTTCAGCTCGAGCGCTTCGGTGCCGCTGATCGCGGCGCCGTCGCGGGCCTCCATCCGGATGCCGTTCAGCTCGACCGCGCCTGCAGCGAGAACAAGATAGCCATGACGGCCGGCCTCGACCTCATAGGTCAGCGTCTCGCCCTGCTTCAGCGTGGCCCCCAGGACCTGGGCATCCTGATTGATGACGAGACTGTCCTGTTGGCCTGTGCCAGAGGCGAGCACGGCCCACTTGCCGGACCGGTCGCCTTTTGGAAACTTCCGCGCACCCCAGCCGGGCTTGCCGTCGGCGGTACGGGGCAGGATCCAGATCTGGAACAGGGTCGTCTCTTCGTCCTCGGCGTTCCATTCGGAATGCTGCACGCCGTCGCCGGCGCTCATCACCTGCACGTCGCCGGCTTCAGTGCGGCCGGTATTGCCCATGGAATCCTTGTGCGTGATCGCACCGGAGCGGACATAGGTGATGATTTCCATCGAGTGATGGCCGTGCGGCGGGAAGCCGGTGTGGGGCTGGATGGTGTCATCATTCCAGACGCGCAGGGCCCCTTCGCCCATGCGCTTCGGGTCGTGATACCCGGAAAAGGAGAAATGGTAATTGGCGTTCAGCCAGTCATTCTGGAACCGGCCAAGCTGTTTGAAGGGTCTGTGGTCAATCATGGCGATATCCTTTCGCTCGTGTTGCAGCGAATATGACGCTCCCGCGCCCAGCCTGTAGGCTGCGGCCAGCCATCACACATATGCATGCCGTGCATAAGTGGAAGCGGACGCAAAACCCGCTAGGTTCCGCCCCTGATGCGCCTGCCCATTGTTCACCATGCCGATTATGACGCGAAGACGGTTGCCGACGATCACCGGTTTCCGATGCGCAAATATGCCCTTGTGGCCGAATTGTTGCGGGCCGCCGGACACGGTTTCATCCTGCCGGAGGCCGCGCCCGAAGACTGGCTGACTCTGGCCCATGACGAGGCCTATGTCACCGCCATCCTGACCCAGACACTTGATGCAAAGGCCGCCCGCAAGGTCGGCTTCGAGATCACGCCCGCAATCGCTCGCAGGTCAGCGGCGTCCGTGGGCGGCACCTGCCTTGCCGCGCGCCTTGCGCTGGAGCAGGGGGCCGCGGTGAACCTTGCCGGTGGCAGCCATCATGCCGGGCCCGACGGCGGGGCAGGGTTCTGCGTGTTCAACGATGTTGGCGTCGCCGGAAAGCTGTTGCTGGAAACGAAGGAAGTGCGCCGGGTGGCCGTCATCGATTGCGACGTGCATCATGGCGACGGCACCGCTGTGATCTTCCGCCATGATCCGCGTGTCTTCACCGCCTCGCTGCATTGCGAACAGAACTGGCCGCGCGAGAAGCCGCCCTCCGATCTGGACATGGGCCTGCCGAAGGGCACGGGCGATGCGGAATATCTCTCCGCGTTGGAGCATCTCGTCGAGGCCGCGCTCGGCACCTCGCCGGATATTGTCTTCTACAATGCCGGGGTCGATCCGCATGCAGAAGACCGTCTGGGCCTGTTGTCCCTGACGGATGACGGCCTGCGCGCGCGGGACGGTTTCGTGGCCAAGGCGTGCCGCTCAGCCGGCATTCCGCTCTGCGGTGTCCTCGGTGGCGGCTATGCCCGCGACGCCCGCGCTGTCGCCCGGCGCCATACGTTTCTGGTGGAGGCGGTCGGCGCGGCTTTCCAGAGCGTCGCGGACTGATTGCACGACCAGCAGGACGGGGGCGAGCAGGATGATCAGCACGGCCAGTCCGAACATGGCCGCGAAGAACCAGACCAGCCAGCCGGGCATGTCCCCGACCCCAGCGACCTCGTCTGATTGCAGCAAGGCGAACGACAAGGGAAACCCGAAAATCAGCAATGCTCCAATTGCCAATCCGACAATCAAATTCGGACGAGATGAGTCACCTGTCGGCGTGTATTCCACATTGCTGTACTCGGCCCAGGTCTTGACGGTCGTTTTGGGATTGGCACCCGGCTTGTTTCGGCGGCTGCGACGGCGGATCAGGCGCTTGAGTTGCGCGGTTCGGTCATGCGGGGGAGTCTGCCCGGCGCTCACGCCTCGGTCTCCTGTCGCGTCTGGGAAAGCGCAGCTTGGCTATTGGCGCCTTTCGCCTGACGTTTCGCGATGATGCGATCCGCGCGCGCGATGAGCCGTTCCCGGACGGCCGTATTGTCCCCATCCAGCTGCTTCCAGAACCACATGAGCGGCGCGAGCAATGCCAATCCAAAGACACTGGCAAGCAGCAGCATCGCCAGAACCATGGTGGTGCGAATCAACATTTCTATGACAATAAGAGAAGCGGATGCCAGATTGCGGGAGGCTGCATCAATGATCAGCGGGTCCATCAGCGCGATGGCGACCGGAAGGGCATAAATGAACATAATGACCAGAACGACGACAATCCAGCGCGTGGCCGACGAATGGCTGGACCCGGGCGTGTGCGAATAGCTGCTGTGCCAGGCATGCAGGGTCGTGTCGGTGTGGGGATTGGCGCCGACCTTGCCGCGCCGTCCACGGCGGCGGAGAAGGCGTTTGAGGCTTTCGGTGTGATCCCGGTTCGGCGTATTGCCGGATGTCATGTTCTGTCATCCCTCCCTGTATTCAATCTGGGGGCGACAGGCGTGTTCCGCAAGGTGTTGCAGACGCCGCTCTTGCCCCGACTCACTTGCGCCGCCACAAGAAACAGATGCCTGCCCAGCCAACTCTTGACGATGCCCGCGCGCTGCTGAAGCGCGTCTATGGCTATGACGCCTTCCGGGGGCTGCAGGAGGCGGTCATCTCGGACACACTGGCCGGCAGGGATGGCCTTGCCGTTCTGCCGACCGGCGGTGGCAAGTCGCTCTGCTACCAGATCCCCGCGCTGCTGCGGGACGGGGTCGGCATTGTCGTCTCGCCGCTCATCGCGCTGATGGCCGATCAGGTCGACGCGCTGAAACAGGTTGGCGTGCGCGCCGAACGGCTCGATTCGTCCATGGATTTCGATGCCCGCGCCGAAGCGCTGGAGGCGGCCTCGCGCGGCGAGATGGACCTGCTCTATGTCTCGCCCGAAGGCATGGGCACGGGGCTGGCCCAGCGCCTTGCCCAGATGAACATCTCGCTGATCGCCGTGGACGAGGCGCACTGTGTCAGCCAGTGGGGCCATGATTTCCGCCCGGATTATCGCGCGCTGGGGCGGCTGAAGGATTTGTTCCCCGGCGTGCCGCGCCTTGCCGTGACTGCTACGGCAGATACCCGCACGCGCGAGGACATTCTGGAGCAGCTGGACCTGACCAAGCCCGCTGTTCATGTGGCGAGCTTTGACCGGCCGAACCTGGCCCTTGCCGCCGAGCCGAAGGAAGGCAATCGCGCCCAGCGCGTTGTCTCGCTCGTCAAGGCGCGGCCGGGCCTCTCCGGCATTGTCTACGCCGCCACCCGCAACGCAACCGAAGACCTGGCCGAAGCGCTGGAGCGGGCCGGCATTTCCGCGCTCGCCTATCATGCGGGCCTTGATGCGGAGGTGCGGGCCGAGCGCCAGCGGCGCTTCCTGCTGGAAGACGGGCTGGTCATGTGCGCGACGGTCGCCTTCGGCATGGGCGTCGACAAGCCGGATGTGCGCTTCGTCATCCATGCTGACCCACCGAAGACGATGGAGGCTTATTGGCAGGAAGTCGGCCGCGCAGGACGCGATGGCGAGCCCGCCGAGGGCGTCGCGCTCTACGGGCCCGCCGACATGCGCCGCTCGCTGAGCTGGACCTATGAGGGTGACGCGCCAGAAGCGGTCAAGCGCGTACAGATCACCAAGACGCGGCAGCTGTTTGCCTTCTTCGATGGGGATGAGTGCCGCCGCGCGGCTGTGCGCCGCTATTTCGGGGAAGAGGGGGTGGAGGCCTGCGGCGCCTGCGACATCTGCCGGGGCGAGAGCGGCGAGCCCCATGATGCGACCCGCTGGGCCCAGATGGCAGTTTCGGCCGTGCTGCGCTGCGGCCAGAAGATCGGGCGCGGCCGCCTGATCAACCATTTGCTGGGACAGGCCAAGGACAGTTTCGACGAGGAGCTGTCCACCCAGTCGACCTATGGCATCGGCAAGAACATGCCGAAACAGGGCTGGAGCCGTGTATTCGATGCGCTGCTCTATGATGGCGTTCTGGCCGAGGGCGGCGAAGTGAACCGGCCGGCCATGGTCGTGCCGGACGCCGAGGCGGCCCGCGCCCTGTTCCGGGGAGAGCGCACGCTGATGCTGCGCGCCGATCCCGCCGCCACGCGCAAGCGCTCAAGGGGTAAAAGCCGCGTTGCCGCGCAGGCCCTGGCCGACATGTCGGAGCGCGACCAGATCCTGTTCGACATGCTGCGAAGCTGGCGCACGGAAACCGCCAAGACGCGCGGCGTGCCGCCCTATGTGATCTTCCATGACCGCACCCTCGCCGAGATCGCGCGCGAACGCCCGACCGATGCCGACGAGCTGCGCCTGATCAGCGGCGTGGGGGAAAAGAAGGCGCAGCGCTATGCGGCGGATGTCTCGCGAATCGTGTCCGAGGCGGCGTAGGGCTCTGCCGGGCTGCCGACGGCGGGCACGGGCAGGCTGGTGGAGACGGTCAGGCCACCGAGGCGTTTCACCATGGCGAACAGGAACAGTGCCATGCCGCCGAGTTCCATCGTCTCCTCGATCGTCACCATCACATCCGTGAGCGCCGATTCCGACTGGCCGACAGCGAGGAGGTGTTCGCGCTCGAGGATTTCAAAGCCTGCCGCGCCGGTCACGAAGATCGTGCCTGCCACGACGAACAGGATCTGGCTCGTCCGGTCCAGCCGGAAGAACCACGGGATCAGGACGATGGCGAGGATCAGCATCGCAGCGCCATACGGGAGGAGAAAGGCATAGTCGGGCAGCCAGGCGGCGTCGAGGCGGGCATGCATCGTGTCGCCGATCTGTTCGTGCAGCCGCGCCCCCTCGTCATAGGCGAGGAAGATCATGACCGCGCCGAGCAAGAGCCAGGGCAGGCGGTCGCGGCTGCCGCGCGCCTGCAGGCCACCGGTCAGCAGCGCCACCAGTCCGCAGGACAGGATCAGCATGGCAGAGGTCAGTGCAGGGATGTTTCCTTCTGAATTCATGCGGAACAGGCCGGTCAGCCCCCAAGCATAGGAGTTCCCGAACGCATATTTCAGGACGAGCAGGCCGATCTGGGCGGCCAGCAGAAAGCTTGTGATTGCGATCAGGACGTAGCCAATCCTGCGCGCAGGAATGTGCAAGGTGCGCGGAAGGCCCACCACGTCCGCAGACGCCGATCTCACCATGACGTGTCTCCCCACACTATCCGGCTAGTTACAGATTTCCGGATACTATGTCACAGGAATATGACGGCGTCGATTGGCAATTTCGGGTTTACCGGGCCGGTATGGTACAGGGGCCGTCCGAACAGGCCGACACGCCGGATGGCCGCGCCTTTCCGCCAAATCGAACAAGGGGGAGATTGGCACTCCCGCACTTGACCCGGCGCGCAGCGCGCCTCACCTATAGAGCCAACCAGATTTCCCGCCTTTCGGAGTTCTCATGAACCTTTTGCACCGCCTCGATGACGAGACAGACGAAAAGACCCAGGCCGAGCCGAACGCCTTCCTCGAGGAAGCGCTGTTCAAGGCCCGCACGATCCTGCTGACCGGCGGCATCGATTTCCACGCGGCCCGCCGGGTCAGCCAGCGTCTTCTGGCCCTGTCCTCGGAAAGCAAGGAGCCGATTCTTCTGGTGCTTTCCTCGCCGGGTGGCCATGTCGAGAGCGGTGACATGATCCATGACATGATCAAGTTCGTGGAAGCGCCGGTGAAGATTCTCGGCACCGGCTGGGTCGCCTCGGCCGGCGCGCTGATCTATGCGGCGGCCAAGAAGGAAAACCGCTTCTGCCTGCCGAACACACGCTTCCTGCTTCATGAACCGCGCGGCGGCGTGGGCGGCCAGGCCACGGATGTGGAAATCCAGGCCCGCGAGATCATCAAGATGCGCGAGCGCCTCAACAAGATCTTTGCCGCCGCCACCGGCAAGTCGCTGGAACAGATCAAGGAAGACACCGATCGCGACTTCTGGATGAGCGCCCAGGAAGCGGTCGATTACGGCCTTGTCGGCAAGATCGTGAACCATCGTAGCGATATCGGCTAGGCCTGCGCCCAGTCCGGATTCGAGACGCCCGGTCATCCCCGATGGCCGGGCGTTCATGTTTCGTTAGGCATGTGTTTGCCGCGCGTAAAGGTTTATGGCGCAAGCTGGGTTCTTAACCTGTGTAAGGACCCGCCGCTTCCCATGCCGGTCAGAGTAGAAGACATCGCGGTCGCCGTGCGACCTGTTCCCGCCGCCGCCACCATTTCGGGTGTCTCCACCCGGTTCCTGGCCCATCCCGACCTGTTTGCCCTGCCGATCGTCAGCGATGGTGCGGCGCTGGGAATGGTTACGCGCCGCGCAGTTCTCGAGGCGCTGGCGACACTGGCCGGACGCGAGGCGAACGGGCCGGCCCATGTCACGCGGATCATGGTGCGCCACCCGGTCATGTGTGAAGCGGGCACGCCGGTGGGGCTTGTGGCGAAGCTGGCGGCAGACCAGTCGAACGCAGCATTGACCGATGGCGTCATTGTGCTGAATGACGGACGCTATTCCGGGCTGATCAGCCCGTCGGACCTGCTCAAGGCGGTCGCGCAGGAGAATGCAGCGCGCGCCCGCGCCATGCAGGCCGCGCAGAAGAAACTCCAGAAATCGCGGAATGAGGCCGGGGCCTTCGAGCAGGAAAAGGCTCGGTTCCTGTCCTTTGTGGGACATGAGATCCGCACGCCGCTGACCGGCATTCTCGGTGTGGCCGATTTGTTGCAGGACAGTGTGCACGGCACTGAGCCGAAACGGCTGGCCCGGACCATTTCCGAGAGCGGACACCATCTTGACCGCCTGTTGAGCGACCTGCTCGACCTGTCGCGGCTGGAGGCGGGCAAGCTGGCCGTGAACAGTGCGCCCTTCGACCTGCACGCCTTTGCGACCGAAGCGCGGGATTTGTGGCAGTCGCGCATTGCCGGCAAGCGGCTGGACCTGCGCATCAAGGTGGCAGGCGATTGTGTGGCGCGGCTGGAATCGGATGCGATGCGTATCCGTCAGATCCTGTTCAACCTGATGAGCAATGCGCTGAAATTTACCGAGCGCGGCTATATCGGCGTGGAATTGTCCACTTTCGAGGCGGCAGGCACGCTGAAATTGCGCATGACTGTGGAAGACACTGGCTGTGGCATTTCGGATGCCGACAAGGCGCGTCTGTTCGAGGCGTTCGAGCAGGCCCGGGCCTCGACGGCCGGCACGCATGGCGGATCGGGCCTCGGCCTGTCCATTGCCAAGGGGCTGGCCCGCCGGCTGGGCGGGGAGATCGTCCTGGCCGACAATCCGGAGGGCGGGTCTATCTTCACCGTGACCCTGCCGGTGCGCCGCGCAGGCCCGCGCCTTGCGGTGACCGGCACGCCGCCGCGTCCGCGCATGAAGGCGTTCGAACTGGGCCGCATCCTTCTGGCCGAGGACCACGCCGTCAGCGCGCTGGTCGTCACGCGCGCCCTGTCTGCGGCCGGGTGGGAAGTCGACTCGGTGCAGACCGCCGAGGATGCGATCGACCGCGCCCTGCACCAATCCTATCAGGCGATCCTCACCGACATCCACCTGCCCGGCATGATGGGGGAGGAAGTGCTGTCCGCCATTCGCGGCGCGGATGGGCCGAATGCGCTGGTCCCGATCATCGCGGTGACGGCCGATGTCAGCCCCGAGCGCCGCCTTGCCTGCGAGGCGGCCGGGTTCACGACAATGATCGAGAAGCCCATCCGCCCGCGGGCGCTGGTGGCCTCGCTGGTCGACATCCTGCTGGCAGACAAGGCGGCCGCCGCCGAGGCTGTCCAGCGCCAGCTGGCCTGAGGGCGGTGTGACCGATACGCCCGGTCTTGCGCGGGCCGTCGGACGCGGCCTGCGCCAATGCTGCCCGGCCTGTGGCCGGGGGAAATTGTTTCGCACATATCTCAAACAGGTCGACACCTGCGAGGTCTGCGGCGCGCCGCTGGGGGACATCCGCGCCGATGACGGCCCGGCCTGGCTGACCGTGCTGACGCTCGGCCCCTTGCTGGTGGCGGTCACCTTCTCCGTGTCGTTTGCCGATTTTCCGCTCTGGGCCAGCCTGCCTGCGGCGGCCGTGATCGTGACCGGCGCCGTCCTGCTCCTGCTGCCCCGCGTGAAAGGCGCCTTCATTGCGGCGCTGTGGGTGGCGGGCCGGAAAGGGACGGGCGAGTAGACGAGATTGCCGGCGGGGCAGGGGCCGGTTTGGGGTTGATCTTGCCGACAGATTTCGCTCTCACTTGCATCCAGTGATTTAAGTGTGGGGAGACATTCGTGGGAAAATGGTTTGGCCGTCTGGCCCTGATCGTCGGTTTCGTCTCGGCAGTGCTGGGCATTGTCGTCTATGTGAATGACGAGGTGCGCGCGCGCGTGTTCCCGGATCTGGCCCCCGCCACGCGGGCCGATGTGCAGGAGCAGATGCGCCTCAGCGAGGAACGGATCGCCGCCGTCGTGCAATCGTCCATCTCGACCGCGCTGGCCGATGCCGAATCCCGCGGCACGACGGTGTCTGCCGATGAGCAGGTCAATTATGAAGCGGCGCTGACCTCCCTGCTGGCATCGGAAGACCCGACCTTCAATGATGCGAAATTCCTGGCCCTGTCCGGTCAGCCTGAAGCGGCGGCCGAGGAATTGGTGACGCTGGCCGAACTGACCTCCGGCGAGGCCGAGCCGATTCCGGAACGGGACCGCGCCAGCCTGTTGCGCAGCGCCGGGGACATTCTCGTGCCATCCGATCCGGGCAAGGCGCTGGCGGCCTATCGCAAGGCGCAGCAGCTGGATCCGGACAATCAGATCCTCGCGACACGCATTCAGCAATTGTCGGCCCAGACCGCTGCAGCCAACACCGTTGCCGCGATCCCGAATGCCCAGTTCGAGTTTGATGGCCTGCTGTTCGAATTCGAAGGCTGCGAGACCGGGGAGACACTGAAATGCGTCCTGTCGGTGACCAATACGACGCCCGACGAGAAGCATCTGTTCACGCGCAGCGTCTGGGCCATCGACGAACACAGCCGATGGATGCAGGACACGCGCCGCAATGTCCGCGCCTCCGATCACTATACCTGGACCATTCCGTCGCTCGAGGCGTCGCAGATTGATGTGTCCTTCGGGCGAGCGGCCAACATTCTCCAGTATCTGAACTTCGATCTGCATGTGGACAATGTGTCCTACAGGAAGACGTTCCGTGATATCGCGGTGCGCGGGGGCCGGGATGTTCAGGTGCGCCAGATGCGCCCGATTGATCCGTCTCATCCCGAGCGGGCGTTTTCGGTGTCGGGCGTGCAGTTTCATTTCCTGGGATGTGGCAATCCGGATGCGCCGGTCTGCCGGTTTGACCTGATCAACAATGGCCCGGAAGCGGCTGTCATCAATGTCAGTTCGGATATGGCCTATGATCATGAGGGTGTGGGGATCGAGTCGGTGCGTCCCGAAGTGGACATCAGCGGGGATTATCGCGGCGAGGTCCCGTCCGGGATCACGACCGGCTGGACGGTCAATTTCCGGAAGCCTGTGTCCTATTTCCAGGAATACCGGGCTTCGATCGAGGTGAATGGTGACCGGATCCGGCGTTCCTATCGAGACCTGTCCCTTGGCGACGGGCCCATGCCCGAGGTCAAGACGCTGGATGCGGCAGCGGCGTTCGGGCCTGATGGCTATTTCGAGATCGGCGGGGTCGAATTCGCGTTCATGGGCTGTCAGGACACGCTGAAACCGGTGTGCCGCACCGATGTCCGCAACACGACCGACGCCTATGCCAAAGTCTCCGCCGGCCGCGCCGAAGGCACGCAGGCGGGCGGGCAGGAGGTGCGGTCGGCAAATGCGGTGGTCGTCATGAACAATGACTTTGCGGGCGAGATCCCCCCGGGGCTGACCACGACGATCGAGCACCGTTTCTCCGGCGAAACCGCCTCGTTCGACGCGCTGAACATCCGCTATTCCGCCGGTGATCTGCGCGAGAGCCGCAGCTTCAGCGCGGTGCCCGTGCAATGAGCGGGCAAACGACCTGCATCGCGTGCAGGTCAGATGCTTGCAGAGGCGCGAAACCGCGTGTAATAGGCGCGCTTCGCCACAGGCGATCGGTTCGGTAGCTCAGCTGGTTAGAGCGCGCGACTCATAATCGCGAGGTCGGGAGTTCAAGTCTCCCCCGAACCACCACTCTCTGAAAATCGCGGGTTTGGCTGGTCGGGTGGGCCGGGGCGGCTTAGTATGTCCGATCATGAGGATGGCGCTCCTTCTTGCATGTCTTTCCCTGGGCCTCGCGCCTGTGGCGGTGGCCGATCAGGCGATGGCCGAGGCGGCTTTTGTGCGTGGGGAATACGATGCGGCGCTGACAGCGCTGGCGGATAGCGAGTCGGCCGATGCACTGGCCTTCCGGGCGCGGACCCTGCTGGCCGGGGCGATGTCGGGGCCGGCCGATCCGCCGGACGTGCTGCTGCACCGGGCACTGGACCAGGCCAATGCTGCGCTGGCGAGGGACCCTGCCCATGCCGAGGCCCGCCTGCAGCGGGCCATTGCCCTGTCCCTGATCCTGCGGCCGATGACGACGCGCGAGGCGCGCAAGACCGGCTGGGCCGAGGAGGCACGGGATCTGGCGCGCAGCGTGCTGGCGGATGAGCCGGCCAATGTCTATGCGCACGGCTTCCTGTCGGTCTGGAATGTGGAAGTGGTCAATCGCGGCGGCCGCATCGGGGCGCTGATCATGGGGGCAGGCATCTCCGATGGCCGCGACCATTACGAGGCCGCGATTGCCGCCATGCCGGATGATGCCTCGGTGCACTGGCAATGGGCGCGGGCGCTGGCGGCGCTGAATGCGCGGAAATACCGGGCCGATGTGCTGGCCGCGCTGGATGCGGCGCTGGCTTGCCCGGTGGAGTCCGAACTGGAGCGAACCATGCAGGCCCGCGCGGCACTGCTGAAGACGGAAATGCTGCAGGATCCGCGCCGGGCCGGGGAGCTGGCGGCGCGGATGCTGTGACCCGGCCTATTCGGCGGCGACGGCCTCGGCATGGGCTTCCTGTTCGGACAGGAAGCGTTCAGCTTCGAGCGCGGCCATGCAGCCCATGCCGGCGGCGGTGACAGCCTGGCGATAGGTCTCGTCCGTCACGTCACCGGCTGCGAACACGCCGGGAATTTCGGTGGCGGTCGAATCCGGCGCCGTGATCAGATAGCCATTGTCCTTCATGGCGAGCTTGCCCTGGAACAATTCGGTCGAAGGGGCATGGCCGATGGCAATGAAGACGCCATGCACCGGAATGTCCGTCGTCTCGCCGGTGTCGACATTCTTCAGGCGCGCGCCGGTCACGCCGGGCGGGTCCCCTTCGCCGAGCACTTCATCCAGAACCGTGTTCCAGACCACTTCGACTTTCGGGTTCTTGAACAGGCGGTCCTGCAGGATCTTCTCGGCGCGGAAGCCGTCGCGACGGTGCACGACCGTGACCTTGGAGGCGAAGTTCGTGAGGAACAGCGCTTCTTCCACGGCTGTGTTGCCGCCGCCGACGACAAGGACTTCCTTGCCGCGATAGAAGAAGCCGTCACAGGTGGCGCAGGCGGAGACGCCGAAGCCCTTGTATTTTTCCTCTGACGGGATGCCCAGCCATTTGGCCTGCGCGCCCGTGGAAATGACCACGGAATCGGCGGTGTAGGTAGTGCCGCTTTCGCCCACAGCCTTGAAGGGGCGGGAGGTGAAATCGACCTCAGCGATGTGATCGTTGATGACGCTCGCGCCCATGGCTTCGGCGTGTTCCTGCATCTTCACCATCAGTTCAGGGCCCTGGATCTCGGTGAAGCCGGGATAGTTCTCGACCTCTGTCGTGATGGTCAGCTGGCCGCCCGGCTGCATGCCGGTCACCACGGTGACATCGCGCATGGCGCGCGCGCCATAGACGGCGGCGGTCCAGCCGGCAGGGCCGGAGCCGATGATCAGGATTTCGGTGTGTTTCGTGTCAGCCATCTGGAAGGCTCCGCCATCTGTTCGTGTCTTTGTCGGCCCGGCATATAAGGGCGATTGGACGAGGCTTAAAGCGGTGCGGGCCTCATATCAATGTGAACACTGCCCGGCGGGGACGGAAGCTGTGCCATTGCCCGTACAGACGACTTCAACCGTGGCGTGGGAGACCTGGAACCGGTCAGCCAGCCGATCCTTGACCGCGCGGCGCAGCTGGTCCGGGTCGGCGCCGTCGGCGGCGGTGACTTCCAGCGTGATCAGGGGCTTGGCTTCGGTCAGGGCCCAGGCGTGGAAATGGTCAACGGCGGCCACGCCCTCAATCGCGGCGAGGTCGGCGAGGATTTCCTCCGGCTCCAGCCCGGCCGGCGTGCCTTCCAGCAGGATGTGGCCGGACTTGCGGGCGATGCGCACACCGGCAAACAGGACGAGGAGCGCGACGAGCACCGACAGGATCGGGTCGGCGGCCATCCAGCCCGTGGTCATGATGATCACCGCCGCGCCGATGGCGGCGACCGAGCCAAGCAGGTCCCCGGCCACATGCCACAGCGCGCCCTGCAGGTTCAGGTCTTCCTTGCTGCCGCCATGCAGGATGGCGAAGGCGATGATGTTGACGAGAAGGCCGCCGACCGCGACGGCCATCAGCACATTGCCCATCACCTCGACCGGCTGCAGCAGGCGGTGGATGGCCTCCCACACGATCCAGAGCGAGAGCAGGACGAGCAGGATGCCATTGGTGAAGGCGGCAAGGATCTTCATCCGCGCGAACCCGTAGGAGCGCCGCGAATCGGCCGGGCGCTCAGCCAGCTTGTAGCCGACCCAGGCGAGGGCGAGCGAGCCCGCATCGGTCAGCATGTGCGCCGCATCCGCCAGCAGGGCGAGGGAGCCCGAGATGACCCCGCCCACCACTTCGGCGATCATGAAGACTGCCGTCAGCAGGCCGGCAAGGGCAACGCGCCGGCGGGAATCGGCGCTGGTCATGTCGGCATGATGTGCATGGTCGTGATGGTCATGATTGTGGCCATGTCCATGCTGGTGACCATGATCATGCGCGTGGGAATGGGCGTGTTCACTCATGCCATCTGTGTGGCGGCTCTTGGGGGAGGGGTCAATCAGCCTGTGATAGCGTTGCGATCGTGACGCTATAGCATTGGCAACAGGCCCGGCCCTATTCCGGCAGGTCGCTGGCGGGCAGGCGCGCTTCGCGGCGGGTGCGGAACCGGCCCTCGAAGGCGACGATCAGGCAGGCCGCAATGATCACGAACGCGCCGACCCAGAGCTGCCAGCCGGGCATCTCGTCGAAGAAGACCAGGCCGAGCAGGGCCGACCAGACCAGCGAGGTGTATTCCAGCGGAGCCAGCCGCTGCGCCGGGGCGCGGCCATAGGCCAGCGTTGCCAGATACCAGACCCCATAGCCGAGCCCGCCGAGCAGCGCGAAGACCGGCAAATCCCTCCCGTCCGGCGCGCCGAACAGGCCGAACGTGACCGGCAGCATGGCCAGCGCGGGCACGATATTGGTGAACAGGGCAATCGTGGTGGCGTCCTCGATCAGGGCCCGCATGCGCAACAGGACGAGCACGAACGCATAGCCGATCGTGGAGCCGAACAGCGAGATCAGGCCCAGCGTCTGGTTGCTGGCGCCGTCGCCCGCGCCGGACTGGCCGGACAGGGCGAAGGCGACGCCCGCAAAGCCGAGCAGGGTGGCGCCTGCGGCAATCGGGCTGATCTTCTCGCCCAGCAGGAGGCGGGCGACGGGCGCCACCAGCAGCGCCGCCGTAAAGCCCAGAGTGGTGGCCACGGCCAGCGGCAGCTGGGTCAGGGCGTAGAAGAAGGTGAAGGCGCAGAACAGTTGCAGCAGGCCGCGCAAAGTGTGGAAGCGGACCGCCTCCCAGCCGGGCATAGGTTTGCGCAGGGCGAGGAAGACCGCCAGTGACAGCAGCGCGCCGAACAGGAAGCGCCAGGCCAGGAGATGGTGCAGCCCGGCGCCCGGCGCGACGCCCTTGACCAGCGCGTCCACGCCGGTGCCCACCAGAATGGCGAACGCGGCGATCAGCATGGGGGCAGAGAGGAGGCGGGCAATCATGAGGGCCGGACCCTAGACCGATCCGCACCGGGCGGAAACGGATTTCCCGGCGCGATGCGTGTGTGCCGCCGGGGCAGGTATGATAGGAAGGCTTTCCGGCTGCGCCTGACCGCGCGGTCATGATGAGGGAGGACGAGATGACCGCACCACGCCTGCGCCAATTGGTGATCGCTGCCGACACGCTGGAGGCCGCCGACCAGCTGGGCGACCTGCTGGGGCTGGGCGCGCCGTTTGTGGATCCCGGCGTGACCGAGTTCGGCCTCGAAAACCGGGTCTATTCCCTGGGCGACCAGTTCCTGGAAGTCGTCGTGCCGGTGGCGGACAGTGCGCCCGCGCGCCGCTTCATCGACCGGATGGGCGAAGGCGGATACATGGCGATCTTCCAGACCGATGATCTGAACGCCCTGCGCGCGCGCGTGGACGGAATGGGCATTCGCCGCGTCTGGAACATCGATTTGCCGGACATTTCCGCCAGTCATCTGCACCCGGCCGATATTGGCGGGGCGATTGTTTCCGTGGATGAAGCGCGCCCGGCGGGCAGCTGGCGCTGGGGCGGGCCGGCCTGGCGCGACAATGCCGTGCCCGGACGCCTGGTCAGCGCGGCCATGGAGGCGCCGGACCCGGACGCGCTGGCCGCGCGCTGGGCACTGGCGCTGGGCCTGACCGTGGATGAGCGGGTGCTGTATCTCGAAGATGCCGCCATCCTGTTCCGCGAAGGGCCGGTGGAAAAGCTCGCCGCCTTTGGCCTCTACCGTCCGGATGCGGACGCCATCCTGTCGCGCGCCGAGGCGATGGGCCTGGATGTGGACGGCCGGGAAATCCGCTTTGCCGGCGTGGGGCTGAGCCTGCTGGCATGAGGCGGGACACCGTGGACACAAGGCGTAGAACACAAGACCTCCAGACATACCGAAGCGGCGCACCGGAACGTCCCCACCGGTGCGCGGCTTTTCTGTCAGGGAAGGGGCGCCCCTGACAGGTCCGCGAGAGAGAGTGGGAACTCTCTTATAGACTTATGCGTCGCGACCCATGATCGGTGTCGCGTCCCCCGCACGGATCGCCGCTTCAAGCGCTGCAATCCGGATTTCCGTTGTCACCGCCGAGATCGCGGCAACAATCAGCATGATATTGAACAGGACGCCGGACAGTCCGAGCAGCCACCATCCGGCGAGGTAATCGCCCGTGGAAAAGCTCACGCCGCCCATGATCGCCGCGATGATGAATGCAAACAGTGCGAAATTCGTAATCTTGGTCGAGCCTGGAAGCTGGGTATGGTGAAGCTCAGGACGCTTCCAGCGGTAATGAAGTGGCGCCGGAGAGGCTGGATTCTTTCGTGCAGCGCTCTGGCTGGTATCGGTGTTGGAGGACATTGAATTGCCTGTTCCTTGAGGTTGAAGATGCTCTCTATGGAAGCAAGATCAGGGATATTGCAATCGGGAAAATGTCTGCAACGAAGAGGGAGCAGCGGAATGCCTCAAACGTCGCAAGGCTAGGGCAGTTGGGAACGTCTTGAGATGTTGTATCTCGCACTTCAGAGGCTCGATCCGCTGACCATCATCGACGAGTTGGGGCGGGACAAGCTGCTGATCCTGCTGGAGGGGGGGCACCACGTCGCTCCTCCAACCTGAGGATGCAGGATTTCCTTTTCTCCAGCACCTGTAGCTCCGGCATGCGCCGGAGCCCCTGATCATGTGTGAGGCCTTGTGCCCGATTCAGGACGTATCGAGACAATCCTCGACCGCGACCTGATGCAGCAGGGCGAGGGTTTCATGCTCGGCCTGGGTGACGGGCAGGCGGCAGAACGCGCTTGGCAGGGCCCGGGCGATCACCGGGCGCGGCCCGCACATGAGGCGGCGCATCGCCTCGACATAGCGGGGCAGGTGATCCAGCGCATGGCCGAGCGCCAGCAGGCGGCGCACCTGTCGCCCGGCCGGCAGCAGGTCCTGCGGCTGGGCGGGATATTCGGCGAGATCGACGGGCGTCTCCTCATCCAGCAGGCGAATGCGCGGACCGGTGCGATAGCGTTTCGGCGGCGGTGCGGGAGGCCGCTCCGGCGCGGCGCGCCCTTCGCAAAGGCGGAAATGCGGCTGGGGGAAAAGTGGCCGGGCGGGGGGACGGCTCTGCGGGACCGGTCCGGGAACGGGGCCTGCCGGCGGGGCGGGGCGCGG
>MRWG01000646.1_pt1 | contig 32936 bp, 24 predicted proteins | sample 1013341 | NCBI WGS metagenome assembly MRWG01 (sample SAMN06117577, study PRJNA244670) | biofilm metagenome | biome: Water; feature: Cathode Biofilm; material: Biofilm; isolation source: microbial consortium enriched at the cathode of a solar microbial fuel cell | place: USA: District of Columbia ... | reverse complement strand
GCCCAGCGCCAGGGTGAGCCGTCCCCGCCCGCGCCAGTCGCAGAGGACCACCCCCGCGCACCACGCGCCGAGGGTGTACGCCGCCGTCCCGATCCACGGGCAGACCGCGGCGTACACCCTCGGCGCGTGGTGCGCGGGGGTGGTCCTCTGCGACTGGCGCGGGCGGGGACGGCTCACCCTGGCGCTGGGCGTCGGGTGTCTGGGTGTGCTTGGCGTCTTCTGGGCACGCGGGATCGGGGAGGTCCGCCCCGAGAGCATGAGCGAGTACGAGGCGCTCGGGCGGGCCCTGTACGCGCCCCTGATCGACCTCTGGAGCGTGCCGCTCAAATCCTGGATCGCGCTGGGCATCGTGCTCGCGATGGGGCTGAGCGCGGCGCCGGGGTTTCTCCGGGACGGGTCGGCGTTGCCCACGCCCGACCGCTCGGCGCGGGAGCGGCTGTTGATGTACGGCGTCGGGTCGCTCGCCTTCCCGGCGCTCGGGGGCCTGCTCCTGGGCCTCGGGCTGGACGAACCGCTGCTCTGGCGTCTCATGGTCCCGCGTTCGCTCATGCTGGCGCAACTGGTCTGCGTGATCGTGGCGGCGGTCTGGGCGACCGACCGCATCGCGCGCGGCGGACGCGAACGCGTCGTCGGCGTGATCGTGCTGCTGGGGGTGATTCTCTGGCCGGCGCCCGGCGCGGGGCACCTGGCCGCCGGCGCGCTCGGGGCGCTGATTGTCGGGCTGATCGGGGGGGCCTCGCTGGTCTCGGGGGTCGCTGGTCCGCTCTCGGTCCGGGCGGGGGGAGCGGCCTGGCACGGGATGGCGCTGGGGGTGTGCGTGCTGTTTGGCGTGTGGGCGCAGTGGCGGTCGGGGCTGCCCTGGCTGCGCGACGCGACGGACGCCTCGTGGCGTGAAGCGCAGCGATGGGCGAGCGAGCACACGGCGGCGGGGAGCCGGTTCGTGACCCCGCCGTACCTGGCGGGCTGGCGGATCGGCGCCCACCGCGCGACGTTCGGAGAGCTGCGTGACGGGGGTCTGATGTTCTACGCGGGCGCCCCGGCGCTCGAGTGGGAGCGCCGGATGCGTCTGCTGGGGATGGACCGGATGCGGGCGTGGTGGTGGGACGTCCCGCCGGGGGATTCGACACCGGAGTTCGCGGCATTGCGCGCGCAGTACGAGGAGGCGGTGCGCGACCACTGGCCCGCGATCGGGGAGGCGTCGGGCGCGGACTACGTGGTCTTGGAGGCCTCAGCCGAGGCGGGGATGGGGGCGCCGGTCTGGTCGAGCGACCACTTCAACGTGTACCGCGTCGGGAACGAGTAGAGGGCGGGTCAGAACTCGCAGTTGTCACCGACCAGGCCGAGGAAGGCGAGCAGGTCGGAGAGGTCGGGCACGCCGAAGGGGGCGGTGAGGTCGGCGCCGCTGTCTTCGCGGGCGAAGAGGTCGAGGAAGTGGACCAGGTCGGAGATGTCCACGGCGCAGTCGGCGGTGTAGTCGCCCAGCTTGTAGAGGGCGTCGAAGTAGGCCTCGGGGGTGGCGGCGTCGGAGAACCCCGGCTCCCAGAAGGCGACGGCCTCGACGCCGAGGAGGCGGAAGACGGTCATCTGCACGCCGAGGGTGTCGTTGAGGGCGGGTTCGCCGTGGTCGGCGCCGTCCAGGAAGAGGATCTCCTCGCCGACGCATCCCAGGTCGGGATTGCTCGGGCACCCGCCCTGGGCGAGGATCTTGCCCTGGAGGATGGGCATGACCTTGAAGGGTCGGCCCTGCGAGTCGGTGATGGAGCGAGCGGCGAGGACCGCGCCGAGGGCTCGCTCGGCGTAGCGCTCGGCGATGCTGAACTCGACCCCGTTGCAGTACGCCGCCCCGGGGCACCCGATGGGATACTGCTGGGTGACGGCGTAGTCGACCTGGTCGTACGCGCCGAGGGCGGCGAGGCGTTGGAGGTACTCGATGTTCCCCTCGAAGGGGATGCCGTTGCCCGTGACGTACCCGAGCTGCCAGTAGCCGATCTCGGCGTTGGGGAAGAGGTGCTTGGCGACGCGCACGCGCATGGCGATGGCCTCGGCGAGTTCCCTGAAGGCCTCGGGCTGGAGGTCCGGGTCGGGGCCGTAGTTCTGAATGAGCTGCCCGTTGACCTCGCCCTCGATGTCGAGGATGACGACGCCCTCGAAGGAGTGGGCGGTGGCGATGGACCACTCGAGCCGGTTGAGCACGTGGTAGACGTACTCGAGGCAGAGATCCTCGGTGAGGTTGATGAAGTCGTCGTAGGTGTACCCCAGGCCGCCGCCGAAGCGCCAGCCGTTGAGGATGACCGCGTCGCGCCGGACGCCGAACTGTTCGACGGGCGCGTCACTGAAGCCCTCCATGGTCGCGAGGTATCGGAGGGGCTCTGAGGTTGCAGCGTTGGCGGGACGGACGGACAAGACGAGGGCGAGCATGGCGCCCAGGACGTACTTGAACATGCGGGGGCTACTCCGTTCGGGCCGGCGACCCCACGCTCAGCGGGGAGACCTTGATGCCCGGGCTGTGCTCTGGTCCGACAGGACCCGATCGAGCCGATCCACAATCCGTGCAGACGCACACCGTACGTCGGTTGTGATCGGCTGATCCGCCCGTCTCAGGCACTTTTTTTGGGTTCCAAGGTCCGGATGGAGCGGTCAGGGAAGTCCTTCCCCGGCAAGATGGGTAATCCCAAATCATCCCTCACGGGATGCCAGGGGCCTCCGGCGCCGCTGGGCTGAGGGGAACCCCTCAACATGATCCGAACCTCAAAATCACGCCCCCCTGAACGCGCGGGCGCGGCGAGATTGGGGGAAGCGCCCCGGGTGAGAATCCCGGACGGCGACGGGCGCGGTCGGGGATCGCCGGCGCCGAAGCCTCCCGGGAAGGTCAGCACATCCGTGAGGTTCAACGTCCGCAGAGGTGGCGGACGGTGCGCGGCGTTCGGTTGCTCCCCGAACGACCCGAGCGCGAGGGCGCGTCGTCCCCGGTCCGCGAAGACTGGAGCGTGCAATCCGTGGCACACACGTCAGCGGCATGAGGGGCCGACATCAGGAGGGCGGCTCACTGCCCGAAGAGGTTCGTCTCGCCGAACATGCCCTGGGCCTCGAAGTGGGAGAGGGCGTCATCGACCGAGGTAAAGACCTTGGTGGCGGTCTCGGTGATGAAGGGTGAGGGGTTTTTGGAGGGTTTCCAGACGACGTAGACCTCCTTGGCGTGCTCCCAGGCGTGCTGGAGTTCGCGCTCCACGCCGGAGCTGAGGCCGGGGATGATCTTGCCGTCGGTGCCCTCGAGTTCGGGGACGTAGCTGACGATCATGTCCGCCTGATCGATGAGCTTGAAGTCGCGCATGTAGATCTGGCCGTCGATGTCGCCGGCGATGTCGAGCACCTCGCGCGTGCGCATGCGGATGGGTTCGGCGCCCTTGTCCACGCCGCCGAGCTGGAGGGGCTTGTGGTCGAAGAAGTCCTTGCCCTCCTTGACCGCTTCGAGCGCGCGGTCGAGCAGGAGCTTCTCGTCCACGTCGCCGGGGTCGAAGGTGATGAAGTGTTCGGCGAGCGCGTCGCGGAACTGGTCGATCTCGGCCATGACGTCGGGCATGTCCACGACGTGGCTCATCGGGAAGCTGGGGTAGACCTTCTTCATGTCCGGGCGGCAGACGAGTCGGAACATGGTCCGGGTGGTGTCGCTGAAGCGTCCGCGGCTGACGATGCAGAACTGGCTGCCGGGGATCGCCTGGCTCATGAGTTCGGTGGCGAGGATCTCCTCTTCGCGCCAGACCATGCAGTCCTTGAGCGTCGCGTCGATGTCGTGCTCGCGGTGGAGGCGGTCGTGGACGACCTCGATGTTGTCCACGAGGCAGACGAAGAGGTCGGGCTTGAGCTTCTCGATCTGGTCGAAGTCGAAGGCGGAGAAGAGGCCGTGGCGCCAGCGGAAGGTGCCGTGGGTGTTGACGATGAAGTTGGGCTGATCGCGGGAGTCGGCGATGATGTCCTTGAAGGCGGCGCGTCGGAGGGAGTTGAGCCGGGAGAGGGGGAGGTCGAGGATGCGTCCCTTGCGCACGTCGGGCGCCTCGTTGTACATCATGTCGCCCACGTGGTAGAGCGGCAGGGTCTCCCCCTGCTGGCCGGCGAACTGGGCGACCCCCTCGAGGTAGGGCTTCTTGTCCATGCCGACCTGGCCGGTGACGATTGCGCGCATGCTGGTGTCCTCCCGAGCGACGATCCTAGGGCTTCCGGACGCCCCCCTCGCCCGCCAAACTCCCCCTTCTCCTGCCCGGGCTACCCTATCAGTCCGCGATCAGAACGCCCCAGACCCGGAGCCTGCCTATGTCCATCCTCGTCAACGCCAACACCAAGGTCATCTGCCAGGGCATCACCGGCTCGTTCGGCGCCCAGCACACCAGGGGCTGCCACCTCTACGGGACCAGGATGGTCGGGGGCGTCACCCCCGGGAAGGGTGGGCAGAAGGACGCCAACGACCTGCCCATCTTCGACACCGTCCGCCAGGCCGTCGAGGCCACCGGCGCCGAGGCGACCATGATCTTCGTCCCCCCCGCGTTCGCCGGGGATGCGATCCTCGAGGCGATGGACGCGGGGATCCGGGTGATCTGCTGCATCACCGAGGGTGTGCCCGTCGGCGACATGGTGCGCGTGCGCTCCGTGCTCGATGAGCGCAACAACGCGGCCCGGGGCGCCGACAGCGAGCACCCCCGCGAACTCTTCACCCTCATCGGCCCCAACTGCCCGGGCATCATCACCCCCGGCCCCAAGACCGGTTCGGGCGAGTCCGGACGCGATCCGTACACCAACAGCGGGTGCAAGATCGGCATCATGCCCGGGTACATCCACACCCACGTCTCCGAGTCGAAGACGGGCAAGAGCGTCGGCATCGTCTCACGCTCCGGCACGCTCACCTACGAGGCGGTCTGGCAGACCAGCCAGCTCGGCATGGCGCAGTCCACCTGCGTCGGGATCGGGGGCGACCCGGTCCGCGGGCTGGGGCACATCGACTGCATCCGCCTCTTCGAGAATGACCCCGAGACCGACGGCATCATGATGATCGGGGAGATCGGCGGCTCCGACGAGGAGGAGGCCGCCGCGTACATCAAGAAGCACGTCAAGAAGCCCGTCGCGGCCTTCATCGCCGGTCGCACCGCGCCCCCCGGCAAGCGGATGGGTCACGCCGGGGCGATCATCTCCGGCGGCGGGGGTGGCAAGCCCACCGGGACGGCCGACGCCAAGATCGAGGCCCTCCAGGACGCCGGCGCCGAGGTGGCGATGAGCCCGGCGGACATGGGCAAGGCCATGGCCCGCGCTCTCGGACTGGGCTGATTCTCCCACTCAGACGGACACCCCCGCCCTTGGGGGGACGATTCGGTGAGTCCCGCTGATTCCGCGCCTTCGCTCCGCCGATCCTCGACGCGTGGCGACTGCTGACCGAACAGATCCCGCCCTCACTGCCGACGAGGCCGACTCCCGCGGCTTGCTGCGTCGCCTCGCGCTGTGGGACTGGGTGGTCGCCTTGACCCTGGCGCTCTCGGTCGGGATCACGCTGCTGGCCTGGAACGCCGCCCGACGCGATGCCCGAGAGACGCTCGACCAGCGCAACCGGGCGATCGCGCAGGCCGCGACCGAGGAGGTCGCCGGCCGGTTCTCGGGCGTCGAGCGCGCCCTGCGCATGGCCCGGGGGTTCGTGCTCGCCAGCGACCGGGTGGACCGGTACGAGTGGCGTACCTTCGTCGGCTCGATCGATCTTGAACGGTCCTACCCCGGCGTCCTCGGGCTTGCGTTTGTTGAGCGGGTGCCGGAAGCGGAGTTGGAGGAGTACGTCGCGGAGGTGCGTTCGGGGCTGATGAGCAACTTCGAGGTCCGCCCGCCGCGCTCGGCCCGCGAACGCCAGCCGGGCGACGACTACTACCTGATCCGGCATCACGAGCCGTTCGAGATCAACGGACGGGCGATCGGACTCAACGTGGCGCAGCAGATGCCGGCCCACTACGCCTACGAGCGCGCGATGCTGACGGGGGAGGTGCAGTACTCCGATCCGGTCTGGCTGCACCAGGACCTGCGCGACCGCCCCGGGATCATTCAGACGATTCCCATCTACCTCCCCGGACGTCGGCTCGACAGCCCGGACGATCGGCGGGAGGCGTTGATCGGGTGGGTCTCGGCGCCCACGAGCATCCCGGACCTGATCGACTCGGGGCTGGAGGATGCCCACGCGATGTTCACGATCGGCCTGGAGGAGACCGCCCCGGCCGATCCCTGCCTGGTTGACTTTGAGCCGCGGGTCTACACGACGCACGAAGGGGAGGCCCACCCGAAGGCGGACCTGATCCGTGTGCCGCTCACGCTCGGGGGGCGGGAGTGGGCCCTCACGTTCACGCCGCGGTCCGAGGCGGCGCTGATCCCCGAGACGGGTGTGGCGCACACGCGACTGGTGCTGGGGCTGCTGGTGAGCGTGCTGCTGACCGCGACGGTCTGGTCGGTGTCACGGACGCAGAGCCGTGCGGAGCGGATGGCGCAGGTGATGACGGCGAGCCTCCGCCGCAGCGCCGGGCGTCAGCGGGCGATGGCCGAGAGCGCCGAGGCGGCGAGCCGCGCCAAGTCTGAGTTCCTCGCGAACATGAGCCACGAGATCCGGACGCCAATGACGGCGATTCTCGGGTACGCCGAGCTGCTCGACGAGCGCGCCCACGAGCTGCAGGTTGACGAGGAGCAGCGACAGTGGCTCCGCTCGATCCGGCGCTCGGGCGAGCACCTGCTCTCGATCATCAACGACGTGCTCGACCTGTCCAAGATCGAGGCGGGTCGGATGCGCACGCGGGCGCGGGCCTGCGAACTCACGGAGATCGTCAACGACGTGCTCGATCCGATGCGCTCCCGGGCCATCCAGAAGGGTCTGACCCTGCGCGCCGAGCTGGTGACCCCCACGCCCGAGCAGCTCATCACCGACCCGGCGCGCCTCCGCCAGGTCCTCATCAATCTCGTCGGTAACGCCATCAAGTTCACCAGCCAGGGCACGGTCACCCTGACGATCGGACGCATCGATCACAGGATCGTCTTCGAGGTCCGCGACACGGGCATGGGGATCGACCGGTCCTCCCTCGATCGCCTCTTCGAGGCCTTCGAGCAGGCCGACTCCTCCATGGCCCGCGCCCACGAGGGGACCGGGCTGGGCCTGACCATTTCCAGGCGTCTGGCCCGCCTCATGGGCGGGGACCTGACCGCCTCCTCCGAACCCGGCGTGGGGAGCGTCTTCCGCCTCACCCTCCCGGACGAGTCCCCCGAGGACGTCCGGCTCATCACACAGCTCGGCGGCCCCCCCCTCCCGGCCCTGGCGATGCCGAAGACGGACACCACGCTCTCGGGGCGTGTGCTGCTGGTCGAGGACGGGGAGGACAACCAGCGCCTGATCTCCTACTTCCTGCGTCACGTCGGTCTCACGGTCGATCTCGTGCGTAACGGGCAGGAGGCGATCGACACGATCTCGCGCGACGCGACCTACGACGTGATCGTGATGGACATGCAGATGCCCGTGCTCGACGGGTACGCCGCCGCGACCCGCCTGCGCGAGATGGGGTGCGCCATCCCGATCGTGGCGCTCACCGCGCACGCGATGGACGGGGACCGGGAGAAGTGCATCAACGCCGGGTGCACCGAGTACGCGACCAAGCCGGTCGATCGGCACGCCCTGATCGGGATCGTCACCCGCCTGATCGAATCGAGATCGAGGCGGATGTCCGCCTGATCCCGCTCGCCCCTTGCGGTGCGCGCCGTTGATCCCGCCCGAGCGCGCGGTGTCGCGCGGCTCACTCGGCCTCGGGCGCCTTGAACACGGTCCCCCGCGCCATCACGAAGCCCACGTCCTGCAGCACGGAGAGATCCTCGAGCGGGCTGGTGTCCACCGCGATGATGTCCGCGCTCATCCCCTTGCGGATCGCCCCGACCCGGTCCCCGATCCCGCACAGGTCCGCGGCGTTGACCGTGGCGCTGACGATGCAGTCCATCGCCGGGATGCCCGCCTCGTGCATGTAGATGAACTCCCGCGCGTTGGTCCCGTGCGCCCCGACCCCCACGTCCGTGCCAAAGGCGATCTTCACACCGCCGCGGTACGCCCGGCCGACGGCGTCCTGGATCTGCGGCCCGACCGCCGCGGCCTTCTCGCGGATCGCGGGGTTGAAATACCCGCTCTCCTGAGCCTTCTCCTCGACGAACTTGCCCGCGTGGATCGTGGGCACGAGGTAGCACCCGTGCTCCTTGAACAGCTCGATCGCCTCGTCGTCCAGGTACGTCCCGTGCTCGATGGAATCGACGCCGGCGCGGATCGCGGCCTTGATCCCGTTGGCCCCGTGCGCGTGGGCCGCGACCTTCCGCCCCATCGTGCGGGCCGTCTCGACCACCGCCCGGATCTCGTCCTCGAACATCTGCTGGTCCACGCCCGCGGCGGTGTTTGACAGCACGCCCCCGGTCGCCGTGATCTTGATCAGGTCGCTCCCCTGCTTGACCCGCTCGCGCACGGCCTTTCGCATCTCGTAGGGTCCATCGGCGACACCGTCCATCGGCGTCATTTCCGGGCGAAGGACCGGGCTCATGCCGTTGGTGGGATCGGCGTGCCCACCCGTGACCGAGATCGACTTCCCCGCCGCCAGGATGCGCGGGCCGGGGATCACGCCCTCGTTGATGCGCGCCCGCAGGGCGTAGATGTCCGAGCCGGCGGAGCCGACGTTGCGCACCGTGGTGAACCCCGCCATGAGCGTGCGCTCGGCGAAGACCACGCCGTCGATCGCCGAGTGGGTCGTCCCCTCCGTCAACGCCCGGCGCAGGCGGACGTCCATCGTCGGGATCTTGAACGTGAGATGGGTGTGGCAGTCGATGAGCCCGGGGAGCACGAACTGATCGGTCAGATCGATGAACTCGACCGTCGCTCCCGCCGGCGCCGAGACGTCTCTGACGTAGCCGTCGAGGACGTCGTCGATCGTGCCATCCCGAACGATGATGGTGGAGTTCCCGCGGGGCGCCTGACCCGGCTCGTCGAGCAGGGCGCCGCAATGGATGACGGAGATGGCGCTCGGGGTGTCCTCCGCCAGAGCCGCAGGTGTGAGCAAGGCGATGAAGAGCAGGAACAGCGTGCGCATGACAAACCTCCGGGTGTGAACCCGGAGGCTATCACGAATCGGTCGTTGGGCCGAAGGGCGCCGAACGCGATCAGGCGGCCTTGGCCTTGTTCTTCGACTTGCCCCCCGGAGCGGACTTGGACTTGGTCGGCGCGGGGAGGAAGGCGGGGCCCTTGGCCTCGATCTTCTGGATGCACGCCTCGGAGCAGGCGCTGACGCCGGAGGACCGCCCATCGATCTCCGCCCCCTTGGTGAACCACCCCTGGGGGTGCTGCCAACGCCCGAAGGCGTAGATGGGCTCGACGGTCTTTCCGCATCCGTTGCACGTGAACTGACAGCTCATGGTGATCTCCCTGGGGTCTGCCCCCTTTCAGCGGATCATCCGGGCGTCGTCTTGACCGGGGCGTCCCGACTCCGCCTCGCCCCGCAAGTGCTCCCGGCACAGGCGTTTCAGCCCGCGCCCCGCCGCCCCGGGCAGGTCCGAGTTCACCCCCCACGAACGCGGCCCCCCGCCCGGCGTACAGAGTCCCATCATGCTCAACATCCTCAGATCCGAAGAGCGGGGCCACCTCGACCACGGCTGGCTGAACACCTACCACACCTTCAGCTTCGGGGCGTACCACAACCCCGAACGCATGGGGTTCGGCCCCCTCCGGGTCATCAACGATGACATCGTCGCCCCGGCGCGCGGCTTCGCCGAACACCCCCACCGCAACATGGAGATCATCAGCTACGTCGTCTCCGGCGCCCTGCGACACGCCGACTCCACCGGCGCCAGGGAGGACATCACCCCCGGCGTCATCCAACGCATGAGCGCCGGATCGGGGATCCGACACTCGGAGGTCAACCCCTCGGCGCGCGAGCCCGTCCGCCTCATCCAGATCTGGATCACCCCGGAGCAAGAGGGCGTGGAGCCACGCCACGAGTCGCGCCCCTTCCCCATCCACGAGCAGCCCGGGCGCCTTCACCTGCTCGCCTCGCCCGACGGCGAGGACCGCTCGCTCGACATCCATCAGGACGCCCGCGTCTGGGCGGGCCTCCTGCGCGAGGGCGACCGCGTCGAACCACCGCTCGCGCCCGGGCGGCGCGCATGGGTTCAGGTGGTGCGCGGTCAGGTGAGCGTCAACGCCGAGACGCTCGGCCAGGGCGACGCCGCAGCGATCACGGACGAGGACGCCGTCGCCATTGAGGCGACGTCGGAGGCGGAGGTGCTCTGGTTCGACCTGCCCTGACGGGGTTCAGCGTCCGTCGAGCGCGTCCTGCGGGCCGGGCGTGTCCGACCCGGGGCCGTGCATCCCGTGCCGGGCCGGCGCCCGGATCGCCCCCCCCAGCCGGATCGCCCCCTCCCCGAACCGTCGGGTGATCTCGTCCGCGGCCCGGTCCACCGCCCGGTCACGCGTCTGCTCCCCCGCGTCGAACAGCCCCGCCTGTCCCGGCGTCTCGCTCAGATGGCTGACCCCGACGCCGATGAGGCGGACGGATCGGAACGAGGAAGCCCAGGCGTCGAACAGCCCGCGGGCCTCCCCGGCGATCACCCCTGTCCGGTCGGTCGGGCTCTCGAGCGTGCTCGACCGGGTGACCGTCTCGAAATCGCCGAAGCGGATCTTGACGCTGACCGTCCGGGCGAAGCGCCCGTGCCGGCGGAGCCGACGCGCCACCTGCTCCCCGAGGTCGAGGATGATGGTGCGCACCGCGTCCGGATCGGTCAGGTTCTGGGCGAAGGTGCGCTCGTGCGAGATCGTCTTCGCCTCGCGGTCGGTGTGGACCGGGCGGTCGTCGAGCCCGCGCGACAGACGCCACAGCCGTTCCCCGAAGGAGCCGAACCGTGCGTCGAGCACCTCACGCGGCAGGGCGCGCAGGTCCCCGATCGTGCGCACGCCGAGCGCGTGCAGCTTTCGCTCGGCGGCCTGTCCCACGCCCCAGATCCTCCCGACCGGGAGGGGGTCGAGGGTCTCGTGGATGCGGTTCGGCTCGATGACGGTCAGCCCGTCGGGCTTGTCCAGATCACTGGCGAGCTTGGCGAGGAACTTGTTGGGCGCCACACCGACTGAGGCGGTCAGCCCCGTCTCACGGCGCACTCGTGTGCGCACGTCCCGGGCGATGGCCAGCGCGTCGCCGAAGAGGGCGGCGCTCCCCGTGACGTCCATGAACGCCTCGTCGATGGAGACCGGCTGCACGCGCGGGGTGAAGGACTCGAGGATCTCGAAAACCCTTGAGGAGAGTTCCTTGTATCGCGCAAAGCTTCCCTTGACGAAGACCGCGTGCGGACAGAGGCGGCGGGCGACGGCGCTGGGCATGGCGCTGTGGCAGCCGAAGGCCCGGGCCTCGTAGCTCGCCGCCGCGACCACCCCGCGAGGCCCGGTTCCCCCGACCAGGACGGGGCGTCCGCGCAGACTCGGGTCGTCGAGCTGCTCCACCGACGCGAAAAAAGCGTCCATGTCCACGTGCAGGATGGACCGGGAAGCGGGCACCCGACGAGTTTAGTCCATGATCGTTGTTTGTCCGGGTTCAATTCCGGGAGAATGTGAAGGGCGGGATGAGGGCCGACCCGCCCGCCGGGTATAGATGGAAGGACGGGCCGGGAGGGAGCCGGCCGGTTCAATCAGCAAGCAACATCCCCCACACGCTCAGGAGAGTCCACCCATGAAGAAGCTCATCATGACCGCCGCCGTCGCCATGATCGCGACGGGCGCGTACGCCCAGAACGAGTGTCCGCTCAAATGCGGGAAGGGAGCGGCGGAGGCGAAGGTCACGCAGGTCGCCGACGAGGCGAAGACCTGCAGCGCCGAGAAGGCCGCCCAGTGCAGCGAGAAGACGGGCGCCGCCATCACTCAGGTCGCCGACAAGGGCGACGGGTGCTGCGCCGACAAGGGCGCGGCGAAGGTGACGCAGGTCGCCGGCGCGACCTGCAGCGCCGAGAAGGCCGCCCAGTGCGCCGAGAAGGCCTCGGCCTGCTCCGGCGAGGGCGCCGCGATCACGCTCGCCAGCGCCAAGGGCAAGGACTGCGGGGACTGCTCCGGCGGCGACTGCGCCGGCTGCCCGAACAAGGCCTCCTGCGACAAGGGCGAGCAGGTCTCCTTCGAGTCCTGGCGCCAGACCATCCCCGCGATGGCGTACAACGTCGGCGGGAAGACCACCACCTGCCCGAAGACCGCCGCCTCCATCTGCGAGAAGACGGGCGAGGAAATGACCTACGTCGTCAATGGGCAGACCTTTGAGACCGAAGCCGAGGCGATGGCCGCCCACACCGCGGCGCTCAACGCCCACCTGGATTCGATGACCCGCGTCAGCTTTGTCGTCGGGGACGAGAAGATCGACTGCCCCATGACCGCCGGGCAGATGTGCGAGAAGACCGGGCAGGCGATGAAGTACCGCGTCGGCCCCGCCGTCTTCGACTCCGCCGAGGAGGCCGTGAAGGCCGCCGCCATGGCCTACGGCATGGCCCAGTCCGTCGCGATGAGCTACGAGGTTGACGGCAAGGCGACCACCTGCTCCAAGACCGCCGCCAAGATGTGCAACGGCAAGGCCGGGGCGATGACCTACGTCGTCGGCCAGACCAAGACCCGCTGCAACGTGCAGGCCGACCACGTGCTCGCCAGCGAGCGCGTGAGCAAGGCCCTCGAGGCGCTCGAGATGGTGACCCGCCAGTCGTGAGCCCGGATTCAGAACGGTCTGAGACAAACCGGGCGCGGGCGGGCGACCACCCGCCCGCGCCCATTGCTTTCGACGCCCAGGGCTCGGAAGGCGCCGCCGGTGTGCGCACCACCCTGAGGCGAGTGTTGCTCGACGAGATGGAAGCCCTCTACCGCTACATCCTGCCGCGCGTCGCCTGGGACACCACCTCCTGCGAGGACGTGCTCCAGCAGACCGTCGTCGCCGCCCTCCGCTCCGAGCGGGCGCCCGCGGACGAGGGGGAGCAGCGCGCGTGGGTGCGCGGCGTGGCGTCGAACCTGGCCAAACGCCACTGGCGCGACCGGTCGCGCGGACGACGCGCGGTCGAGCGCTGCGCCGAGCGACGCGGCCCGGAAATCATCGAACGCCTCGAGTCGGACTGCCCCCACCGCGTCCTCCAGGACGACGAGCTGCGGGCCACCCTCGTCGAGGCGATCGCCTCGCTCAGCGCCGAAGACCAACGCCTGCTCTACGCGTTCTACCGGCACGGCAAGTCGGGGGCCGAGCTGGCCGATGAGTACGACACGAGCGTCAAGGGCATCGAGATGCGTCTGTACCGCGCCCGGGCGAGGCTCCGCGCCGAGCTGAACGATCGCGCCCCGGAGAGCAACCCATGAACACCCCCGAGCGCCACGACGACGCGATGGACCGGGGCCTGCGCGCCATCGGTGAGCACCTCCCCGAACCCACCCCTCGACCCGATGTGTGCGCGCGCCTCACGCACCTGATCGACGGCGCCCGGACCAGCGACACCCCGGAGCACCCCACACCCGGACCCTTCACCCGCCGGCTCCAGCGCGTCGTCGGCTCGCTCGCGGCGATGATCGTCGTCGGCGGGCTCGCGTGGGCCGTCCTCTCCTCCCGCCCCCACTCCCCCTCGCCGGCCGAAGAGGTCCACGCCGAGGGCGAACTCACGCTCATCAGCTTCTACCACGAGCGATGCCCCGTGGCCCGCGAGATGGAGCCCCGGTTCCAGGAACTCGCCGGACGATGCCGCTCGCGCAAGCTCGCGGTGCGCCGGGTGGACATGACCGACTGGGCCCCCGGGCACGAGGACGAGCAGCTCCGGTCGCTCGGGCTCGGGTGCGTGCTCAGATCCTGCCAGATGCCGGTGCTGACCGGCGCGGTCCTGGTCGTGGACGAGGAGGGGCAGATCCTCGCCCAGGCGCGAGGGAGCGAGCCGCTCGATCAGGTCGAGCGGGCGCTGACCGATCAGTCCCCCAGCCCGTAACGGGCGATCTCTGACGCAAACAGACGCTCGGCGCGCGCGCGCTGCTCGGCGGTGAGCGGATCGTCACGCCCCAGCGGCGTGCTGACAAACCCGGCGCCGAACTGCGACGCGATCGTCTCCGGAGAGCACGCCCGCAGAGCGCGCTCCAGGGCCGACTCCTCGCACCCGAGCGCCAACGCGCCGAAGAGGGGCGCCAGCTCACGGACAGGGTCCAGGGTCAGGCGGGCGTAGGCCAGACGCAGCCCGGCGGGGGGAGCAAGCCGCCTCTCCCACGAGGCGGCGTGCGTGGACCAGGAGCCAAAGCCCATCGCCTCGAAGGGCGCGTGCCCGCGGCAGCGAAGAAAGGCGTCGATGAAGGGTGCGACAAGACCGAGTTTGTGCGCGCGCCCGAGGTCGTCGATGCGCTCGCCTTCGTGCTCCACCCCCCCCGACCAGAGGAGGAAGCGGAGGACGCTGCCCATGACCTCGCCCGGGTGGCGGATCACGCCAACGACCAGGTCGGCGCGCTCGAGCCAGCCGGGGGCGTGGGCGGCGAGGGCCTCGGGCGTGCGGTGGGTCTTGAGCACGAGCGAGGAGGCGCCGGCCCAGCGTTCCAGCTCACCCAGGCGTCCCTCGCTGATAAAGCGGTCCAGGTCGTGAAAGACGCCGCGTCGCCCCCGGGCGATCGGGTCGGTCCAGCCGACACGTTCGAGAAGGACGCGTTCGAGGACCCGTCCGACCCAGTTGCTCCCGGAGCGCGGGTAGGAGGCGACGAGCACGAGGCGGCGCTCGTCGAGGGCGAAGGGGGGTGGGTCGCCCAGGTGGGAGAAGTCCTGGCGGGTCAGGGGGGGCTCGGTCACGGGCAAGGGTAGAGGTCAGAGGCGGGACATGAGCCCGTCGGAGGGCTTGTCGTCCGCGGTGGCGCTCGGGTCGTGGCGTGAGTCGAGGTCCGCGGGGATGAAGACGCGGAAGGCGGAGCCCTGACCGACCTTCGTCTCCACGCGGATGCGTCCCTGGTGCTCGTCGATGATGCGCTTGGTCACGGCCAGTCCCAGGCCGGTCCCCCTGAGGCCCTTGGTGGTGTGGAAGGGCTCGAAGATCCACCCGAGGCGGTCCTTGGGGATGCCCGGCCCGTTGTCGATCACGCTGATCTCCGCCATCGGCGTGCCGACGCTCCCCGGCTCGACCTCGTGGAAGAGGACCTTGACGGTCACCGCGCCCGTCTTGGCCTCCACCGCCTCGACCGCGTTGCCCAGCAGGTTCATCACCGCCTGATGGATCATGTTCTGGTCGATCGCGATGGGGGGCATCTCGGGATCGGAGTCCACGAGCAGGGCGACCTCGCGCTCGGCGCACCGGACCTCGAGCAGCTCGGCGCACTCCTCGACGAGCGGACCGAGCTTGGTCAGCTCCAGCTCGAGCGTGCGCTGGCGGCTGAAGGCGAGCATGTTCATGGTGAGCGAGACGATGCGGTCGAGGTTCCGCTTGAGGATCTCCCAGCCGCCGGAGGCGATCATGAGGTCCTGCTTGTCGAGCCCCATCTCGACGACGTCCGCCCCGCCGCGCAGGCCCTGGAGGATGTTCTTGATCGAGTGGGAGAGGCTGGCGACGGTCTCGCCGATGGTGGCGAGGCGTTCGGAGTGCATGCGTTCGTTGGTCGCCTCGACGTTGGCCAGGGCGAGGCCGGTGTGTCGCCCGATGGCGTTCATGAGGGCGAGCTGCTCGGGGGTGAAGGTGTAGTTGGCGATGGAGGAGTCGATGTAGATGGCGCCGAAGGTCTTGTCCCGGAACTTGACGGGGGAGCAGATGGCGCTGCGGATCTGGTAGCGCTGGACCGAGTCGCCCGACTTGAAGCGGGGGTCGGTCATCGCGTTGGAGCTGAGCACCCCCTCGCTGTCGCGCATCGCCGAGCGCAGGATCGTCCGCGAGACATGGATCTTCGCGTCCTGGGCGTCCTTCGGGGGAGTGCGGTATTTCACGGCGGCGGGCTGCAGCTCGGCGTCGGGCGTCGAGCCGGCGAGCATGATGACCCCGCGCTCGGGCTTGAACTCCTCGAAGATCAGCTCCAGGACGCGGCTGACCAGCTCCTGGCGCCCCTCGCACTGGCTCGTGATCGTCGTGAGCTGGTAGATCACGCGCAGGTGGTCCACCGCGGCGCGCTGCGGCTCGGGCTCGGCGAGGATCATCGAGTCCTCGTTGAGCGCCAGGCGGTGCTCGACCTCGGTGTCCATCTCCGCGGCCTTCATCAATCGGATGACGTCCGGGGCTTCGGCCTTCGTTCCCCCGGGCCCGAAGATGAGCACCGTCGCCCCGGCCCGGATCTGGTCACCCTCCTTGAGGCGGGTGCGCTCGTTGATCCGCACGCCGTTGACGTACGTTCCGTTCTGGCTCTCCAGGTCGCGGATCCACCAGGCGCCCTCGTCGGGGGTCAGCTCGGCGTGGCGTCGGGAGACGGCGTTGTCGGTGAAGGGGAGGGCCTCGGTGGAGCGACCGATGAGCTGCGGCTCGTTCTCGGGCAGCTCGAAGCGCTTGCCGCTGTCAGGACCCTGGATGACCTTGAGGGTGAGCATCGGATCGAGGATACGTTCGGACATTCGGGAGGCGCGGTTCGACCGCTCAGGTCCGGGGGGTGTTGAACCCTTTGAAGAACGCCCCGCCCAGGGCCCGGAGCGAGATCTCGGGCAGCGCGGGGCGGACCCCCCGCGCCGGAGAGACGATGACGTTGCGCAGGATGCGGAGCCCGGCGACCAGCGCCAGGCCGATCGAGGGGCGGGGCTTGAAGGTGTTGCGCCGGATGAGCAGGGCGGTGACGTCGTCGTCGAAGGCGTCGCGCGCCCCATCGTCGGCGCCGAGCACGGCGCGGAGCAGTCCCGGGATGAAGCGGGCCGGGTCCCTCGCGTCGAGGGTGGAGGCGATGCGGGTGAGCCCCTCCACGCCGAGCTGGCGCCCGTCGGGGCCGGGCGCCTCGATGAGCGCGTCGGTGTACATCAGCAGCAGGTCGCCCTCGGCGAGCGTGAGGGTGGACTGCTCGTACGCGGAGGTGTCGAGCACCCCGAGGGGAAGGTTGCTCGGGGCCTCTCCCCGTCGCTCGAGACCGATCGGCGCCCACCGGTCTTCACCCGCCCGGTAGAGGAGGGCGGGGGGATGGCCCGCGGAGCAGAGGGTCAGCTCGTCGGTGGGCGTGAAGTAGGTCGCGACGACCGCGGTGGCGAAGAGGCCCTCGGTCGCGCCGTCCAGGCGCCCGAAGCGGGCGTTGACCGCGCCCATGAAGCGGTCCTGCTCGATGTAGTTGGCGTGCTGGCCCAGCAGGCGCCGGAGCGAACGGGCCGCCGTCGCGACCGCCTCGCCGTGCCCGCTCACGTCGGCCAGGAGCATGCGCGTGATGCGTCCGGTGGCGCAGGAGGTCAGGTAGTGGATGTCGCCCCCGGCGTCGGTCTCGGGGTTCTCGCCCGCGAAGGGGTGGCTGACGACCCAGGCGTCGAGCCCCTGGGTGCTGACCGCGGTTTCCACGTCCCGGTTGCCCCCCCAGACTTCCATGCACTGCATGGTGTGGGCCTCGGGGGTGGGCTCCGGCGGGGGCATGGACGACTCTAGTGGACCGGGCGCCCCCCCGCTACGCTCCCTCCATGGCCAAACGCTCCACCAAGAAGGCGATGACACCCCCGGACGCCACACACCGGGTGGTCGTCCTGTGTGGGAAGGAAGTCTTTCTCCGCTCGGAGTTCACCGGGCAGCTGCGCGAGAAGCTCGAGGAGGCGCACGGCCAGGTGGATGTCATCCGGTTCGATGGGGAGAACGCGCAGGCGGCGGAGGTGCTCGATGAGTGCCGCAGCTTCGGGCTCATGGCGGCCCACAAGCTCGTGATCGTGGAGAACGCGGACAAGCTGGTGAGCGAGTCCACGCGCCCCTTGCTCGAGCGGTACGCCCAGGCGCCCAGCGAGGGGGCGACGCTCGTCCTGCGGGCCTCGACGTGGCGCAAGGGGAACCTGGACAAGGCGATCGAGAAGGTGGGCGTGATCACGCCCTGCGATCAGGCGAGCGAGGCGGTGGCCCAGCGCTGGGCGGTGCGCCGGTGCGAGAAGCAGCACGGGGGGAGCATCTCCCCGCAGGTCGCAGCGATGCTCGTCGAGCGGACCGGACCGGACCTGGGACGTCTGGACACTGAGCTGGGGAAGCTCTCCCTTGCCGCGGGCAAGGGGGGAGAGATCACCCCCGAGCTGATCGACGAACTGGTGGGGCGGACGCGTGAGGAGGAGGTCTGGTCGATCCAGGCCGAGCTGCTCTCGGGGGACCCCGCGCGAACGGTGCGTCACCTGCGGGCGATCCTGGACCACGCCCCGCGCGACGCGCACGTGCCGGTGACCTTCGCGTGCACGGACCTGGCGCGGAAGCTGCACGCGGCGAGCCGGGCGATCGGCGCGGGCGCCAACCCCTTCCAGGTCGGCAAGGACCTGAAGCTCTGGGGCCCCTCGCGCGACGCGATCCTGGGCCTGGCCAAGCGCATTTCCCCCGACGCCGCCCGCTCGCTGCTCGAGGCGAGCATCGCGGCGGACCGGGCCGGGAAGACGGGGCTGGGGCGACCGGAGCGGACGCTCGAGCGCCTGGCGCTGCGATTCGCGGGCGTGGCCTCCGGGCGGGGCTAAGAGGGCCGGGCAAAACCAAAGAAATCAGGCCCCCTTGCCCGATACCCGCCCAATGCGCACCGATCGAGACGTGTCCTCACGCCTGCTCGTCCCCCTTGCGGGCTCGGCCCTCACCCTGGCCCTGCTCGCCGGGTGCGCGTCGGACTCGGGGGGCTCGGGAAAGGCTACCTCGGGAGAGGTCAACACGGGGCTGGCGCGCCTGGGCGACGAGGAGCCCGAGCCCTCTGGCCTCGATGAACAGACCTTCGCCGATCTCGATGACGACGAGATGGCGCGCATGATCGAGGAGTCCGCCAAGCTCCTCAGCTCGATCTACGACGAGCCGGACGAAGAACCCGACGAGGCCCCGGCGGAGCGCTCGGCCCGGATCAGCGTCTCCGAGCCGGGGGCGAACCCGCCCACGCCGTCCGGGGTGATCACGGACGTGACGCCGATCGAGGATGTCCCCGCGTCGAGCACTTCCTCCTCGCTCGCGAGCCTCAGCGACCGCCCGAACCGGGCGCCCGCCCGAGCGACGCCCGACCCGAGCTTCATCGAGATGGTCGGGGGCGCCCCCGAGACGTCCGGGGATGACCCGGACGTGGAGTTTCTCTCCTATCTGGGCGGCGTTCCGGAGCCCGAGCCGGCGCCCGTGGTCGAGCAGGTCAGCGCGTCAGGACGATCGCACGAGCAGCTCGCGGCGGAGCTGAGCCGGTCCCTGCGCGAGCTGGTGCGTGACGCGGATGACCCGAGCGAGGCCTTCCGGGCCGCGGCGGCCCTGGCGGGCCTTGAGGCGATCCACCCCGGCTCGATCGATCGGCTGGAGGCCGAGGGCGTGCTCTCGCCCGAGGAGCTGGAGGTCGTCAAGGCGGCGGCGGAGCTGACGCGCGCCATCGGGCGCGAGGGGCAACTGAGCGATCCCGGCCAGGCCGCGGACACGCTGGATGAGCTGAGCGAACGTCTCTCGTCGGCGCGTGGCGTGCGCATCGCGACGGCGCTGCTCTGCACCCGGGTGGTGGGATTCGGGCAGTACGAAGAGTTCCCGACCAACACGTTCCTCGCGGGACGGCGCCAGCCGGTGATCATCTACACGGAGATGGATCGGTTCACGCACAAGCCGATCACGGGTGAGGACGGGGAGCCGCGGTACGAGATCCAGCTCTCCCAGCGCCTGGAGCTGTACCACCTGGCCGACGGGCTCAACACCTGGAACCGGGCGGCGGAGGTGGACCGGACGGTGAGCCGCAAGAAGGTGAACGACTACTACCTGATCAATCAGGTGGTGTTGCCCTCGACGCTGAGCGTCGGGCGGTACGCCCTGAAGGTGGTGATGCGGGACCTGAACGACGAGCGGGGGAGCGTGGACGAGGTGACGATCCCGATCGAGATCGTCTCCGACCCGGCCTTGGCGTACCCGAACGTGTCGCGGGCCTCGGCGCGTCCATAGGGGAGCTTCTGCCGATCTGGCAGAGTCGGCGTCTCGGGCGCCCGGATCGGTCGGATTGTGCGGGCCGCGCCCGGGTGTGCGGCGGCGAGGGGCCCCGCTGAGGCGGCTTGAGGCGGCTTGCGCCGGGTTTGACCAACTGGCACGCCCGGTGCAGCCGATACTTGAGCGTCGGTCCACCCGGGGAATACTGAGTGGGTCTGCGTGGTTAGCTTTCTGGTCGGTGATACATCGGATTGCCGGTCAGGATCGAACTCCGGGTCACGGACGTCCAGTAAGGAAGGGCGTGACCGAGTCGGGACGGGCGGAGCCGTCCATGCGGGGCCCGAAGGGGCCCGGGAGAAGCCAGATGTTCGAGCGATTCACAGACCGTGCCCGCAAGGTGATGGCCCTGGCCAACCAGGAGGCCCAGCGGTTCAACCACGAGTACATCGGGACGGAGCACATCCTGCTCGGTCTGGTCAAGGAAGGCTCCGGCGTCGGGGCGAACGTGCTCAAGAACCTGGACGTGGACCTGCGCAAGGTCCGCCTCGAGGTAGAGAAGCTCGTCAAGGCCGGGCCCGAGATGGTGACGATGGGCAAGCTGCCCCAGACGCCCCGGGCCAAGAAGGTCATCGAGTACGCGATCGAAGAGGCCCGGAACCTGAACCACAACTACGTGGGGACCGAGCACCTGCTGCTCGGCCTGCTGCGTGAGCACGACGGCGTCGCCGCCCAGGTGCTGATGAACCTCGGGCTCAAGCTCGAAGAGGTTCGCGAGGAGGTCCTGAACCTGCTCGGCGCCGGGACGGAGACCGAGGGCGAGTCCGCGACCGCCGGCGGCGGGAGCAGCTCGGGCGAGACCCGCTCGGCCAAGGGCGGCAAGAGCAAGACCCCCGCGCTCGACAGCTTCGGGCGTGACCTGACCGAGCTGGCCAAGGAGAGCAGCCTGGACCCGGTCATCGGGCGGGCCAACGAGATCGAACGCGTGACGCAGGTGCTCTGCCGGCGGACGAAGAACAACCCGGTGCTGCTGGGCGAGGCGGGCGTGGGCAAGACCGCGATCGTCGAGGGCCTGGCGCAGCGGATCGTCGCGGGCGACGTGCCCGAGATCCTGCACGAGAAGCGCCTGGTCGTGCTCGACCTGGCGATGATGGTCGCGGGCACGAAGTACCGCGGGCAGTTCGAGGAGCGGATCAAGGCCGTGATGAACGAGGTGCGCCGCGCCAAGAACGTGATCCTGTTCATCGACGAGCTGCACACGCTGGTCGGCGCCGGCGGGGCGGAGGGCGCGATCGACGCGTCCAACGTGCTCAAGCCCGCCCTGGCCCGCGGCGAGATCCAGTGCATCGGCGCCACCACCTTCGACGAGTACCGCAAGTACATCGAGAAGGACGCGGCCCTGGCCCGTCGCTTCCAGTCGATCCCGGTCGATCCGCCCAGCAACGAGCAGGCGATCGAGATCCTCAAGGGGCTGCGCGACAAGTACGAGGAGCACCACCGCGTCCGGATCACGGACGAGGCGGTCGCCGCGGCGGTCGAGCTGTCCGGTCGTTACATCACGGGTCGGGTGCAGCCGGACAAGTCGATCGACGTGATCGACGAGGCGGGCGCCCGGGTGCGGATCAAGAGCATGAGCAAGCCGCCGAACCTTGCCGATCTCGAGGGCGACATCGAGCGCCTCTCGATCGAGAAGGACGAGGCGGTGAAGGCGGCCGACTACGAGAAGGCCGCGGAGCTGCGCGACCAGGCCGAGAAGCTGCGCAAGCAGAAGGAAGAGATCCAGAAGGAGTGGCGCGCCAAGGCCCAGGAGGTTGACGGCGTGGTGGACGAGGAGGTCATCGCGGAGGTCGTCTCCAAGATGACGGGCGTCCCCCTCCAGAAGCTGGAGAAGGAAGAGGCCCAGCGTCTGCTCCGGCTCGAGGACGAGCTGCACAAGAAGGTCATCAGCCAGGACGACGCGATCAAGGCGGTCTCGAAGGCCATCCGTCGCGCCCGCGCCGGGCTCAAGGACCCCAAACGCCCCATGGGCAGCTTCATCTTCGTCGGCCCCTCGGGCGTCGGCAAGACGCTGCTCTCCAAGGCCCTGGCGGAGTTCATGTTCGGCGACTCGGACGCGATGGTCCACCTGGACATGTCCGAGTACATGGAGAAGCACACCGTCTCCCGCCTCGTCGGCGCCCCTCCCGGGTACGTCGGGTACGAGGAGGGCGGGCAGCTCACCGAGCAGATCCGCCGGCGCCCGTACTCGGTCGTTCTGCTCGACGAGGTCGAGAAGGCCCACCCGGACGTCTTCAACATGCTCCTCCAGATCATGGAGGAGGGGCGGCTGACCGACTCGTTCGGGCGCCACGTGGACTTCCGCAACACCGTCCTGATCATGACGTCGAACATCGGCGCCGATCTGATCAAGGGCGGCGGGGGCTTCGGCTTCCAGCAGCGTGACACCGAGCGTGACTTCGGCAACGTCAAGTCGATCCTGATGAAGGAGATCGAGCGGTTCTTCCGCCCCGAGTTCATCAACCGTCTCGACGAGGTCATCGTCTTCAAGCCGCTGACCAAGGAAGACCTGATCCAGATCGTCGAGTACGAGGTGGCGAAGGTCGCCGAGCGTCTCGCCGACCAGGGCTTCGTCCTCGAGATCGACCAGTTGGGCAAGGACTTCCTGATCGAGAAGGGGTACAACCCCGACTTCGGCGCTCGCCCGCTGCGTCGCGCCATCGGGACCTACATCGAGGATCCCCTCTCCGAGATGCTCCTCTCCGGTGAACTCCACAACAAGGAGGTCATCCGGGTCACCCGGATCGGCGAGGAGGAGAACCTCTCCTTCGACCCGCAGGACAAGGCGCCCGCCCCGTCGGACGACTCGGGCAAGGAGACCGTGGAGAGCGCGGCCCCGTAACGCTTCTTCATCCCGTCAGTCAAAGCAAGAGCCCACGCCACCCGGCGTGGGCTCTTTTCGTTCCAACCCTCTTCAGGCTCAGCTTCAGGCTCAGCGTGCTTCCGGGCGACGCTCAGCGCTCGATGCCGACGCGGGCAAGCAGCAGGTTCCAGTCGCGCGGACCGATCTTGCCGTCCCCGTTCATGTCGAGGATCTCGGTCCCCGGCTGGACGGGACCGAGGCTGGCGAGCAGGTCGGTGAGGTCGGACTGGGTGAACTCCCCGTCGCGGTTGCTGTCGCCGAGCATGCTGGGCGGGTAGAGGCTCCAGGTCTTGTCGGCGTTGTACCCGGTGAGGGTGCGTTGCTGCCCGTCGGTCCACTGGACGCCCACGCTGTCCACGGTGCAGGCGTCGTCGAGCCCGAAGTGGGCGATCAGCTCGTTCTGGGTGCGGTAGTTGTTGCCCCCGGCGAGCACCTCGCTGACCTGGAGGTCGCCCTCGACAAAGCAGCGGACGATCGCGCCGACGGCGTCGGGGTTCGGGTTCTCCCCGACCACGCGGAAACGGACCCAGTGGCGCCGGCTGCCCTCGTTGTTGATGAAGAGCTTGAGGGGGCCGAAGACGTCCTGGACGAGCAGGTCGATGTCGCCATCGCCATCAACGTCGGCGCACGAGACGTTGTAGGAAATGCCGTCGTGGTCGAGGCCGATGTCCCCGGCGGTCTCCGGGATGGGCCAGTTCTCCGACCAGTCGTAGAAGTGGTTCGGGGCGTTGCTGTGCACGGCGTAGATGCCGAGGTCGCCGTCGTTGTCGTGATCGAAGAAGAGACATCCCCAGCCGAGCGCGTTCCCCTGAACGCCCGCGGGCTCGGCGACCCAGTCGAAAGTCTGGTCGCCGTTGTTGAGCATGAGGGCGTGCCCCGGATCGGGGGGAGTGTTGGTGCAGTAGAAATCGGGCCATCCGTTGCCGTCGTAGTCGCCGATGGCGATGCCCATGGTGTCGGTGCAGGACTCGGTGTTGGAGGCGGCGGTGATGTCGACGAACGTGCCCCCCACGTTTTCGTAGAGGATGTTGGTCCACTGGAAGCAGCCGAAGCCCTTGTCGTTGCCGACGTAGATGTCCGCGTCACCGTCCAGATCGAAGTCCACGAAGGCGGAGACCAGCGTCGGGGCGAGCCCCGCGTCAACGCCGACCAGGGACGCGACATCCACAAAGGTGCCGTCGCCCTGGTTGCGGTAGAGCCGGTTGCGGACCGGAGAGGGCGTCAGGTCGGGCAGGAAGCTGCCCGTCCGGTTGGAGACGTAGAGGTCGAGCCAGCCGTCGTTGTCGTAGTCACCCCACGCGGCGGCGACGCCGGCGCCCATCTCGCCCCCCACCCCGGCGGTGGCGGTCACATCGGTGAACGTGAAGCCGCCGTCGTTGCGCAGCAGGACGTCATCACGGAGGAGCTGGGTGATGAAGAGGTCCTGGTCGCCGTCCGCGTCGTAGTCGGCGGCGACGACGCCGGCGCCGCGCTCCATGAGGGGACCACCCGCGGTGGCGGAGCGATCGATGAAGTGGCCGGTCCCGTCGTTCTCGTAAATGCCCAGCAAGCCCCCGGAGCGACCGGTGGCGACGATGTCGGGATCGCCATCGTTGTCCAGGTCGATGAACGAGGCCCCGCCGTACCCGCTGTTGGGGACACTGCTCTCGGCGACGATGAAATCGAGCCCGCGGGCGGCGGCCTCTTCGGTGAAGGACGCCGGGGGCTGGGGCAGGGCGACGAGGCAACGCGTCCGCGTATCAGCGGCGCGCGTTGCGGCGGTGACCTGAGCCTCAACCGTACCGAACGAGAAGCAAAGCGTCAGACCGGCGCAGAGCGGCAAGGTGCGAAGCATGAGCGTCTCTCCATGGTTCGCCGTCACGCTTGTGGCGTACGGCGTGCAAGCACTCGGGACAGATCCGTCCTCGAAAAAAACCGGCCCCGGCGGTCAGCCAGGGCCGGTCGAAAGTCAGAGCTGAATCGCAGAGCGATTAGCGACGACGACGCCCAGCGACCAGGCCGCCCATGCCGAGCAGCGCGAGGGCCGACGGCGCGGGAACCTTGTTGATGGTCAGGGTGCCGTTGAGGAAGCCATCGGTGCCGAAGTCATCGAAGTCCTCGAAGATCTCGACGCGCCACTCACCGAGGGTCTCGGTGGGGCCGTCGGAGATGACCACGCTGCCGGCGCTCGTGAAGAAGCCGGAGGACTCGCCCCAGCCGAAGAGGACGTCGGAGGTCATGGTGTCACCCAGGTTGCCGTCGGTACCATCGAAGTTGATGGTGTAGCCGGAGGCGATGTGGGTCAGGACGATGTTCAGCTCGCCGCCCCAGGAGGGGGTGACCGTGTCGTAGCTCAGATCCCAGGAGAAGCCCTCCAGGGGACCGGCATCGGTCTGAACGATGGTAAAGACGGTGGGCGCGGCAGCGTCGACCGCGATGTTGTTGAACTCGATGACGGTCTGGCCGGTGGCCAGGCCAGCGATGGCGCCGAGGGCGGCGACGGAAATAGCAGTCTTCATCTCAAGTCTCCCTTGTTCACTTCTCTCAGAGTCAGGCCCGGATCACACCCCGGACCACTCTCTTCCCACCTCGAATCCAAGATCCAGATAACGCCCGGGCACTGGTGGGGTCATGCCCGGAACACTGTTGATTCTCATGGGCTTCATTTTGCTCGCCCAAAGACGAGCACTCACAACCCATCCCTACGAACGGGGAAATTACACCTTCTCCCTACCCGCATCAATGCGAGAGTTCGCGAATTGGCATAATTTCGACTGAAATCTTTTGCACTCTCCCATGGCCTTGCTTTGTTTGGGTTGGCCACCCCTCCACAAGATGGGGTGTTGAGCCCCCTTCTGGGCCGCCTGTGCCCCCCACGGGCCGCTGGACCGGGCGCCCGGCGCAGAGCGGACAGGCACGAGCGACTAGCATCCGCCCGCGATGCCCCACGCCCTGCGATGGCTCCTGAACCTCGGCCCCACGAACCCGATCGCGGTTCGCCTGGTCCAGAACGCCTCTCGCCGTCCCAAACACCTTTATGTCCGGGCGGGGTACCTCGCGGTCCTGATCGTCGTGCTGCTCTGGCTGCTTGTCTTCAAGACCAGCCCAGGAGACATGAGCTTCCGGGACCTGGCCGCGGCGGGGGCGACGAGCTTCACCTACATCGCGTACCTCCAGATCGGGCTCATCTGTGTGCTCGCTCCGGTCTTCATGGCGGGGGCGATCGCCCAGGAGTCGGACGCGAACACCTGGGACATCCTGCTGACGACCCCGCTGGGGCAGCTCCAGATCGTGCTGGGCAATCTGCTCGGTCGCCTGTTCTTCGTGCTCGCCCTGCTCGCCGCCAGCCTCCCCCTCTTCGCCCTGACGCAGTACTTCGGGGGGGTGCCGGGGCGTTCGATCTTCACGAGCTACCTCATCGCGGGGTGCGCCGCGCTGGTGGTGGGAACGATCGCGATCAGCCTCGCCGTCAGCCGGCTGGTGGGCCGGCGCGCCGTTTTCGCCTTCTACGTCTCGGTCATCAGCTACCTGGGGATCACCGCGGCGATCGACGCCTGGCTCACGCAGACGGGGCGCGGCGCCGGACCGGGAGGGAGCGGCGTCACCTGGTTGACCGCGGTCAACCCCTTCCTCGCCCTGCAGGCCCTGCTGAGCCCCTCGGCCTACCCCCGGGCCGAGCCGGGCACGCACACCGGGCTCGCCGCCCTCTTTCTCGAACGCCCCATCACGACCTACTGCCTCATCAGCGCCCTGGTGAGCGTCACCCTGATCGGGGCGAGCACGATGACCGTCCGCCTGGGCGGGCTGCAGACGATCGGGCAGGGGCGGTCGGGGATCCCCTGGTACCGCCGGCTCATGGGCCTGGGCGCCGTCGGCTCGGAGTACCGCCCCCCGCGGAGCGTGTGGACGAACCCGATCGCGTGGCGAGAGGCCGCGGCCCGCAACGCGACACTGGGGCGCACGATCGCGCGATGGACGTTTGTCGGCGTCGGGCTGCTGCTGGGGCTGGGCCTGGTGGTGGTCTATCACGTCGGCTCGCTGACCAGCAACGAGTTCCGCTTCATTCTCGCCAGCGCGACGTGGACGGAGGTCGCGGTGATCACGCTCGTCGCGATCAACATGGCGGCGACGGCGATCAGCCGCGAACGGGAGGACGGCACGCTGGATCTGATCCTCACCACGCCGATTACCCCGAGCGCCTACCTCACGGGGAAGCTCCGGGGCCTGGTCGCGTACCTGCTCCCCCTGCTGGCGGTGCCGGTGGGAACGCTCGCCGCCGCGGGCCTGTACGTCCTCGCCGGCGGGCTGGGCAACCCGGCGGGCGTGACGGTGAGCGAGCTGGTCGCGGTGGGTCAGGGCAAGCCGACGCCCATGGATATCCCGCTGGTGCTGCCCGAGGTGGCCCTCGCGGCGCCCCTCGTCTTCATCCCCTTCGAGGCCTTCTGCGTGATGGTCGGCCTGCACTGGTCGCTCAAGAGCAAGGGCGCGATCGGCTCGGTGATCGCGACGGTCGGGGTCGTCGGCGTGCTGGGCGGGATGATCGGCCTGTGCGCCTGGCAATCGGCCCTCTCCATCCCGCTCTTCGGACCCGGCGTTGGCGCGTTGAGCCCCGCGACGGTGATCTACGCCGCGGTCTACCCCGCCGACGCGATGCGCGCCGCCGTGGAGGTGTCCACGAGCGGACTCACGCAGGCGCGCGTGACGCTCCTGATCGGATCGGTGATCGCCGCGCTGATCTACGCGGCCATCGTCTACACGATGCACGCGGCGATGGTGCGGAACTTTGACTTCACCGTTCGGAAGCTGGCGGGGACGAAGTAGGCCACGGGGCGCCCGCGCTCGACCGGGTTACCGGCTCGCCTCGTTGAGCAGGTCGCGGATGACGCCCATGAACGCGTTGGGGTCCTCCGCGATGCGGTTGTTGAGCGAGACGACCACGACGCCCGACTCCCGGTCGGCCATGAACAGATTCATGAACCCCGGGACCATGCCCGCGATCATCAGGCGGGTGTCCGGCTCGGCCGTCCCGAACCGGCTGAACAGCAGCTCGCGCGAGCCCGGGGTCAGCAGGCGGTCGTCGAGCGTGGCGAGCGCCACGGCACGGAGCTGGCCGATGGTGGCGCACAGCCCTCCGGACGCGTACCGCTGTGCGATGGGCATGTCGGGGAGCCGGGCCGACTGGCCCCCCTCCATCGCGTGCCCCGCCGCCTCGTGATCCAGGCCAAGCACCGCGGGAGAGAGGGCGACCGGCTCGGCGCCCAACGGCTCGAGCACGAGCCGGTTCACCGCGTCCACGAAGCTCTCCCCCGTGATCGACTCGATGACCGCCCCGACGAGCCAGTACCCGAGGTTGCTGTAGGCGTGCGCGCCGCCCGGCTCACCCCGCAGCTCTGCGCCCGCGTGCCCATCGAGGTACCCGCCGGCGAGTCCCTCGTCGTCATACTCCACCCCCCGCTCCGGGGTGGCGTGCAGCTCGCGGGGAAGCCCGCTGGTCATCGCCAGCAGATGTCGGGTCGTGACCCGGTCCTTCCACGCCGCCTCAAGGTCGGGTCGGTAGGTGGAGATGGGGGCGTCGAGGTCGAGCCTGCCCTGCTCGGCGAGTTCGAGCGCCGCCAGCTGCGTGAAGAGCTTGGTGAGCGAGGCGATCCTGAAGCGTGTGGTCTCATCGACCCGGGTGTCCTCCGGCTCGCCGATCCGACCGGCGTGGCGCTCGAGCATCACCCGATCGGGCGTCGCCACCGTGGTCGAGCCGTGCAGCACCCCCGATCGCTGAGCGCGGACCACGCTCGACGCCGGGCCCGCCAGCGCGGGGGCCTCCAGAAGCAACAACGCCGACATCACGGCGACACCAACCGCCCACACCAGCCAGACTCGCATGCATCAATCCTCCCGAGACCCGGGATGGTTTCGGAAGGTCTTACCGCAAAGGGGTGGGGTGGCGTTTCAAGGTTTTCGAGTTCGACGGGACGCGGGGCGGGCTAGAACTGCTTGCGCATCCGTGCGCTAGGCACGTCCATCTGCCCGCGGTACTTGGCGACCGTCCGGCGGGCGATGTCGTACCCCCGCTCCTTGAGCGCCTTGGAGAGCGCCTCGTCCGAGAGCGGCTTGGACTTGTCCTCGTTGTCGAGGATCTCCTGCAGGGCCGCCCGCACCGCGTTGGCGCTGACCTCTTCCCCCGACTCGGTCGCGAGCCCCCCGGTGAAGAATCCTCGCAGGGGGACCACGCCGCGCGGCGTCTGGAGGTGCTTGTCCGCCACCGCCCGCGAGACCGTCGCGACGTGGATGCCGAGCTGTTCGGCGACCTGCGTCATGGGCAGGGGGCGGAGCGCCTCCGGGCCGTAGTCGAAGAAATCACGCTGCTCATCGATCACCACCCGGATCACGCGCAGCAGCGTCGAGCGACGCTGCTCCACCGCGTCGAGGAGCCACTGCGCGTTCGAGAGGTTCTTCTTCAGGAACTCTCGGTCACGCTTGGGCGCGGCCCGGTCCTTCGCCATCGCCGCGTACTCCCGGTTGATCTGCAGGCTCGACGCCCGGGAATCGCTCAGGTACGCGATGTACCGGTCCTCCTCGTCGTCGTACTCCACGATCGCGTCCGGGATGATCGGCTCGGCGCCCTCGGTCGAGAGCGCCCGCCCGGGCGCGAGGGAGAAGCGCCGGAGCGTCTCCACCCCTCGTTTGATCTGCTCGAGTTCCAGCCCGGTCGCCTGCGCGATCTTCGGCAATCGGTTCTTGGCCAGCTCGTCGAGGCCCTTTTCCGCGATCACGCGCGCCAGCGCCAGGTCCTCGCTGTCGGCGACACGCGCCTCCGCCGGGCGGTCCGCCTGCGCGTCGATCTGCAGCAGCAGGCACTCCCGGGCGTCCCGGGCCGCCACGCCCGGGGGCTCCAGCAGCATCTGCACCGCCTCGAGCGCCATCTCCAGCGACGGGGTGTCCGGGGGGGAGGCCTCCTCCGCCCCGACCTCCGCGAGGGGGACACGCAGGTACCCGTCGTCATCGAGCGACTCGATGATCATCGCCCCCACCGGGCGGAGTCGCTCGTCCACGTCCACCAGGCGCCACTGGTCGAGCAGTTGCTCCCGCATGGAGGGCCCGCGGGCGCTGATGCTCGCCATCGCGTCCGTCTTCGCGTCCCGCTCCCCGGTGTCGCGCGCGCGCCGGTCGGTCCCGTCCGGGCGTGAGGCGAACGCCGAGTCGGACTCGAGCCCGGACTCGCTGAACGCGTTCTCCGCCGCCTCCGGGTTCGACTCCTCGAAGTCGTCCAGACGCTCGAAGTCGTCGGCGGACTCGCCGGTGTCCCCCTCCGGCGCGCGATCCGGCTCCTCGTCGAACTGCTCCTCCGGCCCTTGGTCCTGCAGCTCGAGCGTCGGGTTCGATTCCAGCTCCTGTTCGATGCGCTCCTCCAGCTCGGCGAGGGGCATCTGCAGGATCTCCATCGACTGGATCATCCGGGGCGCCAGCTTCATCTGCTGGCCGAGCTTCATGTGTTGGGAGGTTTCGAAACGCATCCGTGCCGCTCAGTCCTCCAGGCTCTGGCGTCCTGTGATCGCATCCCCCAGCACCGCCTTGTTGGCGTACTCGAGCTGCCACCCCGTGGGCAGACCCCGCGCCAGACGGCTGACGCTCACGCCCCGCCCCTTGAGCGCGTCGGCCAGGTAGAGCGCCGTCCCGTCCCCCTCCAGGGTCGGGTTCAGGCCCAGGATCACCTCCGTGATCGGCGTCGCCTCTCCACCCGGGGGGGCGAAGCGGTCGGGGTGATCGAGACGCTCGAGGAGGCGATCGATCGTCAGGGCGTCGGGCCCGACGCCGTCGAGCGGGGCCAGGCGCCCCATCAGCACGTGGTACAGCCCCCGGTACATCCCGGTCTGCTCGAGCGCGATCAGGTCCTTGGGCTGCTCAACGATGAGCACCCGTTGACGTTCCCGGCGCGGATCGGCGCAGATCGGGCATAAATCGGCGTCGCAGAGGGTGAAACAGTGCTGACAGTGGCGGACGGTCTTCTTGACGTCCTCGATCGCCCGGGCAAGGCGCATCGCGCTCGCCTCATCCCCCTTGAGCAGGTGGAAGGCGAGGCGTTCGGCGGACCGACGCCCGATCCCGGGGAGGCGTCCGAGTTCGTCCATCAGGCGATCGACGGCCTCGGGGTACGGGCTTCCGGCACGGCGCGGGCTGGACTCGGGTGGGGTCACAAGCAAATCATATGCCGAATCAGATTGAACATGGCCAAACCACCTCCCCAATCCCGTCGCACAACCTGGTCCTGGGCGCGGTTTACCCGAAACGCCATCATCATCACCGGCGTCATCACCCTCGGCGCGGTCTTCTGGGTCCAGGTCATGAGCCCCAATCTCTTCCCCAAGAACTTCGGCGTCGTCGAGACCGGGCGCCTCTACCGCGCCGGTGACCTGACTCCCGCGGCGTTCGAGAAGGTCGTCAACCGGCACGGCGTGCGCACCGTCGTGGACCTCGGCGCCCACCACCCCGGCTCTCCCGGGGAACGCCGCGAGGCCGACACCCTTGAGCAGCTCGGCGTCGAACGCGTCAGCCTCCGTCTCTTTGGCGACGCCCGGGGCGACCCGAACGAGTACGTCCGGGCCCTGCGCGTCATGACCGACCCGGACCGGGGTCCCGTCCTCGTCCACTGCGCCGCCGGCGCCCAACGCACCGGGGCGGCGATCGCCCTCTACCGCATGCTCATCGAGGGGACCACCCTCGACGAGGCGATGACCGAGGCGCAGCGCTACCGGCACGACCCCGCGGACAACCCCCACCTGCGCGCCATGCTTGAGACCTGGGCCGAGCCCATCCGGCACAGCCTCGAGACCGGGGAGCCGATCCCCTACGACGGCCCGACACCCGACGCGCCCTGAACCCCGATAGGCTCCACCACCCATGGCGCGCCTGCACGAACGCGGCTGGATTCAGGTGACGCTCGTGCTCCTCGCGTGCGCCGCGGTCTTCTGGCCCCTGCTCGGGCGGGGCGGCCTCGCGATGACCGAAGGGCACCGCGTCATTCCCGCCTGGGAGATGCTCGACACGGGGGACTGGCTGACCACGCGGATGTTCGAGACCGCGTACGTGCGCAAGCCCCCGGGGATCGCCTGGCTCATCGCCCTGAGTTCGATGGTCTTCGGGCAGACCGAGTGGGCGGCCCGGGCGGCGCTGGCCTCGTGCGCCACGGTGATGGCCCTCGTGGCCCTCGCGTTCGGGCGGCGCTGGTTCGGGGCGCGCTGGGGGATTGGGGCGGGGCTCGCCCAGGCGCTCTCTCCCCTCATGTGGGAGGTCGGCCGAAGCGCCGAGATCGAGGCGCTCCACGCCCTGGGCATCCAGTTGAGCGCGCTGGCGTGCGTTGATCTGATGCGGTCGCGCCGGACCCGGCAGGGCGCGTGGATGGCGGGGCTCGTCGCGATCGGGGTTTTCGTGGCGGCGCTGAGCAAGGGCCCGGCGGGCGCCCCCGTCGTGATCGGCGCCCTCGCCGGGGGGGTGCTCGCCCGTCGCTCGCTCCGGGCGCTTGGGTCGGTCTGGCTCTGGGTCGGGCTCGTGGGCGGGGTGGCCGCGTCGGCTGGCATGTTCATCCTGCTCGCCCGCGCGCTGGGGGACGAGCCGGCGGTGCGGGCGGCGCCCGCGTCACACCTCTGGTCCGCGGAGATCACGCGAATCCTGGCGCTGGGACCGACCGGGTTTGTCTACGCCCTGCCCCTCTCGCTCGCCCTGCTGCTGCCCTGGGGGCCGGACGCGCGTCGCGAGGGGGAGGCGAACGAGCGGGAGGCGGGGGTGCTCGAGTGCGCGCGCACGCTGGCGTGGGCGTGGGTCGTGGCGATGGCGCTCTGGACCGCGATCGGCCTGAGCAACCCCCGGTATGTCATGCCGGGGGTGGTGGTGCTGGCGCCCCTCGCGGCGTACGCGCTGCGGGGGGCCTTCCGCCCCGGCGCGTTCACCGACCACCGCCGGGCGATCACCCGCTGGATGTTCCTTGGGCGGCCGGCGGTGTGGGTGATTCTGCTGCTGG
>MRWG01000644.1_pt1 | contig 33002 bp, 28 predicted proteins | sample 1013341 | NCBI WGS metagenome assembly MRWG01 (sample SAMN06117577, study PRJNA244670) | biofilm metagenome | biome: Water; feature: Cathode Biofilm; material: Biofilm; isolation source: microbial consortium enriched at the cathode of a solar microbial fuel cell | place: USA: District of Columbia ... | reverse complement strand
CTGATCGGTTGCGACCTCTCGCCCGCCAACCGCGCCATGGCGGGCGAGAGGTCGCAACCGATCAGCCGCTCGACCCCCGCCTTCGAGGGCAGGTGCCGGGCGAGCGCGCCCTTCCGGCAGCCCACCTCCAACGCGTTCGGGAAGCTCCGGTTCATGTCGAGCAGCCGGTCGGCGAGCCGGTCGGCCGCCTCCTCGTAGAGGAACTCGGCCTCGTCGCCGCGGCCGGCGGCAAGCTCGCGTCGCCGGCGCACCCGCGCCCGGTCGAAAAGCCCGAAATCGTCCGTCATGGCCGGAATATGGCGGCCATGGCCGCGCACGCAAAGGCTTTTCCCGAACCGCGCGGCAACGGGCGCAGCCTGCCGGCTTGAGGGGCGCTCGGCGATGCGCCTAAACTCGGCCCCGCAGGCGGACGCGACGAGCCTTTGCGCAAGACGGAGGGAACGGATGAACGAGGTGAGCGAGGCACGCGAGACCGCGGTCGCGGAGGCGGTCGCGGATATCCGGGCGATCGAGGCGCGCGAGGGCGTGACGCCGGCGGCGCTCGCCCGGATCCGCGACCGGCTCGTCGCGCTCGGCGAACGCACGGAGCTGTTCCCGCTGGCGGATTTCCCGCCACCGGATGACGGCACCGGCGACCGGCTCTACCGCCTCTCAATGGATGCGGACGACCGCTTCGCGCTCTACCTCAACCGCGGCACCGGCAAGAAGGACACCCCGCCCCACGATCACACCACCTGGGCTTGCGTCGTCGGCGTGCGGGGCGAGGAGCACAACAAGTTCTACCGCCGCACCGACGACGGCGGCACGCCCGGCAAGGGCACCGTGGAAATCGTCTCGGAGAAGACCGTGATGCCCGGCAGCGGGGTCGCGCTGATGCCGGACGACATCCATTCGATCCATATGCGCGGGGACGATGTGAAGATGCATCTGCACATGTACGGCCGCGCGCTGCACCGGCTGGAGGGTCGCGTCAAGTACGACGAGGCCGCCGGCACCTATGAGCAGTTCGAATCGCATCCCGACATCGTGGTGATGGACGGCCGCGACGCGGACCCGAGCCAGGGATGAACGCCGCGAGCCTGAGCGCCGGCGCGCTGCACGCGGCGATCCTGGAAGCCGCGCGCGGCACGCGCGAGCTGGCCGTCGTCGATGTGCGCGAGGAGGGGGAGTTCGGCCGCCGCCATCTTCTGCGCGCGGTCAATTTGCCGCTCAGCCGGCTGGAGCTCGATCTGCGCCGGCTGCTACCGCGGCGGACGGTGCCGATCGTGCTGATGGATGCGGGCGGCGGCTTCGCCGAACGCGCGGCCGAGGTGATCGCGCAGGCCGGCTATCGCGACGTCGCCCGGCTGGAGGGCGGGATCGAGGCCTGGGACGCCGCCGGATACGAGCTCTTCAGCGGCATCAACGTCCCCTCCAAGGTCTTCGGGGAATATATCGAGCATCGCTTCGGCACCCCGCATCTGAGCGCGCAGGAGCTCAAGGCCAGGCTCGACGCGCGCGAGGATCTGGTCGTGCTCGACAGCCGGCCGATCGGCGAATACCGGGCGATGAACATCCCGACCGGCGTCGACGTCCCCGGCGCCGAGCTGGTGCACCGGGTGCGCGCGATGGCCCCCGACCCGAAGACGGTGGTCGTCGTCAATTGCGCGGGCCGCACGCGCTCCATCATCGGGGCCCAGTCGCTGATCAATGCGGGGCTGGAGAATCCGGTCTTCGCGCTGAAGAACGGCACCATGGGCTGGCACCTCGCGGGGCTGGAACTCGAGACCGGGCAGCAGCGCATCGCCCCGCCGCCGGACCAGGCATCCCGCGCCTGGTCGGAAGCGGCCGCGCGCAGGGTGGCCGAACGGTTCGGCGTCGCGGACATCGGAGCGGCCGACCTCGCCGCCTGGGTCGGGGACGGCGCGCGGACCACCTACCTCCTCGACGTCCGCCCGCCAGAGGAATTCGCGGCCGGCCACCTCCCCGGCTCGGTCAATGCACCCGGCGGCCAGCTGGTGCAGGCGACCGACCGCTATGTCGGGACGCTGGGCGCGCGGCTGGTGCTGGTGGACGATACCGGCACGCGGGCGCGGATGACGGCGAGCTGGCTCGTCCAGATGGGCTGGCCCGAGGTCCGGGTGCTCGATGGCGGGGTCGACGGCTGGGAGCAGGCCACCGGCGCGGCGCTGGAGACCGGCCCCGCACGCACGCCGGTCCCGGAACTCACCCAGTTCGCGCAGGCCGAGATCGCGCCCGCCGACCTGGCGGCGCAGCCGGACCTGCCGGTCGTCGACCTTGCCACCAGCCTGCAGCATAAGAAGGGCCATATCCCGGGCGCGCGCTTCGCGATCCGCAGCACGCTGGTCCAGGACCTGGGCGGCTTGCGCAATGCGCGCACGCTGGTGCTGACCGCGCGCGACGAGCGGCTGGCACGGCTCGCCGCCAATGATTTGACCCGCGCCGGAATCCACCGGGTGCGCGTGCTGGCGGGCGGCACGGACGCGTGGGAGGCGGCGGGCCATCCGCTCGAGACCGGGATGCGAGAGCCCCTCGCCGAGCCCGGGCGCGACGTCTATGAGCGGCCCTACGACCTCGACGACGGGGTGGAGGAGGCGATGCAGGCCTATCTCGATTGGGAGATCGAGTTGATCCGTCAGATCGAACGGGACGGTACCCTCCCCTTCCCCGATTTCCCGCCGGACGACGGATTATGACCGGCGGCGCCGCGGCCGAACGGCTGGCCGGCATGCGCCGGCTCTGGCGGGCGGCCGGGCGCCTCGCGCTCGACGGCGCGCTGCCGCCGCGCTGCCTCGCCTGCGGCACCGTCGTCTCGGCGGAAGGCGCGCTGTGCGCCGCCTGCTGGCCGCGGATCGACTTCCTCGCCCCGCCGCTCTGCATCCAGTGCGGCTATCCTTTCGAGCTCGATTTCGGGGAGCCGGTGAAGTGCGGCGCCTGCCTCGCCCGTCCGCCGGCCTTCGCGCGCGCCCGCGCGGTCTTCGTCTACGATGCGGAGAGCCGGTCGATCCTGCTCGACTTCAAGCATGGCGACCGTACGGATTTCGCGCCGGCGCTGGCGCGTTGGATGGCGCGGGCGGGGTCGGAACTGCTGGCGGACGCGGACCTGATCGCGCCGGTGCCGCTGCATCCGCGCCGGCTCTGGTCGCGGCGCTTCAACCAGGCGGCGCTGCTGGCGCTCGCGATCGGCCGGCAGACGGGCGTCGCGGTGCGGCCCGACCTGATGCGCCGGCGCCGCAACACACCGAGCCAGGGGCGCCTCTCGCCAGCCGGCCGGCGGCGCAACGTGACCGGCGCCTTCGCGCTCGCGCCCGGCCATCGTACGCGCGTCATGGGCAAACGCGTGCTGCTGATCGACGACGTGATGACCACCGGCGCGACGGCGGAGGCCTGTGCCAAGCTGCTGCTGCGCTCGGGCGCGCAGGCGGTCGACCTATTGGCGCTCGCCCGGGTGGTGCGGCCGGGAAGCGGCGCCGGGTGAGCGCTCACGCCCCCTCCGAGGCTGGCATTTCGTCGCACAGAACCTATATGCTGGCTGGGGATATTCGAGGGGAGCGACGCTCCCGACAGTCAAGCAAGCGAGACGAGCGTCATGGCGCATGTTGAAGTCTATACGCGGCCGATGTGCGGCTTCTGCTTCAAGGCGAAGAAGCTGCTCGGCAAGAAGTCGATCGATTTCGTGGAATACAACATCTGGGACGAGGAAGGCCGCAAGGAAGAGATGGTCGAGCGCTCCGGTGGCGCCACCACCGTGCCGCAGGTCTTCGTCGACGGCACCTATGTCGGCGATTGTGACCGGCTGATGCAGCTCGAGGACAGTGGCGAGCTCGACAAGATCCTGGAGAAGGCCGCATGACCGACCGGCGCCTCAAGGTCGCCTGCGCGCAGCTCTGCTCGACGACCGACCCCGAGCGCAACGTCGCCCTGGTGCGCGACCTGGTGGCGGAGGCCGCGGCCAAGGGCGCCCAGCTCGTCGGCCTTCCCGAGGTGGTCAACCTTATGCAGGTGCGCCGCAAGGAGGCGGTCCAGGTCGCGCATAGGGAGGCCGACGACCCGTCGCTCAAGGCCTTCCGGGAAATGGCCAAGGAACACGGCATCTGGCTGCACGCCGGCTCGCTCGCCCTCAAGCTGGAGGATGACGAGCGGCTGACCAACCGCGGCTTCCTGATCGACCCCGAGGGCCGGATCCGCGGGCGCTACGACAAGATCCACATGTTCGACGTCGATCTCGAGGGCGGCGAGAGCTACCGCGAGAGCAACGGCTTCCGCCCGGGCGACCACGCCGAGCTGGTGCAGACCCCCTGGGGCGGCTACGGGATGAGCGTATGCTACGATGTGCGCTTCCCGCATCTCTATCGCGGCCTGGCGCAGGCCGGCGCCTCGATGCTGTCCGTCCCGGCGGCCTTCACCCGCAAGACCGGCCAGGCGCACTGGCACATCCTGTTGCGCGCGCGGGCGATCGAGAATGGCTGTTTCCTGTTCGCGCCCGCCCAGTGCGGCGACCATGAGGACGGCCGGAAGACCTACGGCCACGCGCTGATCGTCGCCCCCTGGGGCGAGGTGCTGGCGGATGCCGGGGAGGACCCGGGCCTCGCGATCGCGGAGATCGATCTGGAGGAGGTCGAACGCGTGCGCGGCATGGTGCCCTCGCTCTCGAACGACCGGCGCTACGATCCGCCGCGGCGGCTCGACCTGGCCGCGGAATAGCGCGTCACGCCGGGCGGCGCGCGGCGAGCCACTGTTTCATCGCCGGCGCCGGCTTGTCGATCCGCCCTTCCTCGAAGGCCAGGATCTCCAGCGACCCCGCGAAGGTCTCGCGTAGCTCGCCCGGCTGCAGCAGATGATCCGGGTTGCGCGGCCGGCCGAACGCCTCATTGCCCGCCATGAAGGTCTCGTAGAGCAGCAACCCGCCGGGCGCCACGGCGCGCGCGATATCGCCCATGATCGGCCGCCAGAGATAGTTCACGACCACCACCGCGCCGAACCGCCGCTCGCGCAAGGGAAAGGGGCAGCCCGTCTCCAGGTCGGCTTCCAGGATTTCGGCCGCCGTTCCGTCCCCTGCCGACAGATCGGCGAGCGCCGAGACGTCCCGATCGAGGAAGGTCACCGGATGGCCGTGCGCGAGAAAATACCGCCCGTGCCGCCCGCCCCCGCAGGCGAGGTCGAGCACCGGCGCACCCGCCGGGACATCGTCCGCCCATTGCAGGATCCAAGGGCTCGGCGCCTGCGGACCGTGGGGGCCGTGCGGCCCGTGCGTCGTGCCCTGCGTCATCGTCCTGTCACGCTCCGACTTGCCCTGATGTGCTTCCGGCGCCAAATAGAAGGGATCGGCGCGGATGTCCCCCGTGGACCCGTGCCCCTGGATGAGGCTTACGAGCACGGATGATCTCGTTCAATCTCAGATGCCGCAAGGACCATGAGTTCGAGGGCTGGTTCCGCGACAGCGCCAGCTTCGAGCGCGATCTGAAGAAGCACCGGATCGAGTGCCCGGTCTGCGGCGACACCAAGCTGGAACGGGCCTTGAGCGCGCCGAACATCGCGACGTCGGAAAGCCGCGCCGCCTCCCGTCACGAGCAGGCGCGCCAGATGCGCGACCAGTTGCGCGAACTGCGCCGGCATGTCGAATCGACGGCGGAGAATGTCGGCGAGCGTTTCCCGGAAGAGGCGCGGCGCATCCATTACGGCGAGAGCGAGCGCCGCGCGATCTACGGCGACGCGAGCCCGGACGAGACCAAGGACCTGCTCGAGGAAGGGGTCCCGATCGCCCCGCTGCCCTGGATCGAGGAAGCCAAGGACAACTGAGCGCCGGTCAGACGGCGCCCAGCTGGTCGAGCTGGGTACGCCAGTTGGCGGCGCGCGCGAGATAGCCGTCCCAGTCGAAGGACGCGCCGGCGAGCGTCGCTGCGATCCGGTTCGGCACGTCGATTACGCCGGGCTGGTTGAGGTCGCGCAGGCCGCGCCGGCGATCCGGCCCGACATACCCCTTGGTCGCGACGAAGCGGCGCCGCGCCTCGGCGATCTCCTTCATATGCAGGATCACGACGTCGGGCGTGTAGGGCTTGTTCAGGATTCGGTCGAAACCGGCGGAGGCGAACTTCCGGGCGAGATCGCTCGTCACCCCCTTGCAGCAGGCGAGCGTCGCCAGGAACGGGTCGGGGCCGAGCCGCCCGCGGCGCAGGCGCCGCACCATCTGCAGCACGTCGTCCGGGTCGTCGTCCATGTCGAGCATCAGCATGTGCGGCCGCTCGGCAATCAGCCGATCCTCGAGCGACGCGAGCCGCGTGACCGCTTGGACGCCGGACATCCCGGCCAAGGCGAGTTCCGACGCCCGCGCCTCCGCGACCGGCACGTCGGGGCAATAGTACAGCGCATGCAGCGACGCGAGACGTTTGATCGGCGCCATCGTTCCCCCCGGACGCTTCTCCAAATCTCCCAGACCCAGGGCGGATTGTGTCCAGGCCGTGCACGGACGGCAAGGCCGCCCTGCGCTCGGCACATATATCAATCTGATATATCTTGGCTTGATATATATCGGTTCGATGGCTATGTCCCCGGAGAGCCGGGTATGGAGCCGACGCGATGGATGTGAAAACGACCTGCCTCGGGGTGCTCGCGATGGGCGACGCCTCGGGCTACGAGATCCGCAAGCATTTCGAGGACGGCCCCTTCAGCCATTTCGCCGAAGGGGGCTTCGGCTCGATCTATCCGGCGCTCAACCGGCTGACCGAGGAAGGCCTGATCGACGGCACCGAGCAGGCCCAGGACAAACGGCCGGACAAGAAGGTCTACAGGCTCAATCCCAAGGGTTTCGAGGCGCTCATGCATGCGCTCGGCGAGGCGCCGGGCGAGGATCGGTACAAGTCCGACCTCTGCTTCATCCTGTTCTTCGCGGACCATATCGCGCCGAAGCGGTTGGAAGCGCTGATCGACGCGCGTATCGCCTTTTACGACGAGAAACTCGCGCACATGGCGGAGCGTTCGCACGGCCAGGATGAGGCCATCGGCCCCGATTTCGTCTGCGGCTTCGGGCAGAGCGTCTACGGCGCCGCCCGGCAATATCTGATCGACAACAAGGCGGCCCTGCTCGAGCGAGTGGCGGCCGCACAGAACGCCAACGCGGCGGAGTGAGCGGCCATGAAAGAAACCTCGTCCGACAACGCCGCCGGGACGTCGAGACAATCGAAGCGACGGCGCTTCACCCTGCGCCCGTCGCTGGTGATCGCCGTCCTGCTCGCCGGGCTGGCGGCGGCCTGGATCCTCTCCGGCCAGATCGAAGGGCATGCCCCGCCGGCGACGGCGAACGCACCGAGCGCCGAGGGGCAGGCGGCGGAGACGACCCGCGCGCGCTCCCCCGGAGCGGTCGCGGAGGGCAAGGCCGTCGCGGTCCGCGTCTATGACAGCGTCGCCCGGCCGCAGCGCGCTGTGCTGCAGATCACCGGCCGGACCGAGGCCGAGCGCCGGGTCACGCTGAGCGCCGAAACCGAGGGCCGGGTCACCGCGGTCAATGTCGATCTCGGCGACGTGGTCGATGAGGGCGACGCGCTGGTCGAACTGGCGACCGACGACCGCATGGCGCAGCTGCGCGAGGCCCAGGCGCTGATGAAGCAGCGCGAGATCGAATTCAACGCCGCCGACAAGCTCTCCAAGAAGGGCTTCCAGTCCGAAACGGCCCGCGCCCAGGCGCGCGCGCAGCTCGAGGCGGCGCAGGCCCAGCTTGAGCGTATCCAGGTCGAGCTCGCCAAGACGAAGATCGCCGCCCCCTTCGCCGGCGTGATCGAGGCGAAGAATGTCGAGCCCGGCGACTTCGCGCAGGTCGGGACCGCCCTCATCCATCTCGTCGATCTCGACCCGATGCTGGTGACGGTGCAGGTCTCCGAGCGCGAGATCGATCGCATCGAGAAGGGCGCCGAGGCGGAGATCCGCCTCGTCTCCGGCCGCACGGTCACCGGCCGGGTCAACCGCATCGCGCCGACCGCGACCGAGACGACCCGCACCTTCGAAGTGGAGGTCGAGCTGCCCAACCCCGACTTCACCTTGCGCGACGGCGTCACCGCCAGCGTGCGCCTGCCGACGCGCGAGGCGTTGGCCCACGAGCTGAGCCCGGCGGTGCTGACGCTCGACGATGCCGGCCGCGTCGGCGTCAAGGCGGTCAGCGCGGACGACCGCGTCACCTTCCACCCGGTCGACATCCTGGAGGATCGGGCCGACGGCATGTGGGTGACCGGCCTGCCGATGACGCTCACCATCATCAGCGTCGGCCAGGAATATGTCGGCGTCGGCGCCAAGGTACGCCCGGTGCCGGACGACGCCTTCGAGGACGCGACGGAGCCGAGGCTCGAACAGGACCCCGCCGACGGCGGCGCGCCACCGCGCGTCAGCCGGAGCGAGGATGAGGCGGCGGCGGAGCAGGCCCGATGACCCCGGTCGATGCCGCCCTCAACCGGTCGCGCACGGTCCTTTCCCTTCTGCTGTTCATCCTGGTCGCGGGCTTCGTCGCCTATGTCCAGATTCCCAAGGAGGCCGACCCGGACGTCAACATCCCGATCATCTACGTCTCCATGCATCACGAGGGCATCTCGCCCGAGGATGCCGAACGGCTGCTGGTGCGGCCGATGGAAAAGGAGATGCAGTCGATCGAGGGGCTGAAGGAGCTGCGCTCCACCGCCTATGAGGGCGGCGCCAACGTGCTGGCCGAGTTCGAGGCCGGCTTCGATGCCGACTCGGCGATCCAGGACGTCCGCGAGAAGGTCGATCTCGCCAAGCCCGAGCTGCCGGAGGAGACCGACGAGCCGTCGGTCAACGAGGTCAATCTGAGCCTCTTCCCGGTGCTGGTCGTGACCCTTTCCGGCCCGGCGCCGGAACGCACGCTCCTGAAGCTCGCGCGCAACCTGCAGGATGCGATCGAGACCATCCCCTCCGTGCTGGAGGCGAAGATCGCCGGCGACCGGGAGGAATCGGTCGAGCTCTTGATCGACCCTGCGCTGGTCGAGAGCTATGGGCTGGAGCCGACGGCGCTGTTCCAGAGCATCGACCGCTCGAACCAGCTGATCGCCGCCGGCGCGCTCGATACCGGGGCGGGCCGCTTCTCGATCAAGGTGCCCGGCCTCTACGAGGATGTCGACGACATCCTCAACCAGCCGCTGGTCTCGACCGGCGACGCGGTCGTCACCGTCGGCGACCTGGCCGAGGTGCGGCGCACCTTCAAGGACCCCACCCAGTTCGCCCGCGTCGACGGCGAGCGGGCGATCGCGCTCGAGGTCTCGAAACGCACCGGCGAGAACATCATCGAGACGATCGAGGCCGTGCGCGCGCTCGTGAACGACGAGGCCAAGCGCTTCCCCGTCACCGTCGACGTCGCCTTCAGCCAGGACAAGTCGGAAGACATCCGCATCATGCTGAAGGACCTGCAGAACAACGTGATCTCGGCGGTGCTGCTGGTGATGATCGTGATCGTCGCGGCGCTCGGCGTGCGCGGCGGCCTGCTGGTCGGCATCGCGATCCCGGGCTCCTTCCTGGCCGGCATCCTGGTGCTGTCGATCGCCGGGCTGACGGTCAATATCGTGGTGCTGTTCGCGCTCATCCTGGCGGTCGGCATGCTGGTCGACGGCGCCATCGTGGTGACGGAATATGCCGACCGGAAGCTCGCCGAGGGCGAGAGCAAGGACGTCGCCTACGGCCTCGCCGCCAAGCGCATGGCCTGGCCGATCATCGCCTCCACCGCGACCACGCTCGCCGCCTTCCTGCCGCTGCTGTTCTGGCCCGGCATCGTCGGCGAGTTCATGAAGTTCCTGCCGATCACCCTGATCGCGACGCTGACCGCCTCGCTCGCCATGGCGCTGATCTTCGTGCCGGTGCTGGGCGCGCGGCTGGGCGGAATCGTGCGGATCGTGGTCACGCTGGCCGTGGCCGCCGCGCTCGGCGCGACCGCGATGGCCCTGGCCGGCCCGATGCTCGGCGACAAGGCGCCGCTCGCGGCGGGCGGCGCGGGTCTCGCCGGCCTGATCCTCGGCTGGTGGCTGGGCGGCGTCGCCGGGCGGCTGATCGAGCGCCAGAAGGCGGACGATCCCAGGGCCAAGGCGCTGGCCGCCGAATCCGAGGAGGACCGCACCCCGCTCGACCAGATCGGCGGCGGCACGGGCCTCTATCTCCGCGCGCTGAACATCGCGCTGAAGGCGCCGCGGGTGGTGCTGGGCCTCGCCTTCGCGACCCTGATCGGGGCCTGGTTCGCCTACGGCCAGTTCGGCAAGGGCGTCGAGTTCTTCCCCGACGTCGAACCGGAGCAGATGATCGTCAACATCCACGCCCGCGGCAACATGTCGGTGGTGGAGAAGGACGCGCTGGTGCGCGAGGTCGAGCGCGAACTGCTGGACATGCAGGATGCGCGCGGGGAGTTCCACACGGTCTACACCACCGCGGGCATCTTCGAGGCGCGCGACGAGGAGGCCGAGGACATCATCGGCAAGATCCAGATCGAGTTCGTCGATTGGGAGGATCGCCGTCCGGCCGCCGCCATCAAGCAGGAGATTCGCGATCGCACCACCGGCCTCGCCGGCATCTGGGTCGAGGTGCGCGAGCCCGAGGCCGGACCGCCGACCGGCAAGCCGGTGCATGTCCAGCTCGCCTCGCGCGAGCCGGCGCAGCTCGACGAGGCGGTCAAGATCGTGCGCGACAAGATGGAGGGCATGACCGGCCTGGTCGATCTGGAGGATTCCCGCCCCATCCCCGGCATCGAATGGAAACTCTCGGTCGATCGCGCCCAGGCCGCCAAGTTCAACGCCGACGTCAGCCTGATCGGCAACTTCATCCAGCTCGTCACCAACGGGCTGAAGGTCAGCGAGTACCGCCCCGACGACAGCGACGAGGAAGTCGACATCTCGGCCCGCTTCCCGGAGCAATACCGCACCGTCGATCAGCTCGACCGGGTGCGGATCAACACCGGCTCGGGCCGGGTTCCGGTCGGCAACTTCGTCGAGCGCACGGCCGAACAGAAGACAGGTACGCTCAACCGCGTCGACGGCCTGCGCATCATGTATGTGCGCGCCGACGTCGCCGAAGGGGTGCTGCCCGACGACAAGGTGCAGGAGCTGCGCCGCTGGCTGGCGAGCGGCCCCGGCCTGCCCGACGAGGTCGCCGTCGAGTTCAAGGGCGAGGACGAAGAGCAGCAGGAGGCCAAGGACTTCCTGGTGAAGGCCTTCGCCATCGCGCTGTTCCTGATGGCGGTGATCCTGGTCACCCAGTTCAACAGCTTCTATTCCGCCTTCCTGATCCTGTCGGCGGTGGTGATGTCGACGGTCGGCGTGCTGCTGGGGCTGTTGGCGATCGGCGAGCCGTTCGGGATCGTCATGTCCGGCATCGGCGTGATCGCGCTGGCCGGCATCGTGGTCAACAACAACATCGTGCTGATCGACACGTTCGACCGGCTGAAGCAGACCAGTTCCGACATGCGCGAAGCGGTGCTGCGCACCGGCGCCCAGCGCCTGCGGCCGGTGCTGCTGACCACCACGACGACGATCCTCGGCCTGATGCCGATGGTGCTGCAGACCAACATCGACTTCGTCAGCCGCACCGTCTCGATCGGCGCGCCCTCGACGCAATGGTGGGTGCAGCTTTCGACCGCGATCGTCTTCGGGCTGGCCTTCGCGACCGTGCTGACGCTGATCGTCACCCCGTCGGCGCTGATGGTGCGGGCCAACTGGCAGGCCCGGCGCGCGCGCAAGGCGGCGTCGGCGCCCGGCACGCCCCAAGCCGCGGAATAGGCTCGCAACCGTCTGACGACGTGATACGATTCCGGGCATGGAGTTCCTGCCCGATATCGAGACCCTCGACCGATTGGCGCGCGGCTGGCTGTTCTGGCTGCGCACGCGGGTGATCAGCCTGCCGGTGCTGGGGCAGCTCGCGCTTCTGATCCTGCTCTATCTGCTGGCGCGCTTCACCGGCGGGCGGCTGCGTGTGCCGATCGGCGCGTGGCTGGCGAGCCAGCTCGCGCGTCGGCGGGTCCCCGCGCTGCTGAACCGCCTGGGCGAACAGGTGCCCCGCCTCGTCCCCTGGCTCATCTTCCTGCTGCTGCTCTGGCTCGCCACCGGCATCGTCGAGCGCACGGTGCCCGAGGCGCTCGGCACCTGGCTGCTGCGCACGGGCGCGAGCCTCGCCTTCGCCTGGGTCGCGATCACGCTTCTGACCAGCATCATCCGCTCGCGCGTGCTGGCGCGCACGGCCGGCGCGATCATCTGGATCATCGCGGCGCTCAACATCCTGCAGCTCCTGGACCCGGCGATCGCGGTGCTGGACGCCGCCTCGATCACGGTGGGCGAACTGCGGGTCTCCGTCCTGATGGTGGTGAAGGGGGTGCTCTCGCTCGCGATCCTCTTGTGGGTCGCGACCGCGCTCTCCGACATGCTGGAGCGGCGCTTCCATGCGGTGCCGGAACTGACGCCGTCGGTGCAGGTGCTGCTCGCCAAGCTCACAAAGGTGACGCTGATCGTGCTGGCGATCGTCGTCGGGCTGAAGTCGATCGGGGTCGACCTGACGGCGTTTGCGCTGTTCTCCGGCGCGCTCGGCGTCGGCATCGGCTTCGGGCTGCAGAAGGTGATCTCCAACCTCGTCTCGGGGATCATCCTGTTGATGGACAAGTCGATCAAACCGGGCGACGTGGTGGCGGTGAAGGACACCTACGGCTGGGTGAAGAGCTTCGGGGCGCGCTACGCCTCGGTCATCACCCGCGACGGGATCGAGCATCTGATCCCGAACGAGGAGTTCATCACCCAGCGGGTCGAGAACTGGTCCTACACCGACAGCAAGGTGCGTCTGAAGGTGCCGATCGGCGTCTCCTACGAAAGCGATTTGCGGCTCGCCATGAAGCTCGCGATCGAGGCGGCGAGCGAGGAGCCCCGCATCATCGACGACCCGGCGCCCAAATGCCTGCTGATCGAATTCGGCGACAGCTCGGTCAATCTGGAACTCCGCATCTGGATCGCCGACCCGCAGGAGGGCGTGCGCAACGTGCGCTCGGCCGTGCTGTTGCGCGTGTGGGACAAGTTCCACGAAGCGGGCGTCCACTTCCCCTTCCCGCAACGCGACCTGCATGTGAAGGGCCCGGTCGAGGTTTCGATGGCGCCGCGGAAGGACTAGACGCCGGCTGCCATTCCCGCACAATGCGGCGCAAAGGCAATCTTCGCGGAGGAAGAGGGATGCGGGCTCGATCCTGGACAATAGGCGCGCTGCTCGCCGCCGGCGCGCTGCTCGTCGGCGCCTGCCAGACCACGGGTGGGGCCGCCTCAGGCCCGCCCTGCGCGGAGCGTCCGATCGCCGACTGGGTCGACGGCGCGGGGACGTGCCTCAGCCTCGCCACCTTCGGCGCGGCGGATGCGGGTCCCGCCCCCACGCTCGTCGTGCTGCTGCATGGCGACGTCTCGCGCGGCGGGGCGGCGGACTATCACGTCCCCTACGCCGAACAGATCGGGTCCCGCGCCGGTACCATCGCCGTCGCCCTCGTTCGCCCTGGCTATCCGGATGGGCGTGGCACCGCCAGCGGCGGATCCCACAGCGGGCGACGCGACCACTACACGGACGAGAACAACCGCGTCGTGGCCGAGGCCATTGCCGCCCTGAAGCGCGTCCATGACCCGGCGCGCACCGTGATCCTCGCCCATTCCGGCGGCTCGGCCCAGGCGGGCACGATCATCGGGCGCTACCCCGGCCTGGCGGACGCGGCCCTCCTCGTCTCCTGCCCCTGCGACGTGCCGCGCTGGCGGCGCATGAAGAACCGCAGCGCCTGGACCCGCAGCCAGTCGCCGCAGGAGTTCGCCGACAGCGTCGCCGCCGCCACCCAGGTCGTCGCTGTCACCGGCGCCAACGACGGCAACACCGACCCCGTCCTGGCGCAGGACTACATCGCCGCCCTCGCCGCCCGCGGCCTCGACGCCCGCTTCGTCGAGGCGCCGGGCGCGAGCCACAGCTTCTCCACGCTGTGGCCGACAGTCGAGGAGGAGCTGTCTTCCGTTCTCGACAAGCCCGGCGCCAGTTAGTCACGGGCGACAGGCCATCGCTCCACGTGCCGACGAAAGTCAGCACCCAGTCCGCTTCGACTTGCCGGAACCGACCGCCGGCCGCGTGGCGAACGATCTCTGGAATGGACCCTGACCTTCGTCGGGGTGAGGCGGGGCGCCAAGCTGCCGCCTACCCCGCCGCCCGTCCCGCCGGCATGAAGGTGACGGGTTTCTCGCCGGGCCGGAAATCCTTGAGCGACAGGGTCCAGTCGCCGTCGGGCCAGATGTAGCGCGCCGTGCCCTCGAGCGGATCGTAGACCGCGGTGTAGATCGTCCCGAAGCCGGTGCCGTAGGCGGACGTGTAGAGCGGCGGTTTCGAGAAGGCGCGGATCAGGGCGGTGTCGGTGATCTCGGGGTCGTTGATGCGGAAATGCAGGAACTGCTCACGCTCCAGCGTCGCGGTGGCGCGGGCGTGGTCGTGCCATTCGATGCGGCCCTGGTGGTTGGTCGCATAGGCGATCGCCTTCACCACCGGCTTGCGGTCGGGTGCCATGTAGACGGTGACGAACCGCCCGGCCTTGTCGACCGCCGTCACGTTGTAGGCCATGTGGGTGGGCACGGAGGCGAGCGCGTCGGCGGCCTGCGCGGCGGTCGCGCAGGTCTCCAGCACGTAGCGCAGGATGATCGGGATGCCGAAGCCGACGCCCACCGTCTTGCGCCCGCCGAAGGTAAGGCTGATCGCGAGCCCCTTGGCGTTCACCCCGTCCAGCACGCCCCACAGGCAGTCGGTCATGGCCAGCACGTCGGTGCGCCCGAAGCGCGTCTTCATGATCAGCCCGTCGGAGAGCGCGGGCGCATAGTCGTAGTTGCGGATCAGCAGCGGCCGGTCGCCGAGCCAGACCACCTGGCTGCAGCCGGAGATGTAGGCGGGCGGGCGCCAGAGGCTGAGGAAGCGCGCTGGCAAATCGCCGCCGCCGGCCCAGCCGCAGAGCTTCTCATAGGCCGGCAGCAACTCCGGCATGTGGGCGTCCACGGCGTCGCGGCAGGCGACGTAGGTCGCCCGCTGCTCCAACCCGTCGGAGAGGTACCAGCGCCGATAGGCCGGCCAGAGCTGGCGGAAGAGTTCCGTCCAGTTCCGGCCGGCCCGGTCGACTTCCAGCGCCTGGAAGGTGAGCTTCACCCGCCCGCCAGCCGAGTCAGAGGATCTTGTAGGCGCCCGCCTGCGGCACCGGCTGCAGGCCGCGGCCCTTGAACTTGCCGCGCATGCCGTCGATCCACTTCTTGGCGCGCGCGTTGAGCTTGAAGTTGTCGGTCATCAGCCGCCCGCGGGTCACCAGGATGCCGAGGTCGGCGCCCTCGTAGCGATAGTCGCCCGGTCCCGAGACGCGCAGGAAGAAGGCCTCGTTCTCGCTCGCCACCGCGCGGCGGTGATAGTCGAAGCGGGAATACTCGATGCTGCCGTCGTCGTTCATATGGTAGATGCCGCTCTCCGGCGCGGAGGTGATGATGTCGACCGAATCCTCGGTGTGCTTCATCACGTACTGCGACCAGCTGTCGATATTGTCCGGGTCCGACCAGCGGGAATTCAGATCGTGCACGTCGAGCTCGAACGGCACGTCGGAGAATTCTAGCAGGTGGAACAGGAACAAGGGCGCGTCGGCATGGGCGAAGGCGGCGTGGTTGGTCATCGAACTGGCACCCGTGATGCGCGGGTTGAGCTCGCCCAGATACATCTCCTCCGTATCGGTATCGATCAGGAAGTCGAGCTCGAAATAGCCGCGATAGCCTTCCTTGCGCAGCTGCTCGCCGAACTTGAAGGTGTAGTCGCGCGCCCGCTCGCGGATCGACGGCGTGAAGCTGTCGGCGAAGATCTCGTTGCCGCACCAGCCGCCGCGATACGGCGTCAGCTCCTTGAAGCCGACCAGCTCCGTCATCAGCGGGCCGACGATGGTGCCCTGCTTGGTGGTGCAGGCCTCGATCGCCGAGCCGCGGCAGTTGATCCGCTTCATCACCTTGATCTCGCCCTGACCGACGATCTCGGACTGGTGGCGTTTGAAGTCCTGCTCGGAGGAGATGAAGAAGGTGGTGTGGCCGCTGTCGCCATAGGCGGACTGCAGCACCAGGTCGGTGCCCAGATCCTTCGAGACCTTGCGCAGATGCTCGTAGGAATCGATCGTCGACAGGATGTTCGGGACCGACGGCACGCCGGCCTTGTTGCCGATGCGCACGGTTTCGATCTTGTTGTCGACGCGGCTCCTCAGCTTCGCCTTCGGGAACCAGACCTTCATGCCGGCCTTGCGGGCCAGCGCCTCGGTCTCCTCGTCGAACATCAGGAAGACGCCCGCCGGGTTCTTGCCGAGCGCGTGGGTGAAGTCGAGCACCTCCTTGTGCTGCAGCAGGTAGTTGTTGATGTCCTCGATCGACTGGAACTCGGCATGCGGCGCTTCCGAGGGGATGAAGACGTTCGGATGGCGGCCGTCATAGCAGTCGATATAGTTGATGTATTTGAAGTTCCGGACCCACTCGTCCATCCCGAGCAGGTTGAAGTTGGTCGCGCTGATGAAGACGATCGGCCGCTCGTTGCGATGGAAGAAGCGGCGGATGTCGGACATGCCGCGCAGCACCTTCTGCTGCTTCCTGGCCGGCGCGCGCTTCGCGGCCGAGGCCTTGGCGGCGGCCCTCTTCGCCCCCGTCCTCTTGGCAGCGGTCTTCTTGGCAGCCGTCCTCTTGGCAGCCGTCTTCCTGGCCGCGCTCTTCTTCGCGGTCGCTTTCTTGGCGGCGGTCTTCTTCGCGGACGTCTTCTTGCTGGGTGCCATGGTCAGGTCTCCCCCTGTTCCGGTCTGTTATCGCGTTGGCTTGATATCGCGGGCGGGTCCTCGACGCTCGTCCCTCAGCCCTTCATGGCGACGGCCTTCAGCGCCTCCTCGGTGAAGACGCGCAGGCCGAGCTCCGGTCGGAAGCCGTGGATCTCCTTGACGTCGAGGGCGCGCATGAAATCCAGGATCTCGCGGCTCAGCACCTGGCCCGGCACCAGGATCGGGAAGCCGGGCGGGTAGGGAATGATGAAGGTGGAGGAGACGATCTCCCGCCCCTTCGCCATCGCCTCGTCGAGACTGCCGTCCTCGAGGCTGAGATAGTCGCAGTTCTCCGCGTCGTAGGAGAGGAAATAGGCCCGGCGCATGTCGCCCTCGGGCGTCTCTTCGCGTCCGCCGAAGCGGAAGCTGTCGTGGAAGCGGCTGAAGTCCGGCAGCGGCGGCAGTTCCTCCTCCAGCGAGCGCACCTTCTTCTGGTGCAAGGCGCGCTCGAGCGGCGAGCAGTCGTCGAGCCGCTCATCCAGCTCCTGCGCGATCTTCACCAGCACCTCGATCAGATAGGCGACCGAGGAACGCGTGGTGCCGATATTGGTCATGAAGAGGACGGTGTTGCGCGACGTCTTGTTGATCTGGATGCCGTATTTGTCCATCAGCTCCTGGTTCTTGAAGCTGTCGCCGTCGAGGCCGGTCAGGCCGATCTCCAGCGTGACGCGGGTGGCGTCCAGCACGAACTCGTCCCCCGCCCAGGCGTCCCAGATGTCGGTCCAACCATGGCCGGGCTCGTAGTACGCCTCGATCCCGCTCTCGCGGTAGGGCGCCGGGATCATGTCCTTGGCCCGCAGGATACGGAAATATTTGCAGAGCAGGGGGTGCGTCGCGATCTTTTCGCGCAGCACCATGGCGAGCTCGACCTGCTTCTGCACCATCTCGAAGCCCTCGAGCTCCACCTGCCGGCGGCCGATGTCGAGCGAGGCGACGATCTGGTAGTTGGGCGAGGTCGAGGTGTGCGTCATGTAGGCCTCGTGGAAGGCCTCCTCCACCTTGCTCTTGTAGTCCTGATCGTGGATGTGGATCATCGAACCCTGGCGCAGCGAGGTCAGCGTCTTATGGGTCGACTGGCAGGCATAGACCCGCACCCGTGCCGAGTCGGGGTCCGGCATCAGCGGGCGGTCGAGCCAGGTCGCGTCGTCCTCGGGGTCGAGCTTGTCGAACTCCGCCTTCCAGGCCGCGTACTTCTCGCGATAGTCCGCGCTGCGGAACCGCTCGCGCATGGTCTGCGCGTTGTGCATCGCCGTGCGCTGGCGGTAGGTCGGCCCGAAGCGCGCGAAGCCGAACCAGGCCTCGTCCCACAGGAAGACGAGGTCGGGCTTGATCGCCAGACACTCCATCATCACCCGTTCGACATTGTAGACGATGCCGTCGAAGGTGCAGTTGGTGAGCAGCAGCATCCGCACCCGGTCGAGCTTGCCGGCGCGCTTGTAGGCGAGCAGCCGGTGCTTGATCTCGCGCAGCGGCACCGCGCCGTACATCGAATAGTCGTTGAGCGGATAACTGTCCAAGTAGCTGACATGCGCGCCCGCCAGCACCATGCCGTAATGGTGCGACTTGTGGCAGTCGCGGTCGACGAGCACGATGTCGTCCGGCTTCACCAGCGCCTGCACGACGATCTTGTTGCAGGTCGAGGTCCCGTTGGTGGCGAAGAAGGTCTGCCGGGCGCCGAAGGCGCGGGCGGCCAGCTCCTGGGCGTGCTTGATCGGCCCGTGCGGCTCCAACAGCGAGTCGAGCCCGCCCGAGGTCGCCGACGTCTCCGCCAGGAAGATGTTCATGCCGTAGAAATCGCCCATGTCGCGGATCCAGTGCGACTTGGCGATCGACTTGCCGCGGCTGATCGGCATGGCGTGGAACACGCCGGTGGGCTGACGCGAATATTCCTTGAGCGCGGTAAAGAACGGCGTCTTGTAGCGCGAATTCACGCCGCGCAGGATATTCAGGTGCAACTCCATATAGTCTTCCTGGTTGTAGAAGATGCGCCGGCAGTTGCCCGAGGCCTTGCCCGCGATCTCCTCGACCGACTGATCGGTCACCAGATAGACGTCCAGCTCGGGGCGCAGCTTGCCGATCGCATGGGCGAGCGACATGCCGTACTCCTCCGGCGCCAGATCCTCGAACGTCTCGTCGCCGAGCCGGTTGAGGTAGCGCTTCAGCACCGGCAGGTCGTGGCGGCTCTCGAACGGGAAGCCGTAGCGCACCACGACGGCCTGGATGTTGTGGTTGAAGAGCACGCCGATCAGCGCGTCCTCGAAGGAGCCGACGACGACGCTCTCATAGACGAACGGGTCCTCCGCCCGGCGCTTGTCGCGCAGGCTCGCGCGCAGCGTATGTTCCTGATGCGGCGAGAGGTCGTCGACGATCATGACCTCGAAATAGGGGCGCGCGCGGGCGCGCTCCTCGGCGGTGTCGGCGCCGCGATCCTCCTCCTCGTCCTCCTCGCTCGGCACCAGGTGGATGTGCCGGCGGCGATAGCTGTCGGACATCAGGGCGCGCGTGACGCGCCCGACCGTGTGAGCCAGCGTCGCGTATTCCCGCGCCTCGAACATCTGGCGCAGATGGTCCATCGCGTGCCGGCCGGGGAAGGCCCAATAGCTCTCGATCGGGTCGAGTTCCTCGAGCAGCTTCTCGACCGTGTCCTCGAAGGAGGCCAGTTGATCGCGCCGGTGATGGCCGTCGGCCTGACGCTGGGCGAGGCGCGCGGAGGCGTTCTTGAAGCGGCTCCAACCGTCGCTGCGCAGTTGCGAGGCGCTGTAGTGTGCGGTCAGGTCGCCACCCTTCCCGCGCTTCTTCTTGGAGGCAGACTTCGTCTTGACGCTCTGTTCGTTCATCCCTGCTCAGCCGGCGTCGGCTGGGGCGGACTCTCCTCCGGGATTGGCCGGATACCCTCCGGAATCGCCGGAGGTTCCGTCCGCCATCAAAGGTTCGACCCTGCCCGCGGGCCTGTGCCGCTGTCCCTGTTCTCTCTGTCTTCCGCCGGAGAAGCCCGCGGAAAGGGACGTCTTTCGCGTCCCGTGATGAGGTACCATAGGGTCAAGGCACAGCTTTCGCCAACCCCCGATTGATCGGGAAGCGAAAGAGTTGGCGGGAGGAGTGACCGGATCAGCCGGAAGTATTGCGCAGCCGGTGGCCGAACCAGGCGCTTGGGCTGCCATGGGGGGCACCGGCCCCGGCCGGCTCTCCGAGCGTCGTCGGATGGTGGGTCTCCAGCGTGCCGGGCCGGCCGCCAAGCCCCGCGCGGGAGCCGCGCGCCGGCATCTCCAGCGGGCCCAGATTGTCGAGATAGCCGTTCCCGAAACGCGCCCGGTCGTAGACCGAGAAGTCGACGTCCCGATCGCGGAAACTCTTCAGCGTCTGGCCGAGGCCCTTCAGGCCCGTCTCGCGCTGGCGACGCACCTGGTCGAGATCGACCTCCATCGGGATGATCTCTTCCTGGCCGGCCGCCTGGTAGAGCGTCATGCCGGACGGGTCGACCACGCAGGACCGTCCGCAGCCGCCGGCGCCCAGCCCGTTGATGTCGAAGATGTAGCTCTGGAACATGGCGGCCGAGGCGCGCGCGATCGTGGTCTCGATCTCGCGGTCGATGGTGCCGGTCAGGACGGGGTGCAGGATCACCTCCGCGCCCATGGCACTCAGGGTTCGGGTAGTCTCCGGGAACCAGATGTCGTAGCAGATCGATACGCCGAAGCGTCCGACCTCCGGCACGTCGAAGGTGAGGAACTCGGTCCCCGCCTCGACCCCCGCCTCGTACGGACGGAACGGGAACATCTTGCGATAGCGGCCGACGATTTCGCCCTGCGGATTGATCACGCTGGCGGTGTTGTAGATCGTCTCGCCGACCTTCTCGAACATCGAGCCCGGCAGCAGCCAGACCCCATGGCTCGCCGCCATCTCCTGGAAGGCTTCCTCGGCGGAACTGGGCAGCTCGCGCGCGTGGTGCGGCAGCGGGCCGAAGGGCGCCAGCTCGGAGAACATCACCATCTGAACCCACGGGAAGCGCGCCAAGGCGAGATCGAGCCGCTGGCGCATGGCCGTGATGTTCTCTTCATGGGCGCCGACATGCATCTGGATGCCGGCAATCGCGAAAGGCTGCATCGACCTACTCTCTCGTTTTCAAGAACCGGCTTCACAGCTGCTGCGTCATTCCGCAGCCATCGACCGTCCCGTTCGCGGCGACGGCGCCGGCACGGCGGCCGGTCGTGAAGCGATCGCCGCACGGTACGCGTCACCGGGGGCTTTGAAAAGCCGCCACATGCTGCGGCGCACTATCGCGCGGAATCTCTTAAGGAAACCATAAGAGAACGCCGCCGCCCCGGGGCGATGACCGCGAGGCGGCGGCGAGAAAATCACCGAATCGGCGTCTCGGCGCGATCGTTGAGCGCTTACGCGGCCTGCTTGGAGGCCGGATCCCACTTCTCGTCGGCGAGTTGCTCGTTGAGCGGCACATCGCCGACGGCATCGGTGTAGTTGGTGATCGTCTTGACCGCGATGCCGAGCACCACGTCGAGCGCCTGACGCTTGCTGTAGCCGGCGGCAACGAAATCCTCGACCGCCTGCGGATCGAGCTGGCCGCGCTGCACGGTCAGCGTCTGCGCGAATTTCCGCAGCGCCTCCAGCTTCGGGTCGTCGATCGGCCGACCGTCGCGCACCGCGTCCACGACCTGCGGGTCGAGGCCGGCGCCCTTGCCGCCCTTCGAATGCGCCGCGACGCAGAAGTGGCAGTCGTTCTCGTAGGAGACGGCGAGCAGGATCAGCTGCCGCTCGGCCGGCGTGAAGTCGGCCTTGTCGAAGATGCCCTGCAGCGTGACGTAGCCTTCCAGCGTGGCCGGGCTCTCGGCCATCACGGCCAGGATGCCCGGCAGGAATCCGAACTTACCCTCGACCTTTTCGAGGATCGGTTTCGACTGTTCCGGCGCAGTCGACATGTCGTGAACGGGGAAATCGACGCTCATGGGAAGTTGTCCTCTTCGCAGTTCCTTGTTCCGGACGCGGGTCCGCGCCAGGTCCCTCCCGACATGGGTATATGGAATGATTGTTCCAGTATAAATCCCGGCGGATGGCATCACGGCTGCGTGAGGGAGGCGATGCGGCTAGAGGGTGGCGAGCGTCCGTTCGGCGACCTGCTGCAGCGCGCGACGGTCCGGATTGACCTTGGCGACGACCTGCAGCCCCTGCATGGCGTTCAGGAGGTAGCGCGCGATCGCGCGGGGACTGTCCTCGGCGGCGATCTCGCCGCGTGCCTGCCCGCGGCGGACCAGCAGGTCGAGCGCGTTCTCCATCCGGGCGAGCGCGCGGCGCGCGGTCTCGACGACCGCCTCGTCCCGTGCGCCGAACTCGCAGATCGTGTTGGTGATCAGGCACCCGGCCCCGCGCCCGTCGAGGCAGCGCGCGATCAGCCGGTCGAACAGGCCCCGCAGCACCTCGCGCACGGGCTTGTCCTCGTCCTCCAGGTCCAGCGAGGCGAACAGCCCGGCGCCGGTGTAGCGCTCCAGCGCCTTCAGGAAGAGCGCGTGCTTGTCGCCGTAGGTGCCGTAGAGGCTCGCCCGGTTGACGCCGGTCGCGTCCACCAGATCCTCGATCGAGGTCGCCTCGTATCCCTGCGACCAGAACAGCTCCATCGCCCGGTCGAGCGCGGCGTCGGGGTCGAATGCTTTGGTTCTCGGCATGATCGTCACCTCTCCCCGAAGATAGGGCGATTTGGAACATCCGTTCAAGACAGACGGGCCATGCCAGGATTTGCCGCCCGCCGACCCGCTTGATAAGTCTTGGCCCGTCGAATTGCCCGGCCGGGCGTGAAGGGGGAGAAACAGCCATGTCCGAAACGCCCGCCACCAGCGCGATCGGCCGCTCCGTGCCGCGCATCGAGGATCGCCGCCTGCTCACCGGCGCCGGGCATTTCGTCGAGGACATGAATCCGCCGGCCGCGCTGGGCGCGCCGCTTCACGCCGCCGTCGTGCGCAGCCCGGTCGCCCGAGCCCGGATTGCCGGTATCGACCTGGCGGAGGCCAAGGCCGTCGCGGGCGTCGCCGCGCTCTATACCGGCGCCGACCTGGACCGGCTGGGCCTCGCGCCGCTGCCCTGTCTGACGCCGGTGGAGAATGCCGACGGCAGCCCCTTCCACGCGCCCCAGCGCGAGGCGCTTGCCCGCGAGGAGGTGCGCTTCGTCGGCGATCCCGTCGCCTTCGTCGTGGCGGAAAGCGAGGCGGCGGCGGTCGAGGCCGCGGAAGCCGTGATGGTCGATTATGACGAGGAACCGGCCGTCATCGATCCGCGCGACAGCGCGGAGATCGGCACCGTCTGGGAGGATGGCGACCGCGCCGCGACCGACGCCGCCTTCGCCCAAGCCGCGCGCATCGTCACGCTCAGCGACGTCGTCAACAACCGCATCGTGATCACCCCGATCGAAACGCGCTCGGCGCTCGGCTGGATCGATCCGTCGGACGGCCGGGCCGTGCTGGCGACCCAGAGCCAGGGCGTGCATCTGGTCCGCAAGCTGATCGCCGGCACGCTCGGCATGGCGGAATCGGACCTCCGGGTCGTCACGCGCGACGTCGGCGGCAGCTTCGGCATGAAGCTGATGAACTATCCGGAGCAAAGCCTGGTGATCGCCGCCGCGCGCGATCTCGGCCGGCCGGTGCGCTGGGTCTCGACCCGCGGCGAAGCCTTCCTGACCGACGCGCACGGCCGCGACCAGGTGAGCTCGGCCGAGCTCGCGCTCGATGCCGAGGGGCGCATCCTGGCGCTGCGCTGCGAGACGCTGGGCAATCTCGGCGCCTACGCCTCCGCGCTCGGGGCGGGCGTGCTGACCAAGGGCTTCGCCAAGACGTTGGGCCATTGCTACCGCGTGCCCGTGCTGCACCTGAGCGCCAAAGCGGTCTACACGAACACCGCGCCGACCGACGCCTACCGCGGCGCCGGCAAGCCGGAGAGCGAGTATCTGGTCGAGCGGCTGGTCGAGAAGGCGGCCCGGGTGCTGGGCGAGGACCCGATCGCCTTCCGCGACCGCAATCTGGTGACGCCCGAGGAGATGCCCTACCGGGCCGCCAACGGCTTCCCCTACGATTCGGCCGACTTCCCGGCCGTGATGGCGAAGGCGGTGGAAGCCTCGGACCGCGCGGGCTTCGACGACCGCCGACGCGAGAGCGAGGCGCGCGGCTTCCGGCGCGGCTGGGGCATCGGCCTCTATCTGCATCTCACCGGCGGCGACCCGGCGGAGACAAGCCAGGTGCTGTTGGAAGCCGACGGCACGGTCACGGTTCTGACCGGCGTCCAGGCCTCCGGCCAGGGGCACGAGACCGCCTTCGCGCAGCTCGTGGCGAGCAAGCTCGAGATCGCGGTCGAGCGCGTCCATGTCGTCGAGGGCGACAGCGACCGGATCGCGCGCGGCGGGGGGACGGGCGGCTCTTCCTCGCTGCCGATCGCGGCGACGACGATCAGCCGCGCGACCGACGCCATGCTGGACGCCGCGCGCGAGATCGCGGCCGAGACGCTGGAGGCCGCCACGGGCGATCTGGAATACGGCGACGGGCGCTTCACGATCAAGGGCACGGACCGCAGCCTCTCCCTCGTCGAGCTGGCCGGGCAACTGCCTGAAGAAAAGGCCGGCCAGTGCGCCGGCCTCGCCGATTTCGACGGCGAACTGCAGACCGTCCCGCACGGCGCCTATGTCGCCGAGGTGGTGGTGGATCGGGAGACCGGCCGCGTGCATCTCGACCGGCTGACCGCGGTCGACGATCTGGGCGTGCGCCTCAACCCGATGATCGCGGAAGGTCAGCTGCATGGCGGGATCGCGCAGGGGATCGGCCAGGCGTTGATGGAAGGCACGGTCTACGATGCCGACAGCGGCCAGATGGTGACCGGCAGCCTGATGGACTATTGCCTACCGCGGGCCGACGATTTCCCGGATTTCGCGATGCATGCCGCGGACGTGCCGACCGCCAACAATCCGCTCGGCATGAAGGGCGCGGGCGAGGTGGGCTGCATCGGCGCACCGGCCGCGATCGTCAACGCGGTGTGCGACGCGCTCGCCATCGACCATATCGACATGCCGGTGACGGCGGAGAAGGTTTGGCGCGCGATGCGCTGAGAAAAGGGCGCCGGGGCCCGGATCGGCAGGGTCGGCCCGAGGCTTGGGGGCATTTCCGATCCGGACCCCGGCCCGGCGGCCGGCGTCCCGTGGGGGCTTCCCTTGCGGGCTTCGGGGGACGGGGCCGCCGATTCCGCGCTCAGCCGATACCGCCGAGCCAGAGGGCGTAGAGCAGCCCCACGCCGACCGAACCCGCGGCGGCGACCGCCAGATAGGTCGCGAAGACCGGCCAGCGCACCAGCGCGTGGACCGCGACGGCGGCCGGGATCGAGGTGATGCCGCCCGCCACCATGAAGCTGAGCGCCGCCGCCGGCGACAGTCCGACATCGATCAGCCCGCGCACCAGCGGGATCGCGGCATAGCCGTTGAGGTAGCTCGGCACGCCGACGGCCGCCGCCGCCGGCACCGACCAGGTGCCCAAATCCTTGAGACCGCCCGCCACCTGGTCCATCGGCACCCAGCGCAGCATCACCGCTTCGAGCAAGAAGGCGACCGTCAGCCACTTGGCGAGGAACCAGCCGCTGCGCGCGAACTCCTGGCCGAACAGGGCTCGGCGCGTGCCTTCCGTCCAGAAGGCCCAGCGGGGCTTCGCATTCGGATCGATCGCACTCTTGGTCGCGCAACTGGTGGCGCAGCCGCCACGCGCGGCGCCCTTGAGGACGTCGCCATAGCCGCCCGCGCGCTCGACCAGCAGCACGACCGCGCCGCCGGCGAGACCCAGCACCATCGCCGACAGCGTCTTGGCGAGCGTGATCTCCGCCCCCAGCACACCCCAGCTCAGCACCATCATTTCGGGGTCGATCACCGGCGAGGCGAGCCAGAAGGCCATCACCGGGGCGAGCGGCACGCCGGCCGCGAGAAGCGCCGCGATCAGCGGGACCACGCCGCAGCTGCAAAACGGCGACAGCGCGCCGAAGAGGGCCGCCGTCACCACCGCCACATGCGCGCGGCCCGCCAGCGCCCGGCCGATCAGGCGGTCGGCGCCGCTCGCCTTCACCCAGGCGGCGACCAACACGGAGACGGCGATGAAGGGCGCGGTCTCGACGAGGCTGATGCCCGTCGCCGCCAGCAAGTCGGGCACGGCCGAGGCTTCGTAGAGCGCGAGGCCGGCGACGATCAGCGCGAAGCCGATCACCACCCGGTCGCCGAGCACGCGGCGGGCCGCCTGCCAGGCGTGTCGCAACGATCCTGTATTTCTAGAATATTCGAAGTTATCGGGCCGGTTCAGGCTTTGCAGATCGCTCATCGCATCCTCGCTTCCGCGTGCCAACGCGTTTCGGAAGATCAGGCCGTCTCGGCCCTTTCGGGGGGCACCGCACCGGACTCGTCCGCGCAGCATTCGCGCGTCAGATAGCCGAGCACGTCATCCATCGTCATGTAGCAGGCGACGCAATTGTGCGTCGTGCCCTCGCGCCGCCGTTCGATCAGCCCGACCATCTCCAGATGCTTCAGATGATGCGACAGCGTCGAGGCCGGCACTTCCAGCGCCTGCTGGATATGGCCGACGGGCTTGCCCCGCGCCCCCGCCCGCACGAGCAGACGGTAGATCGCGAGCCGCGTCGGATTGCCGAGCGCTTCGAGACAGGCGGCGGTGCGTTCCAGTTCGGTCATGTCGACACGATACGCACTGTCCTCCGCCGCGTCAACGATATTTCTAGAATCATAGAAATAATGTTGGTCCGATATCCCTTGCGCGGTGTGCCGATCCCTTCTATTCCCCAGCCAGATCGCCCGTTTGGAGCCCATGCCGATGAGCCGTCAGCCGCTGCCCGATATCCCGAGCCCCTGCGTCGGCATCTGCACGCTCGACCCCGAGACCGGGCTGTGCCACGGCTGCATGCGCACGGGCGACGAGATTCGCGAATGGCCGCGCGCGGACAATCCCCGCAAGCTGGAGATCGTGCAGGCCTTGCGCGAGCGGCGCATCGCATCCGGCCGCGTCAGCGCCAGCGACCTGCGACCCAGGCGCCGCCGGCGCGGCTAGCCCCCAACGAGATGGCCGGGTCACGCCCGGCCATGACGCGTTTCCTGCACAAATCCGTCGTTGTCCTCCTCCCCCTTCATGGGGGGAGGTCGGGAGGGGGGTGCCCGCAGCTGGCGAAGAGCCTGTAGCGACCGCCCCCTCTCCCCAACCCTCTCCCACGAGGGGAGAGGGAGGCATGACCCGCGCCTACCCCTGTCGCATGAAGGCTTCGAACATCTGCTGCACGGGCTCGCGGTTGATGTCGCGGGTGATGAAGACGAGGCGGGAGCGCCTCCCCTCCCCCTCGGGCCAGGCCTCCAGCATCGCCGGCGGGTGGAAGACGTGCTGCACGCCGTGGACGGCGACCGGGCCTTCCGCCTCCGCCACGTCCAGGATGCCCTTGATGCGCAGCAGGTTGGCGCCGTGGCCGGCGATCAGCGCCTCGATCCATTCGACGAAGCCGTCCCAGCGGATCGGCTCCTCCCATTCCACGACGAAGCTGCGGATGCGGGCGTCGTGCCGGTTGGGGTCGTGGTGATGATCGTGGCCGGGCGCGTACTCGTGGGCATGGTCCTGGGCATAGGCCTCCTCGGCGAGCCAGCGGGCGACGTCCGGGCTCTTGCTCTCCGGATCGTAGAGGCCGGCGTCGAAAAGGCGTCCCGGCTCGATCGCGCCATTGGCCACCCGCAGGATCGGGGCGGCGGGATTGATGGCGTGCAGGCGCTCTTCCAGCGCCCTCAGCGCCGCTTCGCCCTCGACCAGGTCGGTCTTGGTCAGCAGGATGCGGTCGGCGACGGCCGCCTGCTTCACCGCCTCTTCCTGCGCGTCCAACGTGTCGGCGCCGGCCACCGCGTCGACCGTCGCGACCACGCCGTCGAGCCGGTAGCGCGCGGAGATCACCGGGTCCGTCATCAGCGTGTGCAGGATCGGCGCAGGGTCGGCCAGGCCCGTCGTCTCAATCACGAGGCGCTGGAAGGCCGGGATCTCGCCTTTCCAGCGCCGGCGGATCAGATTGCGCAGCGTCTCGATCAGATCGCCGCGGATGGTGCAGCACAGGCAGCCGGAATCCATCACCACCATGTCCTCGCTGGCGCTCTCCACCAGCCGGTGGTCGATCCCGACCTCCCCGAACTCGTTGATGACGACCGCCGTCTCGGCCATGTCGGGATGCTTCAGGAGCCGGTTAAGCAGCGTCGTCTTGCCGCTGCCGAGGAACCCCGTCAGCACGCTGACCGGCAGCCGTTCCAGCCCGGGATCGGTCGTGTTCTCGCTCATCGGCCGCGATGTCCTTGTTAACGCGGGCGACGCCCGCCTAGACTTCGGCCGCCCAGAGAACACCGGCGAGAGGCATGGAGCAATGAGCGAAGCGCGCACGAGCGACCCGATCCGCTGGACCGCCTGCCAGGCGGTGGACGCGCTGGCCGCCCGCGAGGTCAGCCCCAAGGAACTGATCGAGGCCGCCTTCCAACGGATCGAGGCCGTCGACGGCGCCGTCAACGCGCTGCCGATCCGCTGCCGGGAGCGCGCGGAATCCCTGGCGGACGAATTCGCCGCCCGCCCGCCGCTCCACGGTCTGCCCGTCGCGGTCAAGGATCTGAACGAGCTCGCCGGCGTACGCTGCACCTACGGCAGCCCGATCTACGCCGATTTCGTGCCCGAGGAGTCCGACATCACGGTGGAGGTGCTGGAGAAGCGCGGCGGGCTCGCCATCGCGAAATCCAACACGCCCGAATTCGGCGCCGGCGCCAACACCTTCAACGAGGTCTTCGGCATCACGCGGAACCCGTGGAACACGGCGCTCACCTGCGGGGGCAGTTCCGGCGGCTCGGCGGTCGCGCTGGCGACGGGGCAATGCTGGCTCGCCACCGGGTCGGATCTGGGCGGCAGCCTGCGTACGCCGGCCGGCTACTGCAACGTGGTCGGTTTCCGCCCGTCGCCCGGGACCGTGCCGCGCACCAGCGCGGCGCTTCCCTTCGGAACGCTGGCGGTCGAAGGGCCGATGGCACGCACGGTCGAGGACGTAGCCCTGATGCTGGACGCGATGGCGGGCCAGCATCCGGGCGACCCGATCTCCAAGCCCGCGAACCATCCTTCCTTCCGCGACGCGGCGCGCGACGGGCGGGCGCCGCGCCGGGTCGGCTATTCGGCCGATCTCGGCATCCTGCCGGTCGATCCGCGCATCCGGGCGGTCACGGAGGCGGCCGCCTGGCGCTTCGCCGAACTGGGGGCCGAGGTGGCCGAGGCCTGCCCCGACTTCACCGGCGCGGCCGAGATTTTCCAGACCCTGCGCGCGGCCGGCTACGTCGCCAACCACCGGGAGCATCTGGCGCAGCATCGCGACCTGCTGAAGCCCGAGGTCGTCTGGAACATCGAGAAGGGCATGGCGCTGACCGCGGAGGCGATCGCGGACGCGGAGATCGCGCGCGCCGCGCTCTACCGCCGCTGCCTCGCCTTTTTCGAGGATTACGATCTGCTCTGCTGCCCGGTCTCGATCGTCCCGCCCTTCCCGGTCGAGCAGCGCTATGTCGCGGAATGCGACGGCCACCGGTTCGACAACTACGTCGACTGGCTCGCCATGTGCTCGGCGATCACGCTCACGGGGCTGCCGGCGATCTCCGTGCCCTGCGGCTACACCGAAGAGGGGCTGCCGGTCGGCCTGCAGCTCGTCGGCCCGCCGCATGGCGAGGCGCAACTCCTCGGCATGGCGAAGCGCTTCGAGGAGGCAACGGGCCTCGCCGACGCGGTGCCGATCGATCCGCGCTGAAGCGCCGAGTCGGACGGTTTTTGGGCCCGTCCCTTACATCGGGAGTGCGCCGCCCGCCGCTTCTCCGCTGCGAGATGCCCGGAATCCCGCCATGCTTCCAAGACCTTACAACGGCGCCTTAGGGGCCCCGCCGCGATCGCTTGTCCCGCACTGCCACACTCGATACATTGCGCCGCACAATTATCGGGTCGCGACCTTGTCCGGCCCGGGACCGCGAGGAGCCGATCGCATGGACAACACCCGTCTCCACGAAGACCTGAACGGGTACTTCATCGAGGATTTGTCGGTCGGAATGTCGGCCGTCTTCGCCAAGACGATCACGGAAGCCGACATCGTGATGTTCTCAGGCGTAACGGGTGACATGAACCCCGTCCATGTGAACGAGGACTTCGCCCAGGACACGATCTTCAAGGGCCGCATCGCCCACGGCATGCTGACGGCGAGCCTGATCTCCACCGTGTTGGGGATGAAGCTGCCGGGGCCGGGCTGCATCTACCTCAGCCAGGATCTGAAGTTCCTCGCCCCGGTGCGCGCCGGCGACACGGTGACGGCCCGCGCCATCATCACCGACATCATCCCGGAGAAGAAGCGCATCATCTGCAAGACCACCGCTTCGATCGGCGAGAAGCTGGTCTGCGACGGCGAGGCGAAGATGATGGTGCGCTCCCGCGCCGAGGAAGAGGCCTCGAAGGCCTGACCGGCCCGGACCGAAACGCTTGCGGGCGACACTCTGTCCGCTTTCCCCGCAGCCGCGCCCATCTATACTCAGTTCCATCGACGGATCGGAACTCCAGGGCGCGATGATCTCCAAACGACATTTTCTGAAAGGCGCCGGTGCGGCGGCGTTGGCCGCGGGCATCCTGCCGCTTTCCGCCTGCAAGGCGCGCGTCGACGCGCGCACCCACCCGATCATCCTGAACGCCGCCCCGGCGGAAGCGCCGCTGCTGGGCGAGTTGGAGGCGGGCACCGACGTCTGGGCCTATAACGGGACCGTCCCGGGGCCGACCCTGCGGGTGAAGCGCGGACGGGAACTCGCCGTCCGGCTCGAGAACGGGCTCGAGCAGGGGACCAGCATCCACTGGCACGGCATCCGGATCGACAATGCGATGGACGGCGTCGTCGGCATGACGCAGGAGGCGGTCGCGCCCGGCGCGGGCTTCGATTATCGCTTCACCGCGCCGGACGCCGGCACCTTCTGGTATCACAGCCACAATCGCTCCTGGGAACAGGTGGCCCGCGGCCTCTACGGCGTGCTGATCGTCGAGGAGGAGGAGCCGCCCGCCGTCGACCGGGAGATCACCCTGGTGCTCGACGACTGGCGGCTCGACGAGGGCGGCGCGATCCACGCCGACAGCTTCGGCAGTCTGCGCGACTGGGCGCATCAGGGCCGCATCGGCAACTGGGTCACGGTCAACGGCAAGCCGCCCGGCGACATCCCGATCCGGGCCGGGGAACGGGTGCGGCTGCGCCTGCTGAACGCGGCGACGGCGCGCATCTTCGCGCTCGCGGTCGAAGGGCATGACGCGCACCTCGCCGCGCTCGACGGTTTCGCGGTCGATCCGGCGGTGCCCGAACAATCGGTGCTGCTCGGCCCCGGCCAGCGGGCGGATTTCGTCCTCGATGCAACGGGCGCGCCGGGCAAGCACTACGCGCTGCTCGACGACGCCTATACGGATGCGAAGCCGATCAGCTTCCTCGCCTATTCCGACGAGGCGCCGCTGCGCGAGCAGTTCGATAGCGTCCCCAGGCTGGGCGAGACGCGCCCGCCGCCCGCGCCGGATCTGGCCGACGCGCAGGCCGTCGACATGGTGATGGAAGGCGGCGCGATGGGCGGCCTCGCCCAGGCGCGCCTCGGCGGGGAGATGAAGGGCATGCGCGATCTCGCCCGCGCGGGCCGGGTCTGGGCGGTGAACGGCGTCGCCGGCGATCTCGACACGCCGCTCCTGTCGGTCGAGCGCGGGCGCAGCGTGCGGGTCGCCATGGTGAACGACAGCGCCTGGCCGCACGCCATGCATCTGCACGGCCATCACTTCACGGTGCTGTCGATCGACGGGGCCCCGGCGCCGGGGGCCGGCAGGGTCTGGCGCGACACCCACCTGATGATGCCGCGCGAGCGGGCCGAGATCGCCTTCGTCGCCGACAATCCCGGCAAATGGTTCTTCCACTGCCACATGCTGGGCCATCAGGCCGGCGGCATGCGGACGTGGGTCGAGGTTACCTGACGGCGCCTAGCGCCGCGCCAGCATCTCCGCCGCCTCGCGCGCGAAATAGGTGAGCACCCCGTCGGCGCCCGCGCGCTTGAAGCAGGCGAGCGCTTCCAGGATCACCCGCTCCCGGTCGAGCCAGCCGTTCTGGATCGCGCCCGCCAGCATCGAATATTCGCCGGAGACCTGATAGGCGAAGGTCGGCGCGCCGAAGGCGTCCTTCACGCGGGCCACGATGTCGAGATAGGGAAGCCCCGGCTTCACCATCACCATGTCGGCGCCCTCCTCCAGATCCTTCGCCACCTCGCGCAGCGCCTCGTCGCTGTTCGACGGATCCATCTGATAGGTGCGCTTGTCGCCGGTGAGCGCGGCAGCCGAGCCCACCGCCTCGCGGAAGGGCCCGTAGAAGGCGCTGGCGTATTTCGCGGCGTAGGAAATGATGCGCACGTCCTGGTGCCCGGCCGTATCCAGCGCCGCGCGGATCGCGCCGATGCGCCCGTCCATCATGTCCGACGGGCTGATCGTGTCGCAGCCGGCTTCCGCCTGCAGGACGGACTGGCGGGTCAGGATCTCCACCGTCTCGTCGTTCAGGATCTGGCCGCCGCGCAACAGCCCGTCATGGCCGTGATCGGTATAGGGGTCGAGCGCCGCGTCGCACAGGATGACGAGCTCCGGGCAGGCCTTGCGCACGGCGGCCGTCGCCGTGCAGACGAGGTTGCCGGGATTGAGTGCCTCCGAGCCTTGCGCATCCTTCTTCGCCGGATCGGTCTGCGGGAAGATCGCGATCGCGGGGATGCCGAGATCGACCGCGCGCTTCGCGTCCTCCACCACCTGGTCGACGGACAGGCGCTCGACGCCCGGCATCGCCTCGATCGGCTCGCGCACGCCCTCGCCATCCTTCACGAACAAGGGCCAGATGAAATCCTGCGGGCCGAGCCGCGTCTCGGCCACCAGCCGACGGATGTTGTCGTTGCTGCGGTTGCGCCGCATGCGGCTCGTCGGAAAGCGGCCCAGCGTCGGGTCCATGGTCGGTTCTCTCCCCGCCTTTTCTTGATGGGGGAGAGCCTAGCGGCGGGATCGGGCGCGTTCAATCGGCCAAGCGATCCTCCTCCCCCCTTCATGGGGGGAGGTCGGGAGGGGGG
>MRWG01000643.1_pt1 | contig 33038 bp, 28 predicted proteins | sample 1013341 | NCBI WGS metagenome assembly MRWG01 (sample SAMN06117577, study PRJNA244670) | biofilm metagenome | biome: Water; feature: Cathode Biofilm; material: Biofilm; isolation source: microbial consortium enriched at the cathode of a solar microbial fuel cell | place: USA: District of Columbia ... | reverse complement strand
GCGCGAATGACCAGCGGACCGTCCGGATCGAGCAACCATTTGGGAACATTGCGCCACATTCCCGGCATGCCGACAGGCAGGCAGGCGCTGGGCGAGAGCGACCCGGCATTGCCGAACGAGCACGCCTCGCCTGCCTCGCGCGGATCGATGAAGGTGATCGTGTGGCCGTCTCTCTGCAACCAGGCAGCGGCGGACACCCCGACAATCCCCGTTCCCACAATAGCGAAATGCAAACCGCCCACCCGCTCCCGGTACCCTCTTGCCGGTCATCGTATTTGGACAGATAACATCAGACAAACGTATTTTGGTTCTAGAAACATAAGTGAACCTTATGAACATAACGCTGCGCCAGTTGCGCGCCTTCTACGAGGTCGCGAAGACACAGAGCTTCACGCTTGCCGCAAGGAACATGAACCTCACCCAGTCCGCCGTCAGCATGCTGGTGCGTCAGCTGGAGACTGAATACGGCCTGGCGCTCTTCGACCGCGTCCAGCGCAGCGCCCAGTTGACCGAGGTCGGACGCCAGATGCTTCCCGTCACCGAGCGGATGCTGGAAGACCTGCGACAGGTTCACGAGGGCGCGGAGGACCTGAAGGCCCTACGCCGGGGCAGGCTTCGCATCGCCGTACCCCAGATGCTTGCATGCTCATGGCTGCCACCGCTTGCGGCCGAATTCATGGCTGCCTTTCCCGATATCGGCCTGCATGTCATGGACACGACCGGCGACCGCGTGGTCTCGGCCGTTCAGGACAACGAAGCCGAAATCGGAATCGGACCGCAGCGTCCCGCGCCGGCGGACATCGCCGCGGAGCCGTTGTGGGAGGAGCCGATCCAGATCGTCCTGCCAAGGGCCTCTGCCCTGGGCGATGGCGCTCCCCTGACGTGGAAGGATCTACGCAACGAAAACTGGATACAATATTCGGACGACTTCACGCTCTATCTGGAACGCGCGATCTGGGCGGAGTTGCCCATTCCCGACGCCCGCACCACCACCGTGCGTTATCTTACGACGGCTCTTTCTTTCGTCGGGCTTGGGTTGGGCGTTACGGCCGCACCGCAATATGCGCGAAGTTTCGCAGACCAGTTCGCGGTGAAGTTCGCTCGGGTCGAGACCGGGCGGATCATGCGCGCCTTCTACATCTATTCGAGGAAAAGCCACTCCCGATCGCCCGCGGCCAACGCCTTCGTTTCATTCTTGGCTCACAAGATCGGAAATCCTCTTTCCGTCGAGCCGCTTTAGGGTCGAGGCTCGATTTGCCGACCAAGTGATCGCGGCAGCGAGGTAGTCGGCTGCAAGGAAGATAGCGGCACGTTTGTCGTATCGTGTTGCGATGCGCCGGCAGTCCTTGAGACGGCAAAACTGGCTCTCGATGAGGGTTCGGCCGCGACAGGCGCTGCGGTCGCAGGCGTGTGGGTTCTTGCGCGTAGGATTGGGCGGGATGACGGGCTCGGTTCCCCGCTCTGCAAGCCGGTCCCGCAGGCACGTCGCATCATAGGCGCGCTCGGCCGGCAGCTTGCGGTCGGGACAGCGGATGGCGAGCAGCGCCTTGGCGCCGGCGAGGTGGTGGACGCCGGGCGTCAGAGCCAAGGCGGCCGATCGGCCAGGATCGTCACTCAGTGCGTGGATTTTCGTCGTTCGCCCGCCGCGCGAGGTGCCAATGGCATGATGACAAGCCCCTTGTGCGCCCGCCGCAGAGCGGTGGGCCCGAATATGGGTGGGAAGCAACCGAACCGGTGAACACGCCACCCGAGCCGGTCAGCGCGTAGAAGATCCGCTCCCACACGCCCTGCCGGCTGCATCGCGTCCACCGATTGACGACGAAAAACCCGCCGCTGGCCGGCTTATCCCCACGTATGCGGAGGACACGATCGAGGCGTCACCCATCATTGTGGCAAATGCGATTCATCCCCGCGTGGGCAGGGGACACTGGACCAGCGTGCGCGCAAGGCCGCTGACGCGCGGTTCATCCCCGCGTGGGCGGGGGACACCATCCTTCGCGTTCTATGGCGGACCATTCGTCCGGTTCATCCCCGCGTGGGCGGGGGACACCGTTCGGCGGAACGCACGCCGGTATCGTAGCCCGGTTCATCCCCGCGTGGGCGGGGGACACCAGGTCGGCGCGCCGGTCCTGCGGATGCGCGCCGGTTCATCCCCGCGTGGGCGGGGGACACCTCGACCGTCTGGCGCTCGCCAATGCCGACACCGGTTCATCCCCGCGTGGGCGGGGGACACGTGCGCTTCTTGCCGGCCCATTCCGTTCCAGCCGGTTCATCCCCGCGTGGGCGGGGGACACGCAAGGCGATCACGACCGACGATTTCGCCACGCGGTTCATCCCCGCGTGGGCGGGGGACACCCGAGAATTTTCGCATCGATCTCTTTCCCGTCCGGTTCATCCCCGCGTGGGCGGGGGACACTCGATGCCAACCGTTTCGGGGCACGCCTTGCCCGGTTCATCCCCGCGAGGCGGGGGACACACCAGCCGCCCGTCGCCGCGCAGCAGCCATCCCGGTTCATCCCCGTGTGGGCGGGGGACACGGCATACGGGAGGTGGTTCTGATGCGAATTCACGGTTCATCCCCGCGTGGGCGGGGGACACGCCGCCCAGCCCAGCGGGTCGGTGGCGAGCCCCGGTTCATCCCCGCGTGGGCGGGGGACACCGAACGACGGGTTTGCCGCCATTGTCATAGGTCGGTTCATCCCCGCGTGGGCGGGGGACACCAGCCGAGGCGAGAGGCAAGGGGCATAACGTCCGGTTCATCCCCGCGTGGGCGGGGGACACCTCCTCCTCCTCGTCCTCGGCCGTGGCGTCGTCGGTTCATCCCCGCGTGGGCGGGGGACACAACTGCTCGATGGTCACGACATTGTGCTCGGCCGGTTCATCCCCGCGTGGGCGGGGGACACATTGCGGCTTCTTCCTCGCGCTGCGCCTGGTCCGGTTCATCCCCGCGTGGGCGGGGGACACGGGATGCAATTCGCCCGTGGTCTTGTTGCGGGCGGTTCATCCCCGCGTGGGCGGGGGACACTCCGATGCCACGTTTACATCAGCCGGCGCGGCCGGTTCATCCCCGCGTGGGCGGGGGACACTCCTTTTATAAACTGTTCAAAGAACTGGCTTTTTTCAAGCTCTGATTTTCTACCGGCGAATCTCCCTGCCGGCGGACCGGCCCAAAGATCAGAGCCCGGTCACCGCCGCGGGTCGAACGCGACCAGTTTCAGTCCGTCGAAATCGACCGCCCGGCGTCGGTTGCGGCCGAAGGTTTCAAAATCGAAGCCGGCGTCATTGGCAGCCGACCAGGCCAGTACGGCGTCGCCGTCCTCGATCATCTGCTCGAGCTGGTCGCGGATCATCGCGCGCACTTTGCGGGAATAGACGCCCAGATAGACCCCGGCGCGCACCTCGAGCAGCCAGACGGCCAGCCGGCCGCGCAGACGCGGCGGCGCGTTGCTGACCACGACCACGATCATCCGCGCATGCCTTCGTCTCCGCCCGACGCATCGTCGGCAAAAGCAGGCTCCACCACATAGTCCGGTTCTTCGGGCGGCGCGATGTCGCCCGCCGAAAGCACATCCCCGATGGCAGGGATCAGCCGCCCGAGAATGCCGGACTTGCGAAAGCTGTCGCGGCATTCGTGCCGCACCGCCGTCTCGGCGGGTACCCGCAACCGTCCCTTGGCCGCCTCCGCCGCAACCCGAAAAGCCACCGGCACGACGGTTTCGAACTTGAAGAGATCGGCAATGTCATAGACGAAGGACAGCGGCTTGCCGCTGTGGAGGAAGCCGACGGCCGGTGCATAGCCGGCCGCCAGAACGGCGGCTTCGGTGACGCCGTAAAGGCAGGAGGTCGCCGCCGAAAGACAGCGGTTCGGCGTGTCCGACAGATCGAAATTGCCCGGATCGTATTTGCGGCGGGTCCAGTCGATGCCGAACTGGCGTGCCAGCCCCTGATAGATCGTGCGCACCCGCGCGCCCTCAATGCCGCGCAGCTGGTCGACGGAGCGACGCTCCGGCGCGGCCTCACCGAACCGCAGGGCGAACATCCGCCTGACGATCTTCAGCCGCGCCGTTTCGTCCATCGCCAGCCGGCACTGCCACAACAGCCGGTCGGCCCGCGCGCCACCCGGCTGGCCCGTGGCATAGAGCCTGACGCCGCCCTCGCCAACCCAGATCAGCAATGTGCCGGCGCGGGCGGCGAGCGATATCGCGGCATGGCTGGCGCGCGTGCCGGGCTCAAGCATGATGGCGGCCAGCCCGCCGACCGGAATGACGGTTCTGACCCCGCCAGCGTCGACCAGCACGAAGGCGCCGTCGATCACGTCAAGCTGGCCGCGCTCGACAAACACGATCGAGGCTCTCTCCTTCAACGGGATCGGGCGTGGCGGCGGCGCACCCGGCATTTTGTGGCCGGTCGCGCTCATCCCGGTGCGGGCCTCACCAGCATCAGACCGCACCCATAGGCCTTCATGCGCCCGAAACCGCCGAGCAGGCGCGTCCTGAACGCTGCGGGATCGACGACACGCAGCACACCCTCCACGTCGGAGATGCCGACCAGCGTCCGGCCTGATTTCCTGGGCATGGGTGGCGGGACGGCGCGATATCCGCTCACAAGGAGCCGCTCGACTAAAAACCCGGCGGCGGCGGCGCGGTTGTTCATCCAGTGCTCCACGGCAGCCTGCGCCGCTTCCAGGCGCAGCGCGCCACTGCGCGTGCGCCCATCGCCGGCCTGTTGCAATCGATGCAGGGCCGCCAGAACGATATCGGTGCGCCGGCCGCGCGCGCCCGTCCCGCCCTTTGCCTTGATGTCGGCGGTTGCGTTCAGCCGCAGCTCGAAGGCGAGGCGCTGGCCCTCGAAAAAATGCACGTCGAACGGCTTTGCCTCGACCTTGAAATAGGGACTCTGCAACGCCGGTTGCGGGCCCAGGACCATGAAGCGGCCAGGCTCATCCATGCGCCGCCACAAGAAAGGCGCCTCGTTGGCGCGGCGCTCCAGCTTGTCGGCGTAAAGCGTCCACAGCAGCCGGTGGTGGAGCGCCATCGCGTCCTCGGCCGGGGCCGGCATCAGATCGCGCAGCAACGGCGCGACGGCGGCATCGTCGCGTTTCAGGGAAAGCCGGATCAGGTGCGTCATGTCGGCTGCGGTCACGGGCCCGTCTCCTGCGTGTCGGCCCCAAGCAGATATTCGCTCCTGGCGCCGAACTGCCAGGAACGGCGATCACGCGGGTCGTCGCGAACGGTCGAGCGCTGGACCAGCCGGTTTCCGGCAGCCGGCAGCAGCGACCCGTCGTCGGTCGCGATCAACCCGCCCTCCGGCAATCCGCCCGCCGAGGCATAGGCGGCAAAGGCTTGCGCGATATCGTCGGCGTCGACGATGCCCGGCGCCAGAGGCAGCGAGAGCGAGCAGGCCTTGCGCCCGAGATAAAGCGTAAAGGCCGGCTTCAGGAAGGCCTCCCGCAGCGCAGCCAGCGCCAGCGACGCGTCGTTGCGCAAGGCGTAGGCGCCCAGCCACAGACCGCCGGTGCGGTAGTCGCGGCGGGTAATGGAGGTGTTGCGCGTCCCGCGCGCCAACGCATCGGCGCGCGTGAAATAGCGCTCCCTGGCGCGCAGCACCGATTCGTAGGTGTGAAAGTCGCGCAGAAGCCGGCCCGGATCGAGCGTGCGCGACGCCGTGGACAACGAGGCGCCAAGCGCGGCGTTGACGTCGGCGTCGTCGCGCTTCACGCCGAGCGCCGCTCCGGCCAGACCGAGCAGCGCCGAGCGCGTCGGCCGGTCGAGCGTCTTGCGTTCTACATTGCCGGCGACGTCGCCAAAAGCCGCCAGCGGCGCACCGAGCTGCACGATCAGAAACGCGGTCATGGCCGGGTCCCGCCATCCTCCACCGCCCCGGCGGCGAACGCGGCCAGGGCCTCAAGCGTCGCGGCGCCGTCGTCGCCGACCCGAAGGAACAGATCCTCGTCCCACCACGCACCATAGCTCCGGGCGAAGGCGGCGCGGCGCTCCCTCAGCCTGTCCACGGAAGCCTCCATCAATCCAGGGCCGGCAACCGGACTTTCGAAGGCGGAAAACAGGTTGAGCGGCTGGCCGTCGCCGTGTTCGACCAGCATGAATTCCGGACGCACATGGTTGGAGAAACTGTTGATCTTGCCGCTCGGCACGGCTTCGCCGAGCGCCTCGACCAGCGCTGCAAGGCCGCGTCGCGCAAGCGCGACATCGCCATCGAGATTGTCTTTCAGCAGTTCGGTGTTGACGCAGACATGGATGTAATAGACGCCGGAGCCGAACCCCGCCTCGCCCACGAACCCCGCACCGGCATCCTCGGCCGCCGTTTTGAGGTCGTCCACGGCGGTGTAATAGTCGTCCTCGATGGTCACCGCGTTGGTGGTGAGCGCATGCGAAACCTGAACCGCCGCGTCGCGATTATAGTCCGGATTGTCGGCCAGCATGCGCCCGAACATCGCGATGTCGACGGCCCCGTCGGCCCGCTGCAGCACCTGTTTGGCAAGGTCCTTGCCCGCAGGCAGCTCGTCCCCGGCCAGCGCCTTTTCGGCAAGCACCAGGGCGCGCGCCTTTTCCCGCGGCGAGACGAAGGCGAGCTGCTCGGTCTGGGCGCCGTCCGACTTGATCTTGCCGAACGCGGCGGCGACCGTGCGCGCGGCGGCGCTGGCGGCGGCCTCGTCGGCGCCGCCGGCGATCAGGTGGTCGCGCAAGACCTCGCCGAGCCGCTGCGTCCGCTCGCCCCTGTTGCCGGCCAGCGCCCCGGCAAACGCATCCGACGTGCGCAGCGCGCGCTTCATGGCCTGGCTGGAAATGCGCTGGCGCTGCGCGCCGCCGACGATCGCCGTCTTCGGCCGTCCCAGGTCGTCGCGATTGGGGTTCGAAGGCGGATAGTGGGTGAGAAGGTGGATCTGGACAAAGCGGCTCATCGGATTTTCCCTCAGCTGTTCGCGGGTTCGGTCGGGGCGGTTTCGGGCACGGCCTCGGCGGGCTCGAACGCCTGCCAGTAATCGAAAGTCCAGCGCCGCTGCACGGCGTCATCGAAATGCAGGATGTCGCCGACCAGTCGCCGCACGCCGAAGCCGCCATCGCCGGCCAGGGCGACGGCGCGGCGCAGCGCGCGGATGCGCAGCCCCGGGTCGCCCGACCGCATCGCGACCAGCAGCGACTGAAAGCGCAGCGGCGACATGCGCCGGCCATCGCCCTCGCCCGGCGCGTGGCCATCCGCGGTCTGGCCGAGCGCCCTGGCAAAGCTGATGCGCGGATTGCCGCCGGTCTTGATCGAGGCCAGCACGATGGCAACCAGCAGCAGCCCGTCGTCGTCGCCCGTTCGCGATACGCCCCGGGCGGCGCGCAACAGACGGTGGGCCGCCGGTGTCATCAAGGCGTCGAGCAGGCTCGAGCAGCGGCGCAGTTCCGCCCGGCCGGCACGGTCGCCCTTACCTCGATCCGTGTCGTGCAGCGCGCTCCACCAGCGCATGATGGCGTCCAACGTCGGGGTGTCCGGCAGATCGGTGTGCATCGTCATGCCTTTCGTGTCTTGCGCTTCGTCTCCGGGGCCGGCAGATCCAGCCTGTCGAACATCGCGGCACCGAGTTTTCCATAACCGGCGAAGCTCGACTGCAGGTCGTTCCAGGCGCTCGCCACGCGCCGGCCCGTCTCGGGATCGGCAGCGATATCCGGCGTCAGTTCGGTGAACAGCGCCGCAGCGCAGTCGCGCAAGCATCGAAGCCAGGCCGGGCCGGAAACGCGCCTTTCGGGGCGGCCCTGTGCGAACGCATCGTGCACATGTACGTGGAACGCCCCTTCCGTGCGCTCGAAAAAGGCGGACCGCGCCTGTTCGAACAGGCCGCGGTCGGTTGCGACGGTTGCGCCGTCCGAAAAATGCGCCTTGCGCAGCGCCATGCGCAGAACCCGATGGGCCAGTTCCCCGACCTCGGAGAACGACCCGGCAAACAACGCCATGTCCCTGGCAAGCTGCGGCTCCGCACCGAGATAAAGCGGCTTGAGCGCATGCAGATAGGCGATGGCTTCCATATTGTTCATCGCCCAACCGCCCACCATGAGCGCGGGCTGAACCCTGCTTGTCTCGAAGGCGGCCGCGCGGCGGTCGGCCAGTTTGAGGATCTCGGACGTTTCCGCCAGGTCGCCGCCAGCCGCGCCATAGACGGCCGCGACCCAGTCGCGATAGCCGAAATGTCCCGATTTCGGCTTGGCGCTATAGGGTTCGCCATCTTCTTTCTGCCGTCGATAGGGCGTCAGAGGATGCCGCCAGACTCCATAATTGACGCCCCATGCCTTCTGCACGAAGCCGGTGACAATCTTGCCGGGCGCGCCGGTCATGGCGCAGACCCCTTCCCCGTCGCCGACAAGGCGTATGCGGCGCGGCTGGCCGAAAAAGGCCTGTAGCTCGTGGACCCCGGGGTCGGCGGCCGAGACCGTGCGCCCGCCGTTCGCTGCGTCCGACAAGATCGTCGGCGCCAGCCAGGGCAAGGCGCGTGGCAGCGAGGCGGCGGTCACGCCCTCGCCCAGCAGCGGCAGATTGGCGAGGATCACCCGCCACAGCGGCGCGGGTTCGCCCGACGCTTCGTCCAGCGTGACCAGCGTGGTGAGCGGCCCGCCGCCGCGCATCGAGGTGCGGTTGCCGGCGCCGCCGGCGGGCGCGAATTGCTGCAAGGCGTAAAGCGCCATCGCCGCGGCCGGCAAACCAAGCGCCGGGTAACGGCCGCGCCATGTCAGAAGGTCGGCGTTCTTTTTCTGGCCGTTAGCGCCCGGCGTGTCGATCAGAAGCGCCTCGACCGGGATTGGCTCGCCGTCGAAGGCTTCAAGATCCTGCATGAACCGGGGCCCGTCGCCGAGCAGGTCGAAAGCGTGGACGAAGGCCTGCGCGTCGCGCTCGACCTCCTCTGGCGACGGAGGGTTGTCCCAAAGGCCGCGCCAGCCATCGTGGGATTGCGGCCGAAACAACAGCAGCGTCAGCCCGACCGCCAGTTCGCATGCGGCGATATTGAAGTCGGCGCGCGGCCAGTCGAAGGCGACCGGCGCCTCGGCGCCGTCGATCACGGCAAGTTGCGCCAAGCTTACCCAGCGCCGCCGCCCGGAGCGGGTGACAACCGGAAACAACGCATCGCGCAGCAGATTGAAGGACATAAGGATGAGCCCCTTGTCCAGCGGCACCGCAATGCCGCTGGTTTTTCGCGACGTTTCAGGCTAAAAAGGCGCGGTCAATGACCGCTCGTCATCTTCTGAGCATGGTGAGAACACACCTCTCGGAACTTGACTGACTTCGGTTGCCAAACGTTCAGTCAGTAGCGGCTTGAGTCGCGACCATCGGTGCTTCAACCGATGGTCGCAATTTCTCTTACGCGACTACTGGGGGCAATGTCAAGATACTCGCAATTGCGTTGCACATTACGACTTATTAATTCCCATCATCCGAGCATCCCGATCAGCAGATCATCCTCCCCGCGAATGCGGGGTACTTTCAACCTGTTGCAAGCGCGTTGCGCAATACGACGGTTCATTCCCGCTGACGCGGGAAATTGGCAAAGACCAATGTGAAGACCCAAAGTCAAGCCGTCGGCGCTACCACAAACCAACATCAAACCACCGATGCGGCCGACCGGCCTTGGTGATCGCTAGGCCACAAGCCATCAAGGCCACTTTGACCCAGTAGAACCTGTCCGTAAATCTTTCATCGTCTGTTTGGCGATGATTTGCATGATCAAATGCGGCAGATTCCCACCTTGGGAAACTCACCCCATATCGTCTCGCTCGCGGCGGACAAGCCCGACTTCGGCCGTATAGGCAAGGTCGGCGCCAACCGACAGGAACGCGCCGTCGCCGTCCACCTCGGCGATGAGGATCGTGTGCTCGAATTTTGGCCAACGCGCCTTGATCGCCTCAAACTCTGCCGCTTGCCGCGGCGGCTGCTCGTTTCCCAACCGCCATCTGGCGCACGCGATTTCCGACAACGCCCATAAGAGCGGCTCGTCGGCGCCGGCCAGGGTGGCCCACGGAACGAGCCGGCCGTCGACGCGGCGCGCCAGGCGCAGCGTCGCCTGGTCCTCGCCCAAACGGGTGCCTATGTCTTCGTTGTTGCACAATTCGCCGGCAAGGATTGCATAGCCGTCCTCCGGCTTGATGACATTCAACCTGCCGAGGGTCTGCTTCCCGTGTTCGTCGCCCTGTTCCTTGAGCGCTCCGGCGCGCAGACATGCGGGCAAATCATCCTCGTCCGCCGCATAGGCAGTGTCCAGCATCTCCCGAAAGGCCGGCTCGTCCGGCCGCGGCAGGGACCCGAGCGTGAACAGATATTTCGCCGAGCGCCACATGACGCCGGGATGGCGATAGACGAAGGCGCCGTCGCCAAGCGCCGGCGTCAGCCAGCGTGGCGATCGCACGCCCTCCGGATCGGGCGCCACGACAGCCAGACACGGCGTCGACATTGGACGCTCCTTCGCGGGGCGCGGCGTCATGTGCCGCCAGAGCCGGCCGGCGCGCTGAACGATCAGATCCACCGGCGCCAGATCGCTGACCATGAAATCGAAATCGAGATCCAGGCTCTGTTCGATCACCTGCGTTGCGACCAGGATTTTCCCGGCGCGCCTGTTGGCGTCGGCGTTCCTGCCGAACGTGTCCAGCACGCGGCGCTCGATCGCCATACGGTCTGCCATGGCGAAGCGGGCGTGAAAAAGCATCACCGCATCCGGATCGCCCAACAAGGCAAGCACGGCGGCATGGGTGGCGATCGCTTCGTCAACCGCATTGCAAACGATCGCCACAGCCGCGCCCTGCTGCGCCGCTGCTACCGCCTCGACCGCTGCCTCGGCGCGGTTTTCCAAACGTTTCACCGCCACGCGCGGACGACCGGGATCGAAATAGGTCGTCGGCCGTTCCAGCGAACCGCCGGCATGGACCTGCGTCACCAGCGGAAAGGCCCGGCTCGACAATTCCATCGGCGGCGGCTTGCGTGCCTCTTCCTGCTCGCTGCGCGACAGCCCGGAAACGTCGATTCCGGATGGCGGCTGCCAGCAAGCGTGCCGGAAAGCCGACGCGAAGGCTTGACGCAGATCACTGGTCAGCGTTGCCGAAAGAACGATCACCGAGCCGCCGTTAATGGCGTGCAGCCGCAGCAGCGCCAGCATTTCCTCGCCCATATAGGCATCGAAACTGTGGGCCTCGTCGACGATCAGAATGCGGTTGGCGAGGGCGAATTGGCGCAGCGTCAGGAATTTCTTGCGCAACACGGCCAGGAACGCCTGATCGATCGTGCCCGCGCCAATCTCGGCAAACAAGGCCTTGCGGCGGCTGTCGGCGATCCAGTCGTTGCAATGCGCAGCGACCCCACCCGTATTTTCGTCGGCGCCGAGACGGGCGATCCGCCGGGCCAGGCCGGCCTTGCCGTGCGCAAGCACCAGAGAGGGCTCGATCGCGTCCTCCGATGTGAAAAAGGCCCTGTGACATGCCGCCAAGCGCTCATGCATGGCGTTGGCCGTGGCCATAGTGGGCAGCGCAAAATAAACGCCCTCGCCCTTGCCGGCACGCATCAGGCGCGAGGCCAGCATCAACGCCGCTTCGGTTTTGCCGGTGCCGGTCATGTCCTCGACGATGAAGAGGTTGGGGCCCGGTTCGATCGTGACCTCGTCGATTGCGGCCTGCATGGGGCGCAGGCCGTCATGCGCCAGCCCGAGCGACGGCCACGCGACCGTAGCGACGGCCGGCGGCGCGAGGCCGCGTTCCCGGATCGCGCCACGTGCCATCGCGCGCGCCACGTCCCAATAGGCCGATGCGTCGAAAGGCCGACGCGCGCTGGTTTCAGGCACCGGAAAACCGGATGCGATCCAGTCGGCGGTCGTCACCAAACCATTGAGAAGCAGCGACATCCTCGTCAGCCGCGCCTTGCCAATGGGTTCGAACCCCTGCCCCGCCAGGAGACCGACCAGGGCTTCGGCGGCTTCGGCGGCTGCGTGCAGGCAGGCGTCGGGCAGGGCCCGCTTCTCCGAGCGTAGCGTACGCGCCGTCACGCGCGGGCCGGAAACGCCCAGCCACTCGGTTTCGGGCGGCCGGCCGTGATGTCCCGCTGCGACAGCCACGATCTCGTCGCGGATCTCCCTCCAGCCGACTCCGAACGCACGTTCGAGCGATGCCGCCACGCCGCCCTCATGCATCAGCAACGCGGTGTAGCACCAATGGCTGCCATCTATGCCAACGTCGCCCAACCGGCCGAGCGCGGCCGCCGGCCAGAGATCCGGCCGCTTGGCCTGAAAGGGAGCCGAAAACTTGCCGAGATCGTGCAGCCCGGCAAGCAGCGCACTGAAATTCCGGGCCACGGGCCCCGGCACACCAAGCGCATGCGAAAGCCTGGCAAGGAACGCCGGACGGGACTCCAGCAGTTCATGCGCAACGGCGGCGGCATCGAACAGATGATGCACCACTGGTTTCGACGAGGACGCGGCCTCACCATCGTAGGTCTTGCCCCAGAACGCGAGCATGTCCGGCACGGCGGAGGCGGAAAGGCGCTGTTCGTTTTCATTCATGAGCGGCCGTCCATGTTCCAAGAGGCAGCGTCGCAACGGCCAATCCAATCGGATTGCTGCCACGACCTCAAACGGAAAATTGACGTTCAGCTCGCTGTTTCGCCGGCTCCGGGCCCCGCTTTTCCATGCTTCCTTCGCCGAAGATCGTCTTCAGGTCGGCGCGTCTCAGCGGGGCGTCCAGGCGGCGGCCAGAATAGCCAGTGCGGCCAGCGGCAAATGCGGGCGCAGCGCAGCCAGCCGTTCGGGCGAAAAATGCCCCGCCTGCCCCATCATGTTGACCAGGCCGACGGGCCTGCCCGCCACGATCACCGGCACATTGGCGAGCGCGCCGTAACCCTGTTCGGCGAAATAGGCATCGAAACCCGGCAGCCAGCGGTCAATCTCCGGGCCGTCATTGGCGATAATCGGCTCGCCGCGGCCGAAAAGCTGGCGGAACCAGGCCGTATCTTCGACGCGGTCGGCGTCGCCGAGCGGGTATTGCTCCGGATTAGAGGAAAAAAGCCGGGTCAGCACGCGCCCGCCGGGCGTCGGCGCGAGCACGGTCAGAAGATCGTATCCGACCGCCCGCGCCACGCGCTCGGCCAAAAGCGCAAACAGCGCGTCCGGCCCGCGGGCGACGGCTTCCGGCAGACGGGTGGCGGTGGCCGTCATCACCTCACCCGCCGATCAGGGTCAGGTCGCGCGAAAAGCCGGTCAGGGAGCGGCAGCCCCGCGGCGTCACCAGCACGTCGTCCTCGATGCGCACGCCGATATCGCCCGGCCGGTAAAGGCCCGGCTCAATGGTGAACACCATACCCGGCTCCATCGCCTGATGGTTGCCGATCATCACCTGCGGCGCCTCGTGCACGTCCTGGCCGAGGCCGTGGCCGGTCTTGTGGACGACGAGATCGGCAAACCCCGCCTCGACCATCACGTCGGTTACGCCCTGGTCGAGCTCGTGCAGCGACAGGCCGGGCCTGGAAACCGCGCGGCCATGCGCGTTGGCGGCCGCCACCGCCGCGTAGATCTGGCGATGCTCGTTGCTGACCGTCTCGACGAATACGGTGCGGGTGATGTCGGCATTGTAGCCGCCCCAGGCGGCGCCGAAATCGATCAATAGCGCGTAGCCCCTGGCCAGCACGCGCTCCGCGCTCGGCTCGCCATGCGGATCGGCGGCGGCGGCACCGGTCAGCACGATCGGATCAAAGGCGGCACCGTCGGCGCCGTGCTCGAGCATCGCCGCCATCAACACCCCGCGCACGGCACGCTCGCTCATGCCGGCCACTGTCGCGGCCAGCGTGTCGGCGAGGGCGGCCTCGCTGATGGCGATCGCGCGCTCGATCGCCGCAATCTCGGCCTCGTCCTTGTACAGGCGCATGCGCGAGATCGCCGCATGCGCGTCGATGACCGGGGTGTCGCGAAAGGCCTGGCGGATCGCGTTCGCCTCGAAGACGCGCATGCGCTGGCCCTCGACCCCGATGCGCGAGGCGTTGAGCCTCGCCGCGACCGCGGCGAAGGCATCGGCATACCCGTCCGAATCCTGCCAGTAGGCGGTTTCCACCTCCGGTGCCGACGCCGCCCAGCGTGCCCTTTCCAGTTCCGGAACCACGGCGTGCATGGCCCCTGAGCGGGTCACGAACAGCACCGTCGGCCGTTCCATCAGATGGAAATTGGCCCCCGTCAGGTAATAGAAATTCGCCCCCGGCACGATCGCGACCGCTTCGGCTTCGGTAGCCTCCATCGCCGAAAGCAGACGTTCCCGCCGGGCCAGCCTGAGTTCTGGGTCGATCATTTCGGGCTCCTCAATCCGTTGCCGAGCGAAAAGTTCACGCCGACCTTGGGTTCCAGAGACCGTTGCACCACACGCAGTTCCGACATCACATGGGCGCTGGCCGCCTCCTCCGAACGCAAGGCGTCTCCGGCCTCGATCGCAGCGGCCATGGCCGCGTGTTCGGCAAGGCTGCGCTCGGCCTCCTCGACATTGAAGATCGGGTAGTAGTGCAACAGATGCATGCGCCGGCCATAGTCGAGCGCGAGCCGATAGAAATTGCCGAGAAAGCCGTTGGCGCTGGCTTCGGAAATGGCGAGATGAAAGGCAAGGTCGGCCGCCGCGATCGCATGGATATCGCCGCCCTCGACCGCCGTGAAATAACGTGCCTGGCACTGCCGGATGACGGCGAGGGCTTTTGGCGTACGCACTTCGGCCGCAAGCCGGTTGATGGCGCGCGACAACAACATCAGCGTGTCCATGTATTCGTGCGCATTGCTCATCGTGTGCGGCGTGACGATGGCGCTGCGTCCCGGCAGAAACGTGACCAGATCCTCGCGCGACAGCATCAACAGCGCCTCGCGCACCGGCGTGCGCGACAGACCGAAGCGGGCGGCGAGCGCGACCTCGTCGAGAGCCGTCCCCGGCGCCATGCGCAGCGACAAGATGTCCTCGCGCAATTCCTCGTACACCGCCGTCGAACCGCGCCCGCGCTTGGCCGGCGCGCCCTCCTGGCCGTCGCTCGCACCAGACTTCGTCCTGGCCTTCTTCGTCGTGCTCAGTGCCACGTCCTACTCCCTGCAACCGTTGGGTCCGCTGTTGTTCGCGCTCAATATCGAGTGAGCACGACCCGGCAAAGCGAAAATTCCGGCTTCAAAATTCCAGTTGCATAAAGTTTGTATTATGACTACGCTTCGACGTCTAGAGGGTTCGTTTGCATTTGTGGGAGGAGACGCAATCATGAATTCACTGAAAAGACTGGCCGCATCGGCTGCGGTCTTGACCTTCACCCTTTCGGGTACCGCGGCCGCAAAGGACTGGAAGGTCGCCTTCTTCGCGTCGTCGGCCCAGAACGGCTTCAATCAGGCCGTCTATGAGGGCGTGGAGAAGAAAGCCAAGAAACTCGGCAATATCGAAACCGCCATCTATGACGGCCAGTTCGACGCCGCGCGCCAATTCAGCCAGATCGAAGACGTGCTGGCCGGCGGCCAGTTCGATGCCTTCATCGTCGTACCGAACGACACGGTCGGCATCGCCGGAGCGGTCGAGCAGGTCGGCGCGGCAGGCAAGCCGCTGGCCACGGCGCTGTTTCCGATCGGACCGGACCTGTCCGAGCTGGAGCCGCAGGTGGCGGGCGTTACGGCGACCGTGGCCAGCCCGCCCGCCGACGGGGCACGCGCCCAGGCCGAGGACGTTGTTGAATTCTGCGCCGGGCTCGATCCTTGCAAGGTCGTCATCATGATCGGCCAGCGCATCTATCCGTTCGACAATCTGCGCTACGAGGCCTATCGCGCGGTGCTGGACAAGCACGCCAACATCAAGGTGGTGGCCACCGGCGAGGGCAATTACGATCCCGACAAATCGCTGTCGGTGATGCAGGACATCCTGCAGGCCAACAGCGATATCGACGTCGTGCTGTCCAACGCGGATCAGCATTTGATCGGCGTCGAGATCGCTCTGGACGCCGCGGGCATGTCGGTCGCCGACCTCTATCTGTCCGGCGGCGGCGCCGCCTCGGTCGCCATCGAGGCAATCCGCGAGGGCCGCTGGGACGTGACCCTAGCCCATTTCCCGGTATCGATGGGCGAATACGCGCTCGACACCGTCGTCAAGGTGCTGGAGGGCAAGGACGCGCCCACGGTCATCAACATGGACGAGGTCGGACCGGTGCCGGCCCTGATCGACGCCGCCGTGCTCGAAAAGCACCCCGACTTCAAGGGCGAGTGGGCGCAATAGGCGCTTCCGGCCGGCTGCATTGCATGGCGGCCGGCCATAGCTGCAATGACCATCTGGGAGAGTTGACGTGACGGGCAGGTCCTATCGCGTGTCGGCCGATATTGGCGGCACATTCACCGATATCGTGTTTCAGGATGCCGACACCGGCGATTGCGAGGCGCACAAGGTGCTCTCGACGCCGGACAACCCGGCGCTCGCCGTGATCGAAGGCGTCGATCGCCACCTGCCCGAGGGCGCCGATGTCGCCTTCTTCGTGCACGGCACGACGGTCGGCCTCAACGCGGTCCTGACGCGACGCGGCGCGCGCGTGGCGCTGTTGACGACGCAGAATTATCGCGACGTCTACACGATCCAGGGCAACGACCGCGGCGAGATCTTCTCCATCCACTGGCGCAAGCCGCGCCCGCTGGTGGAGATCCCCGACACCTACACCGTCAACGAACGTATCAATGCCAAAGGCGAGGTGGAAACCGCGCTCGACGAACGCGAGTTGGACCGGCTGATCGCCGCGGTGCGCGACAAGAACTACGAGGCGATCGCGGTCTGCCTGCTGTTTTCGTTCAAGAACCCCGCGCACGAACTGGCCGTCGAAGCCTATCTGCGCAAGCACCTGCCCGACATCGCCATCACGCTGTCGCACCGGGTCTCGCCGGAATGGCGAGAATTCGCGCGCACGTCGACGACGGTGATGGACGCCTATGCCGCGCCCGTGGTGCGGCGCTATCTCGACACGCTGGTGAGCCGGCTGTCGGCGCGGTTGCCCGAAGGGCGGCAACTGCACGTGATGAAATCGAACGGCGGCGCCATGACGGCGGGCGCGGCGACCGAGATGCCGTTGCAGACGCTGCTTTCAGGACCGGTCGGCGGCACGATCGGCGGACGCACGTTGGCCGAGACCACCGGCCGGCCGAACCTGATCTGCGTCGACATGGGCGGCACCTCCTTCGACGCCAGCCTGATCATCGACGGCCAGCCTTCCGCCTCCAACGAGGCGGAACTCGAAGGCCTGCCGATCCAGATGTCGGTGGTCGACATCCACGTCATCGGCGCAGGCGGCGGCTCGATCGCCTGGCAGGAGGCCGGCGCGCTGCGAGTCGGGCCGCAATCGGCCGGCTCGGTGCCGGGGCCGGCCTGCTACGGGCGCGGCGGCACGGAGCCGACCGTCAGCGACGCCAACCTCGTGCTCGGCCGGCTCGATTCGTCGAATTTCGCCGGCGGCTCGATGACGCTCGACCGCGACAAGGCCCGTATGGCGGTGAAGAAACTGGCCGACCGGTTCGACATGTCGACCGAGGCGATGGCGCAGGGCATGATCGACATCATCAACGCCAAGATGGCCGATGCGATCCGTACCATCACCATCCGACGCGGCATCGACCCGCGCGATTTCGCCCTGGTCGCCTATGGCGGAGCCGGCCCGGCCCAGGCGGCGGCGCTGGCCCAGCAGCTCGACATCAAGGAGGTCATCATACCGGTGATGCCGGGGGCGTTTTCAGCCTGGGGCATGCTGCAGACCGACGTGCGGCACGACTTCAAGATGACCTATTACGGTTACTGGCACGAGATCGCGCCCGTAGACCTGGCCGAAAAATTCGACAGCCTGGAAGAAAACGGACGCGACTATCTGCGCAAGGAGGGCTTCACGGACGCCGAGATTTCCTTCGAACGCTTTGCCGACTTTCGCTATCACGGCCAGGAATATGTACTGACGATCCCGGTTCCGACCGGCCCTGTAGATCTGAACGCCGTGCGCGGCAGCTTCGACGCGGCCTATGAACGCCAATACGGCCACTCCAGCCCCGACGCGGCGGTCGAGGTCGCCAATCTGCGCGTCGCCGCGCTCGGAACGCTGGAGCGGCCTGCCATTCCCGATCCGCGGGCGAGCCAGAGAACGGCCGCGCGCGGGCGCAAGGTCTATTTCGACGGCACCGAGCACGAAACGGCCATCGTCAACCGCTCCGAGATCGCAGCCGGCGAAACCGTCGAAGGACCGGCCATCATCGAGGAGGCGACCGCCACGACACTGCTGCCGCCCGACTGGCGAGCCGAGGTGATCGCCGGCGGCCAGCTTCTCCTGACACATCGCTAGGCCGCGGAGGAACCAGACCATGGCTCACGCCGACCCGATCACCACGGAAGTGGTCCGAAATTTCGTCATCTCCTGCGCCCAGGACATGAATGCCGCCCTGTGGCGTTCGGCGTTCTCGGCGATCATCTACGAAGGCCGCGACAGCGCCGTAGCGCTGCTCGACGAAGAGGGCAACATGCTCGGCCAGTCGACCGGCGTGCCGCTGTTCGTCGGCGCGATCGACGCCTGTGTGAAACTGGTGCTCGACCGTTACGGCGACGACATCCATCCCGGCGACATCTTCATCCTGAACGATTCCTACCTGCAGGGCACGCATCTGCACGACGTCACCGCCATCGGGCCGCTATTTTACAAGGACGAGCTCGTCGGCTTCGGCGCCGCGCGCGCCCACTGGCAGGACATCGGCGCGATCGACCCCGGCTCGACAATGGGCTCGACCTCGATATTTCACGAAGGCCTGCGGCTCGGCCCGACGCGCATCGTCAGCCGTTTCAAGCAGATTCCGGAGTGGTATGATCTCCTGACCCGCAACACGCGGCTCAAAGACATGACGATCGGCGACCTCAACGCCCAGATCACGGCGATCCGCACCGGCGAGCGCCGTCTCGGCCAGATCCTCGACCGGATCGGAGCGGACACCTATCGCGCCGCCTGCGCCAATATCTTCGAGCAGGCGCGGCTGCTCGACCGCGAGGCGATCGCCAAGCTGAAGGACGGGACCTATTCCCGCGAGGGCTATCTCGACGATGACGGCGTCGGCACAGAGCCGGTGAAAGTCGCGCTCAGCCTGACGATCGAAGGCGAACGCATGATCATCGATCTCGACGGCTCCTCAGGACCGGTCGAGGGCTCGATCAATTGCGGCGCGGTGCAGACCGGCTCCCTGCTGCGGCTGGCCTACAAGACCATGATCAACCCGGACCGCGCCATCACCGGCGGGTCGTTTTCGACCATGGAGGTGCGCATTCCCGAAAAGTGCATGTTCAACGCCAAGGAGCCCGCGGCCTGCGAGTGGTATTTCACCGGGCTCGGCCTGCTCGCCGACCTGATGATTTCCTGCCTGGGCGAGGCGATGCCGCACAAGGCGACCGCCGCCCACTACGGCGATTCCATGGTGGCGGCCTTTTTCGACATGGATCCCGAGCGCGGCCAGTGGATTTCCGTCGAGCCGACAGCCGGCGGCTGGGGCGGGACCGTCGGCCAGGACGGCGAAAGCGCGCTGATCAACCTCGTCAACGGCGGTTTCCGTAACCTGCCGGCCGAGGTCTATGAGACCAAGTTCCCGGTGCGGGTCGAGGAGTTTTCTCTGCGACGCGATTCCGGCGGGGCGGGACGCTGGCGCGGCGGCTGTGGCGTCGTGCGCAGCTATCGGCTGCTCGACGACTGTTTCGGCGCGCTGTGGTTCGAACGGTCCAAGACGCCGGCCTGGGGTATCAGGGGCGGCAGCGACGGCGCCGGGCCGGACAACGAAATCGTGCTGCCGGACGGCTCCGTGGAAAAACCGCTCAAGATGCGCGCAAAGCGTTTTCCAAAAGGCACGCTGGTCGTCACCCGCACCGGCGGCGGCGGAGGCTATGGCGATCCCAGGGCACGGCCCGAAAACGAGGTGCTCGCCGACGTTCTCGCCGGCACGATCTCGCGCGAGGCGGCGCGTTCGCTCTATGGTGTGGCGGTGACCGAGGACGGTGCCATCGATGCCGCCAACACCGCACCGCGCCGGCAGGAAGCGGCGTCTAACTGATCGATCTGGCCAAAGGACGTTGCGGTCGATGGACGAAACGGTGACGCAGAGCCATGAAGCACACGGGAGCGGTGGTAAGGCTGCCCCGTGCATCAGCCTGCGGGGCGTTTCAAAATTGTTCTCCGGCGTCAGCGTGCTGCGCGACATCGACATCGACTTCAACGCAGGCGAGATTCACGGCCTGATCGGCGAAAACGGCGCCGGCAAGTCCACGGTCGGCAAGATCGTGGGCGGCTACTACACCCGCTCGGGCGGGGCGCTGGCCGTCTTCGGCGAGACGGTCGGCCACTGGGACCCGCCGCTGGCGCTGGCGCGCGGTGTCGCCATGATGCACCAGGAACTGCAACTGGTGCCCGCCCTCACCGTCGCCCAAAACGTATTTCTGGGCATCGAAACCAGCCACGCCGGATTTCTGGCCGGCAATGAGGCCGCGCGGCTGGCCGAGATCGCCGCCTTCGCCGGCTTCGACCTCGACCCGTCGGCGCGGGCCGGCACGCTCAGCATCGCCGACCAGCAGAAGGTCGAGATCATGCGCGCGCTGGCGCGCGAGGCGCGCGTGATCGTGATGGACGAGCCAACCTCCTCGCTGACGCACGACGAGGCCGAGCGCCTGCACGGCGTCATGACGCGGTTGCGCGACCGCGGCCACACCATCATCTACGTCTCGCATTTCCTCGATCACGTGCTTGCCGTCTGCGACACCGTCACCGTGATGCGCGACGGCGCGATTATCCGCACCGGCCCGGCGAAGGACGAAACCAAAGCGTCGCTGATTACCGCGATGATCGGCCGGTCGGCCTCGGACGTCGCCTATCCGGCACTGCCGCCCGAACCCCAGCGCACCGGCACGCCGCTGCTTTCGGTACACGGCCTCTCGACCGAAACCGGCGTTCGTTCCGCCGATATCGCGCTTTATCCCGGCGAAATCGTCGGGCTGGTCGGGCTGGTCGGCAGCGGACGCACCGAAATCGTGCGCGCGATCTTCGGCGCCGACCCGGCCCTGTCGGGCACGGTCGAGATCGACGGCGAGCCGTTCGATGAGCGTTCGCCGCGCACCGCGATCGCACGCGGTCTTGCGATGGTGCCGGAAGACCGGCGCAAACAGGGCCTCGTACTCACCCAGCCGGTGCGGGCCAACATGACGCTGCCGCACCTTGGCGCATTCGCAAGGGTTGGACTGATCGGCGAACGTGACGAACGCGACGCGGTCGCCCGGCTCGTCGAGTATTTCGGCGTGCATCCGAACCAGGTCGACGGTCAGGTGGTCAACTATTCCGGCGGCAACCAGCAGAAGGTGGTGATGGGCAAATGGATCCTTGGCGATCCACAAATCATCATTCTCGACGAGCCCAGCCGCGGCGTCGACATCGGCGCGCGCCGGCGCATCCACGAATTCATCGGCGAGACGGCGCGCCGCGGCGCCGGCATTCTTCTGATTTCCTCGGAGATCGAGGAGGTGATGGGCCTGGCCCACCGCGCCTACACCGTCTCGGGCGGACGCGTGACAGGGCAGTTCGTGCCGCGCGAGACCACCGTCGACAAGGTCATATGGCGCCTGTTCCACGAACAGGAGCAGCAGGAGACGAAGAAAAGCCCATGAGTGCCACCAACACGACTCCCGGGGCATCCGCCGCCCCCCTTCTGCCAGTGCTGCGGTTTCTGCAAACCTATGCCGTGGCGGTGATGATCGCGGCCCTGATCGTTCTTCTGACGGTCCTCAGCGATTCGTTCCTGACGCTGCAGAACCTGATCAACATCTTGAACCAGAACGCGCCGCTGGCGATCATGGCCTCGGCTATGACGCTGGTCATCATCTGCGGCGGGTTCGATCTCTCCGTGGGCGCGATCTTCGCCGTCGGCGGCGTGGTCGCGGCGGCGCTGGCGCTGCAGGTGCATCCGGTGGCGGGGCTCATCGCCGCGCCGCTGGTCGGCATGGCGCTCGGCTTTGTCAACGGCCTGACCATCACCGCGCTGAAGATCCATTCCTTCCTGGCCACGCTCGCAACCGGCCTAGTCTATCGCGGCATCGCGATCCTGATCACCGGCGGCACGCTCATTCCCGTGCGTTTGGACGCCTTCACCTGGCTCGGGCGCGAACGGATCGGCCCGGTCTATGTCGCCGTGCTCGTTCTGATCGCATTTGCCGTCATCTTGACGGTGGTGCTCACCAGGACCACGCTCGGCCGAAAAATGTTCGCAGTCGGCGGCAACGAGGAAGCCTCGATCCTGTCGGGCATCCGCACCCGCCGCATCAAGATCATCGCGTTTTCCATCAACGGCTTCGCAGCAGGCCTTGCCGCCGCGATCGCGGTGTCGCGCATTTCGCTTGGCCAGGCCACGGCCGGCACCGGCATGGAACTGGAAGCGATCGCAGCCGTCATCATCGGCGGCACCAGCATCTATGGCGGCCAGGGCGCGGTGTGGCGCTCGGTCGCCGGCGTGTTCATGCTCGCGCTCGTCAATAACGGCTTCAACATCCTCAACGCCGATCCGTTCTACAAAGACCTGACGACCGGGCTGATCATTGTCGCCGCGGTGGCGATCAGCGCCAGCGGCCGACGCAACTAACGAGGGAAGGCAAACCGGGTCCGGACGACACGGCCGGCATTTCGCCTGGGGCCAGCGACGGGTCTACCTGTTCAGCCACCTCGCAACCCCGCTTTCTCTTGCGGCGCGACCAGCAGCGCCGCGCCGACGAGGCCCGATTCGGGGCCGAGCCCGGCTACCCTCAGTTCCGGGCACAGCGGCGCCGGGCGCCACAGGCTCGCGTCGAGCGCGCGCCGGCACCCGGCAAGATAGGTCGGGCTCGCCGACGGGATTCCGCCGCCCAGAACGACCACTTCGGGATCGAGCACATTGGCCAGAAAGCCAAGCGCGCGGCCGAGCAGCGCACCGGCACCGGCGACGATGACACGCGCGCGCGCGTCGCCGGCTTCCGCCTGGGCGATCAGCGCCGCCACGGACGGCACGGCCAACCCCGCTGCGCGGGCACGCATCAACATGCCCGCGCCACCGGCAATGTCTTCGATGCTGACCGGCTCGCGGCGCGGATCCTCCTCGACCAGGTGACTCATGCCAAGCCCCATGGCCCGGCCGCGGTATCCCAGATACGGCACGGCGGCGCGCATTACCACGCTGGCAATGCCGGTGCCGGCATTGGCGTAGAGCCAGTCGCCCAGTCCGCGACCGACGCCGAAACACGCCTCGGCCACGGCCGCCGCGCGGACATCGGAATCGATCGTCAAGGCCGGCGCGAACGAAAAGGCTGCGCGCAACTCGGCCGTCGTCCACGGAACACGATGCGCGCTGACGATCTCGCCGGCCGTATCGACGGCCTCGCAGATGCCGACCCCGACAGGAAGAGCCTCCTCGGCCGCCAGCGCGCGCGCCTCTTCGGCAACCCGGCGGAGAAAATCAGCTCCGGCGCGCTCGCGCGCCGGGGTCTCCAGTCGCACGGTGCGGTCGACCCGTCCGCCGACCGTGTCGACCAGACCGATGACCGTCTTGCTGCCGCCGACGTCGATGCCGATTACGTTCATGCGCCGTCAGCTCACGTGCCTTTGTCGCCCAGTCCGGGGCCGACGCCGAAGACGAAGCTTGCCGGCTCGCCGCGCAGATTGGCGTATTGGTGGCGTGTGCCGTCGGGAAAGAAGAAGCCATCTCCGGGGTTGAGCTCGAACCAGACCTGCCCTTCCCTGTCCGGGCACAGAACGTGAAGGCATCCCGACAGCAGGTAGAGGCATTCGTCGCCCTTGCGGGTGATCATCGAGGACTTGCGCCCGGGCAGCACCGTCGTCTTGCCGCTTTCCAGATGTTCCGTGGCCGCGTAGAGGCCGGTGATGACACCCTGATCCTCGGGATCGAGTTCCCAAAGCAAATCCGCATCGCGCAACGTCTTGATCGTCGCCGTCTGCTTTTCCTCGTCGGCGGCCATCGGCCAGCGTCCGATGAAGCGCTCCTGGCGATAGGTCGACTGTTCGAGATAGGGACGGGTGCGGGCGTAGACGCCCGACGCGCCGGTCGACGGCGGCGGCGAGAAATATTCAAGCACCCGTACCGGCTTGTCGGACAGACTGAAACCGTGATGCCAGGTGTCCTTGCGGAAGAAAATCGCCTCGCCTTCCTGGACAATTCGGACCTCGCCCGTCTCCGGATTTGCCGCGCCGAACGTACCCGACAGCACGTAAAGCACCTCGTCGGCACCGAACACCGTGCGGTAGTCTTCCGAGTGTTTGAAGCTTGAGCCGCCGGCCAGACTGAAGACCAGCTGGTGGATCTTGTCGGTTGAAGCATAGATCAGGTCGTCGACCAGCCCGGCTCCGGCATCGCCCCACACGTGGCGCGTGACCTCCGCATAAGGGATATGGGTCGGCCTGTCGAAAACAGGCCGCGGCGACGATTTGTAGCCCATTGAGAACTCTCCGATGAAGGGTGTTTCAGGGCGCGAGCGGATCGCCCCTTGTTTTTATACCGTCCGGACAGTACAAAGAACTATGAGCAAGCGCAAGACCTCTCACCCGACGGTCCAGAAATTGCTGGATACCGCCGAGACCATCGTCGCCAGGGACGGCCTCGTCGGCCTTACCTACGACCGGGTTTCAAAGGATGCCGGCGTCGCCAAGGGCACCGTGCTTTATCACTTCGCCTCGAAGGAAGACCTCATCACAGCGATGATCGAACGCCTCGTGTCGCGCTTCGACGCCGCGCTGTCGCACGCGATGGGTTCCGATCCCGATGCAAGGGGGCGCACCGTGCGCGCCTATATCGCGGCCACCCACGAGGGTGACGCCTTCACCGGCGAATATTTCGACCGGGTGAACGGCGCCATCACCGCCGCGCTCGCCAACACGCCCGAACGGCTCGCCGCCGTCCAGGCGCAGGGCCGCCGACATCAGGACGCCATCATCGCCGACTCGTCCGATCCCGTACTCGCCACGATCGTGCGCATGGCGATCGACGGCCTTTGGTTTTCCGAGAGTCTCGGCCTGATGAATTACGACCCCCTGCTCAAGGCTGCGGTTCTCGCCCGTCTGAAATCATGGACCTACGGCAAGGAGACGCCTGCCGCCGATACACACCAGGATCAACAAAAGGGAGACAAGAATGCACCGTAATCACGCCAAACCACGCCACGGCCTCGACCGCCGCAGCTTCATCGCCGCCGGCACGGCGGCCGCGGCGATGCTGACGCTTCCGCGTTCGGCCATGGCCGCCACGCAATTGTCGTGGATCGGATGGCAGGGCTACGATGCCCCCCTCAAGGCCGGCGACTTTCTGAAGCAGAACGACATCGATCTGTCGACGACCTATATCAGCTCGAACGAGGAGATCATCACCAAGCTGCAGGCCGGCGGGGCCGGTCAGCTCGACCTGATCTCGATCTATTTCGGGCACATCCCGATCCTGGCCAATGCCGGGCTGGTCGAACCCATCGACGAAGCACGCGTACCGGGCATCGACAAGATCTTCCCCGAATTCCTCGACGTCGACACGATCCGCAAGGATGGCAAGCTCTACGCAGTACCCTTCACCTGGGGCACCTTGTCGATGGTCTACGATCCCGCCGCGATCGCCAAGCCGGCCTCGTGGAAGGACTGCCTGAAGGACGAATACAAGGGCAAGGTTTCGATCACCGACGACATTACCGGCCTGATCTCGACCTGGGCGCCGATCGTCACCGGCACCAAGACGCCGACGCGCCTGACGCCGGCTGAGCTCAACGAAACGATCGACTTCCTCATCAAGATCAAGCGCGAGCATGCGCGTACCCTGTCGCCCAACTACGGCGAGGCAACCGATCTTTACGCTCGCGGCGAGGTCGTCATTTCTGCGATCGGCTGGGACGCGCAGGTGGCCTTCGCCGCCGAGAAGGATAAGGAGCTGGCTTTCGTACGCCCGCAGGAGGGTGTCATGGTGTTCATGGACACGCTTGCCATTCCGAGCGGAGCCCCCAATCGCGATGCCGCCTACAAGGCGCTTGCGCAGGCGATCTCGGCGGGCGGACAGACGGTGATGGCTACCGACCTGACCCAGGCCGTCGTCAGCAGCGATGCCGTGCCGCTGGTCGAGGAGGTCAACCGCGAGGTCTATCAGTACGGCGATTTCGAAAGCCTGTTCCAGAGCGCCCGGTTCAACCCGTTCTGGCCGCTGCAGGATGACGGCGAACATGCGAGCTACGATCAGATCCAGGAAGAATACCAGCGATTCCTGCGAGCCTGATCAATGCACGCCACGGCAATCGACGACCCGATCCTGCGGCTGTCAGGGTTGGGCAGGCGCTACGGCCAGACGGACGTGGTCAAGGATATCGACCTGGCGATCCCGCGCGGGTCGTTCACGTCGATCCTCGGCCCGTCCGGCTGCGGCAAGTCGACCCTTTTGCGGATGATCGGCGGCCTGACGCTGCCGACATCCGGCCGCATCGAGATCGACGGCGAGGAGGTCACCTACCTGCCGCCGCAGAAGCGGCCCACCAACACCGTTTTCCAGAGCCACGGCCTGTTCGCCCATATGAGCGTGCGCGAGAACGTCGCCTTCGGCCTCTCGCTTGCCCGACGCCCGCGCTCGGAGATCGACGACCGGGTAAGCGATGCCTTGAAACTGGTCAGGCTTGACGGTTTCGAAAACCGCCCCGTCGATCGGCTCTCCGGTGGCCAGCAGCAGCGCGTGGCGCTGGCGCGCGCATTGGTGATGCGGCCGAAAATCCTGCTGCTCGACGAACCGCTCTCCGCCCTCGACCTCAAATTGCGCCAGGCGATGCAGGAGGAGCTGCGCGCCATTCATCAGGATGCCGGCGGGACCTTCATCTTCGTCACCCACGACCAGGCCGAGGCCTTCGCGCTGGGCGACCGGCTCATCGTCATGAACAAGGGCCGGATCGAGCAGGCCGGACCACCCGGCGAGGTCTATGCCCGTCCGCGCAGCCTGTTTGCGGCCGAATTCGTCGGCGATGCGAATTTTCTCACAGGCATGCGCAGCAACGGACGGGTCGACCTCGATATCGGCATCTGTCTCGATCTGGCGGGCCCGGACGGCCCGCTGCATCTCCTGCTCAGGCCAGAGGCGGCGCGTCTCCATCCCGCCGGCGACGGCGGACCGGGAGAGGGCCGGCTCGGCGTCGAGGGCAAGATCAAGGAGATCGTGGATCTTGGGCCATTCGCCCAATGCCTCCTCGAACTGGACGGCGGGCGCATGATCGAGATCGCCGGCATTCCCAGAACGATGATCGATGCGTTCGCGGCCGGCAACACGGTCACGGCAAGCTGGCCCAGGTCCGCGATGGTGGAAGTGACGCCATGAGCAGCGCGCGCATGCCATCGCAGCGCCTGCACGCGGCTCTGCTCGCCGCCCCCGCCTTCGCGATCCTGGCGGTGCTGTTCGTGGTGCCGATGCTGCTGCTGTTCGTCGTGAGTTTCTGGCGCGTGCGCAATTTTGCGCTGACGCCCGACATGTCCCTGGCCGCCTACGCCCGTGTTTTCGACACGTATGGCGACGTGCTCGTCTCGACGATGATAAACGGGGGGCTGACCGCGCTGATCTGCGTCGGTCTCGGCTTCCTGTTCGCCTATGCCGCGCGCTTTCGCGCCGGCCGCTGGGGCGACGCTCTCATACTCGTGGTCATCATCACGCTTTTTGGCGGCTATCTGGTCAAGATTTACGCCTGGAAGGCGATCCTGAGCACGGACGGCTTCCTGAATGCCGTCCTGGTCGCGTCCGGGCTTAGCGCCCAGCCGCTCGACACGCTGCTCTACAATCGCGGCGCCGTGATCGTGGCGCTGGTGCACTTTCTGCTACCCTTCGCCATCCTGCCGATCTACGGACAGTTGCGCAACGTGAACGACATCCAGATCGAGGCGGCACACGATCTGGGGGCAAGCGGGCGCCAGACGTTGCTGCGCGTCATCATTCCGCAATGCAGGGCCGGAATGTTCGCGGCCTTCGCGATTTCGTTTCTCTACGCCGCCGGCGACTACATTACGCCGCGCTTCCTGGGCGGCGGATCGGGTTCGATGATCGGTCAGTTCATCGCCCAGGAATTCTCGACCCGTTTCAACTGGCCCGCCGGCGCGGCGATGTCGTTCGTGCTGATGGCGGCGAGCCTGCTGGTTCTGGGGCTGGTGGGCGCCCTGTTCGTCAGGAGAAGACCGTCGTGAGAGCGTTTGGCGCCATTCTCTGGTTCATCGTCATCGCGATTCTGGTGCTGTTCATGCTCGGCCCGCTGGCGATCGTCGTGGTGTTTTCGTTCAATTCCGGCGCGCTGGTCAGCCTGCCGCTGACCGGCTTCAGCCTCGACTGGTACCGGGCGCTGTTTTCGTCGGCCGAGTTCTGGGCCGCGTTCCAGAACAGTCTCGCCGTTGCGGTGCCGACCGCGTTGCTGGCCACGGTCACCGGGACGATGACCGCACTGGCGCTGACCCGCAAGAACGCGGCGGCGAGCGTTCCGCTGCTGACGGCGCTTTCGGTGCCGATCATGATCCCGCCGCTGGTCGTGGCGATCGGCCTCGTCGTGCTTTACGTGCGCTGGCTGTCGGTCCCGCTCGGCCTCGGCGCCGTCATCGGCGGGCACCTGCTTTTGACCCAGCCGCTGGTCGCCCTGGTGGTCAGCGCCCGCATGGCGAGCTTCGACCGTGTCGCGCTGGAGGCCGCGCGCGATCTCGGCGCGACGCCGTGGCAGGCCTTCCGGCACGTCACGCTGCCGCAGATCAGGGCCGCGCTCGTCGGCGCCGGCTTGCTCGCCTTCGCCATCTCGCTCGACGAATTCATCATCACGATCTTCACGATCGGGTCCGGCAACACGCTGTCGACTTTCGTCTGGGGCAAGATGCGCACCTCGCTCGACCCGTCCATCAACGCGATCGCCACGCTGCTTCTCGTCATCACGATCGGCTCGACCGCGATCGCATTGCGTATGACGCGTTATCGCGGCTGAGCCAAATCTTGCCGACCGCGACGCCGTCGCATCCGTGCCTTATCCGGCCTTGCGGGAAATCGCGGACTACGCGCTGTGGCGCTCCCCGACCCGCGTCAGCGCGCCATCAGCACCGGCACCGGCGGTTGATCGAGCATGGACTTGGTCACCCCGCCGAACAGGCGTTCCCGCAGCCGGGAATGTCCGTAGGCGCCCATCACCATCAGCTCGGCATCCTTGTCGGTGGCGTGCCGGCGCAGGATGTCGGCGACCGAGCGTCCCTGGCTCGGCAAACGGTCGACGGTGACCTTGGCGCCATGGCGCGACAGATAGGTGGCAAGATCGGCGCCGGGCTCCTCGCCGTAGACCGCGTTGCCCGCCACCGGATCGACCAGCGCCAGCGACACCTCTTTCGCACCGACGATGAGATCGAGCGCCGCGCGCACGGCGCGCGACGCCTCCGGACGCGCGTCCCAGGCGACAGTGACGCGCTCGGGCCGCAGGCTCGGCGTCACACCTTGCGGCACCAATAGCAGCGGCGTGCCGGACGAAAACAGCACGCCTTCCAGCATCTTGTCCCACAAAGTGGGATTGTCGCGCAGCCCCGGCCCGGCGAGGACGAGATCGGCATAGCGGGCGCGGCGGCCGATGGCGTCGTCGGCCCAGGCCTGTTCGACATAGTCGCTGGCGACATCGCCGGGAACCGGAAGCGCGGCAACCAGCTTCGACACGGCCTCGGTGCGCGCGTCAAGCCGCTCGGCATCCTCCTTGCGCTCCCTGGCCCAGACGTCCGACGCCATCGCGGCATATTCTCCAGCCGGCGGCGGGGCCGCGACGGCGAGCACGAGGACCGACAGATGGGCGTCAATTTCCCCGCACAATTCGGCGGCACGATGCAGGTCGTCGTCATTCGCCTCAAGCCCGGTGACAGCGAGTATCGTCTTGATGGTCATAATCGGTTCTCCATTCGCCGTTTCGACATCCCGGCATGCTTTTCGGATCGATAGGCGTTCACACACACCCCGTCGTTGCGCTAGATCAAGCGGGCTCCGACGCCGGGTTCCAGGCGCAAGCTTGATCCTCATCAAGGCGTCACCTTAGCGCGCACCGCATGGTAATGCCGGTGGCCCGGAGCGGACCAGCGCGATAGACCGCAAACCACGAGGGCGGCCGAAATGAACGAGCAAGGCATGATCGATGAAGACGGGGCGCAGGATGCCGCGACCAGGTTTCTGTCGACGCCGGAAAGCTACGGGTTCGAAACCCCGGTCTCAGTGATCGAGACGCATATCTCGCGCATCTTTCTCGTCGGCGAACGCGCCTACAAGATGAAGCGGGCGGTGCTGCTGCCCTATGTCGATTTTTCCACGCCGCAGGCGCGGCTCGAGGCCTGTCGCAAGGAAGTGACGCTGAATTCACGCACCGCGCCCGATCTTTATCTGGGAACACGGCGTCTCACCGCAACCTCGGATGGCGGGCTCGAATTCGATGGCGACGGCGCGCTCGTCGACGCAGTGGTGGAAATGAAGCGCTTCGACCAGTCCTGCCTGCTCGACCGGCAGGCCGAGGCCGGCGAACTGACGCCGCAACTGATGCGGGACGTGGCGCGCACCGTCCTTCGTTTCCATGAGAGCGCGCCGGTCGTGCATGCCGGCGGCGGCGCCGACAACATCGCCGGCGTGCTGGACATCAACGAGGCGGGTTTTGCGACCAGTGCCCTGTTTTCGTCGCATACGGTCGCTGCGATCGGCAAACGCTTCCGCGCCGGGCTCGCCCGCCACGCTACCCTGCTCGACGCCCGCGAGGCGGCCGGCAAGGTCCGCCGCTGCCATGGCGATCTGCACCTGCGCAATATCTGCATGATCGACGGCGCGCCCCGCCTGTTCGACTGCATCGAGTTCAACGACCAGATCGCGACCGTCGACGTGCTCTACGATCTCGCCTTTCTCTTGATGGATCTATGGCATCGCGGGCATCGCGACCTGGCCAATCTGGTCATGAACCGTTATTTCGACACGCAGGACGAAGAGGACGGGTTCGTGCTGCTGCCGTTTTTCATGGCCGTGCGCGCTGCCGTGCGCGCCCATGTCACGGCGACCCAGTTCGAGGAAGGCGGCCGGAAAATCCGTGCACTCGCCGACGAGGCGCAGTCCTATTTCGACCTTGCCGGGGCTCTGCTGGAGGAGCCTCGCGCACGGCTGATCGCGATCGGCGGGCTTAGCGGGTCTGGAAAAACCACGGTCGCGGAGGCACTCGCCGCCCATGTCGGCGCCCCTCCGGGAGCGCGTATCCTCGAAAGCGACCGACTGCGCAAGGCGATGTTCAACGTCGCCGCCGAGACGCGTTTACCCGCAGAGGCCTACAGCGCCGAAAACTCCGCCAGGGTCTATGCCGACATGGCCAGCCGCGCCGGCAAACTGCTCGCGGACGGCGGCACGGTCGTCGCCGATGCGGTGTTCGACCGGCCCGACGATCGCGCGCGGATCATGGAGTGCGCGCGCAAGACCGGGACGCCATGTGCCGGCATCTGGCTGGAGGCCAGGGCCGCACTGTTGCGTCGTCGCGTCAGCGAACGATCCGCCGACGGACCGTCCGACGCCACGGTCGCCGTGCTGGCCGGACAGCTGCAGCGCGCCCGCGGCGATGTCGAGTGGACCAGGATCGACGCCGCGAGACCGCCAGAGCGGATCGTCGCCGACATCCTCGCCTTGCCTGGCGCAGAGATCGGGCCGGAGCGCGACGGCGTGCGCACCGGAACGAGGGGATGACCACGGACCGCACCGCCGTAGATTGCCAATTCGGACCTGTCGGGGGACGTATGTGATGCAGACAAGACAAGCCGGGCGGATGACCGCCCTCGCCGTGGCACTTTTGGCGATGGTCGCCGTGGTGCCGGCAGCCGCGCAGAGCCTCGATCCGGAAAGCGCCTTTCGCGGCCGCCGGCTGGCCGAGACCAATTGCGCGCCGTGCCACGCCGTGGCGCAAATCGACGAAAGCGACCATCCCGACGCGCCGCCATTCAGACTCATGGCTAACCGACGACCGCTTGAAACGCTTGCGGCCGACATGCTCGGCGACCTTTTTCTTCGGCACGCGGTGATGCCGCAATTCGAGCCGGACGAGCGCCAGGTGAACGACATCGTCACCTATATGAGAAGTATCCAGGAATAGGCGCGGCCCGAACTCCGCGATAGAGCAGCCAGGATCGAGACTGTTCGTCGCCGCGCAAAGCGCGCTCTACCGCAGCTCCAGCGCGGCCACACACAGGCCCGGCTCGGTTTCGCTGGGCGCGACCGAAAACCCGAATTCGCGACACAGCGCGAGCATCTTTTCGTTGTCGGCGAGCACGTACCCCTCGATGCGGCGGATGCCCTCGCTGCGCGCATAGTCGACCAGCTGCGACAACAGCGCCCAGCCGAGCCCGCGCCCCTGCAGGTCGGTGCGCACGAGAAGCGCATATTCGGCCTTTTCCCTGTCGGGGTCCGCCGACAACCGCCCGACGGCGGCCAGCTCACCGGTGGTCGCGTCGAGCGCCACGAACGCCATTTCGCGCGCATAGTCGAGCTGCGTCAGCCGAACCAGCATCTGATGGGGAAAGCTCTTGCGCTGGGCGAGAAAGCGGAAACGGATGTCGTCTGGCGCGATGCGGGCCAGAAAGTCCGAATAAAGCGCGATGTCGGCCGGGCGGATCGGGCGAATGTCGTAGCGCGCGGGGCCGGCATCGGTCCGCTTTTCCCAGCCGTCGGGATAAGGCCTTATCGCCAGCGCCGGATTGGGGCCAACCTCGTCGACGCGTCCGGGGTCGATCTCGACGCGGGCGTCGAGCGCGATCGTGCCGGCGGCGTCCGCCAAAAGCGGGTTGATGTCGATCGACACGATGCAGGGGAAATCGACAATCAGCTGCGACAGGCCCTTGAGCGCCGCCGCAATCGCCTCGCGATCGGCCGGCTTGCGGTCGCGATAGCCCGCTAGGAGGCGACCGATGCGGGTGCGCTCGATCAGATCGCCGGCAAGCACGCTGTCGAGCGGCGGCAGCGCGATCGCGGTGTCGTCCATCACCTCGACGGC
>MRWG01000642.1_pt1 | contig 33104 bp, 29 predicted proteins | sample 1013341 | NCBI WGS metagenome assembly MRWG01 (sample SAMN06117577, study PRJNA244670) | biofilm metagenome | biome: Water; feature: Cathode Biofilm; material: Biofilm; isolation source: microbial consortium enriched at the cathode of a solar microbial fuel cell | place: USA: District of Columbia ... | reverse complement strand
CTGAACGAGGTCGCGGTCATGCCCGGCGTGCTCAGCGCCAACCTGGTTTTCCATCACATCGACGAACAGGACCCGGCCGCGTCGGCAGTGCCGCCGGCCCAATCCCCCGGAGAAAAGATATGAACGAACTGACACTCAACCGCCGGCAACTTCTGAAGGCACAGGCTGCCGCCATCGCCGCCGCGGCGGCCGGCATACCGCTCGAAGCGAATGCGCAGAACCTCGTGACCGAACGCGCCAAGACCGATCTCAAATGGTCCAAGGCGCCGTGCCGGTTCTGCGGCACCGGATGCTCGGTCATGGTCGCGACCAAGGGCGGCCGGGTCGTGGCGACGCACGGCGACGTCAAGGCGGAGGTCAACCGCGGTCTCAACTGCGTGAAGGGCTATTTCCTCTCCAAGATCATGTACGGTGCCGACCGGCTAACGCAGCCGCTGCTCCGGAAGAAGAACGGCAAGTTCGCCAAGGACGGCGAGTTCACGCCGGTGAGCTGGGACGAAGCCTTCGACGTCATGGCGGACAAGTTCAAGAAGGCGCTGCGGGAGAAGGGCCCGACCGCCGTCGGCATGTTCGGTTCGGGGCAATGGACGGTGTGGGAAGGTTACGCCGCTTCCAAGCTCTACAAGGCCGGCTTCCGTTCCAACAACATCGATCCCAACGCCCGGCACTGCATGGCCTCCGCCGTCGGCGGTTTCATGCGCACCTTCGGTATCGACGAGCCGATGGGGTGTTACGACGACTTCGAGAATGCCGACGCGTTTTTCCTCTGGGGCGCGAACATGGCGGAAATGCATCCGATCCTGTGGACGCGGCTGACCGACCGCCGGCTTTCCAATCCGCACGTGAAGGTCGGGGTACTGTCGACGTTCGAGAACCGGTGCTTCGAGCTCGCCGACATTCCGATGGTGTTCGAACCGCAGACCGACCTCGCGATCCTCAACTTCATCGCCAACTACATCATCCAGAACGGCAAGGTGAACCGGGACTTTGTCGACAAGCACACCAACTTCAAGCGGGGCAACCCGGACATCGGTTACGGGCTGCGCCCCGAACATCCGCTGGAGAAGGCGGCCAAGAACAACGAAAAGGCCGGTGGGTCCTCGCCGATGACGTTCGACGAGTATGCCGAGTTCGTCTCGGAGTACACCCTCGACAAGGTGCATAAGATGTCGGGCGTGCCCAAGGACAAGCTCCTGGAGATGGCCGAACTCTATGCCGACCCCAACGTCAAGGTGATGTCGCTCTGGACCATGGGCTTCAACCAGCACACGCGCGGTGTCTGGGCGAATAACCTGATCTACAACGTGCACCTGCTGACGGGGAAGATTTCCGAGCCCGGCAACAGCCCGTTCTCGCTGACGGGGCAGCCGTCCGCATGTGGCACCGCGCGCGAGGTCGGCACGTTCTCGCACCGGCTGCCGGCCGACATGGTCGTGGCGAACCCCAAGCACCGTGCGTTCGCCGAAAAGATATGGAAACTGCCGGAAGGCACGATCCCGGAGAAGCCCGGCTATCACGCCGTGCTGCAGAACCGCATGCTCAAGGACGGCAAGCTCAACGCCTACTGGGTGCAGGTGAACAACAACATGCAGGCAGCGCCCAATATGATGGAGGAAACGCTGCCCGGATACCGCAACCCGGAAAACTTCATCGTCGTCTCGGACGCCTATCCGACGGTGACGGCACAGGCCGCCGACCTGATCCTGCCGACCGCCATGTGGGTCGAGAAAGAGGGCGCCTACGGTAACGCCGAACGCCGCACGCAGTTCTGGTACCAGTTGGTCGACGCGCCGGGCGAATCCAGGTCCGACCTGTGGCAGCTCATGGAGTTCTCGAAACGCTTCAGGGTCGAGGATGTCTGGCCCGCCGAGCTGATCGCCAAGAAACCCGAATATGCAGGCCGGAGCCTTTACGACGTGCTGTTCCGGAACGGCCAGGTCGACAAGTACGAACTGAGTGAAACCAGCAAGGAGTACGGCAACCACGAATCCGAACGTGCCGGGTTCTACGTCCAGAAGGGCCTGTTCGAGGAATATGCCAGTTTCGGGCGCGGCAAGGCGCATGACCTCGCCGACTTCGAGACCTATCACCGCGAACGCGGCCTGAGATGGCCCGTGGTCGACGGCAAGGAGACGCGCTGGCGCTTCCGCGAGGGGTACGACCCCTATGTCGAAAAAGGAAAGGGCGTTCAGTTCTACGGCCACAAGGACGGCCGTGCCGTCATCTTCGCGTTGCCATACGAGCCGGCGGCGGAAAGTCCGGACGAGGAATATCCGTTCTGGCTGTCGACCGGGCGTGTGCTGGAGCACTGGCACTCGGGCTCGATGACGCAGCGCGTGCCGGAACTCTACAAGGCCGTCCCGGACGCGCTCTGCTACATGCATCCCGACGATGCGGACGAGATGGGCCTGCGCCGCGGTGACGAAGTCCGCATCAAGTCGCGACGCGGCGAAATCCAGACCCGGGTTGAGACGCGCGGCCGCAATAAGCCGCCACGGGGGCTCGTCTTCGTACCCTGGTTCGACGCCAGTCAGCTCATCAACAAGGTCACGCTCGACGCCACCGATCCGATATCGAAGCAGACGGACTTTAAGAAGTGTGCCGTCAAGCTTGAGCGCGTGTAACCGGCACCGGGAGGAAACGACATGAAACGCAGAAACGTCTTCAAGCTCTTCGCCGTGTCGGTGCTGATCGCGGGCACGATGGCATTCGCCGCTTCGGATAGCGGCGCTCAGGACGCTGGGCCGTCGATTGCGACACTGCGCGGTCTGGCACCGCTCGACCGCACGAACGCGGCGCCGCGTATCCCGCAGACCGAGGAAACGGACCGCCCGCGGGCACGGAACTATCCGGAACAACCACCGACCATCCCGCACAAGATCGACGGCTACCAGCTCGACAAGAACGGCAACCAGTGCCTGTCATGCCATGCAAGGACCCGCGTCTCCGAAAGCGGGGCGCCGATGATCAGCGTGACGCACTTCATGGACCGGGATTGGCAGGCCCTCGCCACCGTCTCGCCCCGGCGCTACTTCTGCAACCAATGCCACGTGGTTCAGGTCCGCGTGCCCGACGCGGTCGAGAACACGTTCGTCGACATCGACAGCCTGCTCGCTGTCGAGGGCAAATCCGGCGCCAACTGAGGGGACGGGAATGTCCAGATTGATCGATATGCTGAAACGCTACTGGGGGACGCTGAGCCGGCCCGCGGTGCACCTGAGCCTGGGGTTCCTGAGCATCGGCGGCTTCGTCGCCGGCGTGATCTTCTGGGGCGGTTTCAACACCGCGCTTGAGTTCACCAACACGGAGAAGTTCTGCATCAGTTGCCACGAGATGCGGGACAATGTCTATCAGGAACTCAAGACCACGGTGCATTTCACCAACCAGTCCGGCGTCCGCGCGACATGTCCGGACTGCCACGTGCCGCACGACTGGACCGACAAGATCGCCCGCAAGATGCAGGCATCCAAGGAGGTCTGGGGCACGATTTTCGGCACCATCAACACCCGCGAGAAGTTCCTCAACAAGCGCCTCGAACTCGCCAAACACGAGTGGTCACGGCTGAAATCGAACGACTCGCTGGAATGCCGCAACTGCCACAGCGCGGAATCGATGGATTTCTCGGTGCAGAGCCCGCGCGCCGCCGAGGCGCACAGCACCTTCCTGGTGCCTGGCAAGAAGACCTGCATCGACTGCCACAAGGGGATCGCCCACGAACTGCCCAACATGGCAGGCGTCGAGGGCTGGAACTGAGGCAAAACAAAAGCCCGCCGGAAGGCAGGCTTTTGTTTGCGCGGTTAGGATTTGAAACTAGGGCCTGTGAACATATACCGCGCTGCCGTGGCGCTGCCGGATTTGTTCGCTTCGGCAGGAGAACGGCGTAGCGCGATGCGGGCCATCGGGATCGGGCAAGCCGTTCGACGCCTCGGGCGGGCAAATACGGCGCATCCCTGCGGGATGGGGCCCAAATGGCCGACTGGTACGTCAAGCCGCTCGCCCGTATTGTGCTGATACGCGCTTCGCGTCTTTCCTTCCAGTCCGCCATTTTCGCTCCCACCACGGCGTGCGTGCTATATGTCCACAGGCCCTAATATCCGTTCTCGAAACCCCGCACGTTGTTGACGGCGCCAGATTGAAGTTTTGCCATTACCGTTTCCGTCTTCATGTGCAGGGCTGTCGCACTCATCACCGTGGTGCCGTCGGGGTTCTTGATTTCGCCGTTGAGCATTACGACGGTATTGCTTGCGAGTATGGGGCTCTGTTCCGTCATCCACCCCTGATCCTGGAACATGAACTTCGGTTCGTCGCGCATGTGCCGGTAGATTTCAATCTCGCGGCGGTTCAAGTCGACAATCTCGTCTTCGCAGACAGTCAGATCGACATCGATCGGGACGTTCGCCGTTTCATTGAGCTTTTCGGCGAGCACGTTGGCATAGCCATACCCAATCCAAAGGTTTTGCAGGAACGGCTCGATACGCTCGGTGGTCGCGTAGGCGTCAAGTGACTTGAGCGTATGTTCTGCGTCATCGGCGATGGCGTCGGCACCGACGTCACGGATGTCGGCGCGGCTGAGATGTTGGCACTGGCGGCAAATGTTGTCCGGATCAGTGATGAATTCGCGAAAACCTTCTAGGGTCACGGTTTCGCCGCGCCGGTAACTGACGTACCGATAATCCGAATAGAGTCGCCGGACCGGATCGCGGAACAGGGTGAACATGCGGAAATCGCCCGTGAAGGCATCATGGTGACCATATTTGAAATGCGTGTTCACGTAACTCTTTGTGAATGGATCAGGTGGGGTCGTCTGGTGCAGGTTCCTGTCGTCAAAATGAATGGGCTTGTCCAGTTTTCCGCTTGCGACATCGGGGCAATGAAGGAGGCTCTGCATGATCGCATGTTTTACGGAATTGCCGCCGGTCTTGTGGACGTGATAGCAGAACAGGGGGCGCTCGAACGCGGGCGCCGTGCCCGACGCCGTAAGGATCATCGGCGTGTCCGTGAAAGGCGTGGTACTCAGGAAATCCCGAAGCAGATTACGGGTCATCAAAACTCTCCTCGAAACGTCATTTCTGTTCTGCCCGCATCCGAGGCCGCGTAGACCACGAGATCGGCGTTCTTAGGCATGGCGTCCCGATCCACCAGAAACGTCGCATGGCGGAAAGTGGGCTGTCTGCCGATATCCTTGATATTGGCAGAGACCTCCGTGCCGTTCACTTCCGCACCGACTTTCGTGAAATGGCCCATGGCGTTAACATGGACCAGCAGGTGGAGGTAGCCTTCGTCGCCTTTGATCTCCTCCACTGAGGCGATGATCGGCTTGTCCGTTTCGGGCACCCGGCAGTGCCGGACATCGCCCCTTGTCTCACTGGCGCCATCGACGATGGCCGCCTGAACGTAGACGTCGTCTCCTGGTGAGAATCCATCGACATCTACAGACATGCTAACCGGTTCCCCGTCCGGTAACGAAAGGGCTTCACTGGAGAATACTTCGAACTGATCGAGGCCCCATGTCGTCCCGTGTCCGGAAGCGATCGTGAGCTTGACGAACTGCGCCCGTTTGGGATCGTCGAAGACGATGCACGTCACGGGCGTGGCGGGAAATGCTGGTCCGTCCTTGCCGGCATTAATCGTGCCCGCCGCCGAGCTACCGTCTTTCGCGAGCTCTCCACGCCATAGGGGTTCATATGCTTCGCCGCCTTCGGATATCTCCACGATGATGTCCTTGGCCGGAAACATGAGGTTCTGCGTGAAGCGGATGGCGTCAATGGTGCAAAGAGTGCGCAGGAACCATTCAAAGGATTGTGGTGCTTCGGGCGCCTGCCGGCTGCACCACATGCGCCCCTTATCACCACATACGCCGTCTGTCAGGAAACCCGGATCGAGAAACGAGCCGGGTGGCGATGATGCGAGTTGACCACTCTGGCCTGGCGCGAGCAATGAGTATGAACGGTAGCATAATTCCAGACCGCCGATTCGGACCTCGCCCTGCGGACTTGCGGTCGGTTCGCCGAGGCCGAACCCGAAGAGGAGGTTGCCGCCGCGCCCATCCTCCAGACATGCTCCAAGTGGGGTATATGCATACCGGGCCATGGTGTTGCCGAGTTCTTCGACATTGTTGCCGCTGAATGACCAGTCATTGGTGTTGGTGGACAGGCGATAAGTGAATGTCTGCCACGCGCCGCCACCGGTGAACATGTGGTCGCCGGCGTCACCGGTTTTCAACCACGGCGTTGAAAATTCCACCATGTCGCCGAAGTCGCATGGCATGCCGCTGCCGGACGTCATCCAGCAGAGTGGGAAATAGTCACTACTGGTGATGCCGTTCCCTTTCAGCCGTACCGACATTGCAGCATCGCGGAGATCGAGCTTCAGAAAATCGACGTTGCGCGCCGCGAGGGGAGCCCGGTACGGTGCTGGAAGTGCGGGGTCTACATGGGCGATGGATTTCCACGAAAACACCAGCGCAATGAATCCAGAACCGTTCATATGATGGGCGTCCTGGCCGAACGGCGAGAGGACAACTTGGGATAGCTTGACCTCATCGTCTGAGAGTGCCGGATCGTCGCTGCGCTCTAGGTCGGCATAGAAACCGAAGTTGAAGAGCCGCTGCGATTCGTTCGCCATGTCTTCCTTGACAATGGCATTGACCCCCGGAGGTAACACGCCGGCTTCGATTGATTGATCCAGTGCGTCCGGCGCTGCGCCGTACCGGAAAATCAGCTTGGTGCCCGGCGTTTGCGCCCGGCCAATGCCGTTGAACGACAGTTGGTCGTTGCCCACTGGTATCGGCGCCAGGGTTTCAGCGCCCGCCGATTTCGCGGACGCGATGACGAAATCCGACAATGCCCCGGTTTGTAGCGCTTCGTAGTCAGGGGCCGATAGCTCGATCTTGAACGGTGTGTCTGCCGGCAGCTCAGCTGCCTCGGCGCGCCAGATTGTGACATGGGCACTCAGTGCCGCGCTCTGGCCGCACCGTTCCGACGAGATGCGCTCTGCCGCGAAGGTCCAGGTCTCATCATCGCTACGCACATCAAAATGAGCTGCCGCCGGTGCTTTCTTGGAGACGATTGCGCCTTTCAGGATGACGGTTTCGTCGTTCAGTAGGCTCGGTTGCCAGACGATGGTGCGCTCACGCATCAGGTCGTGGAAACTGCTCAATCGTAGCTGACCGGCCTTCACGATCTCGCGGTGCAGGAGCGTGCGGTTCTTGCGCGGTATCTTGAACGTACCCCGTGACCTGGAAACCTCGCTCCAGGTCAGCGGAACCTGGTTCTGGTACCGGATTCCGGTCCGGGCTTCTGCGGCAATTCTCTGGAAATGCCGCAGAACCGTGTCCCTATCCGCCGAATAGTGAAGTGCGCGCGCGATGATCTCGTGAGCGAGAGGTTCTCCAGGGTCCGTCTCCAGATATTGGGACGCCATCTCGTGCGCGGCATCATTTTCCTCTCTGGACAGGTGATAGAGTCCGAACCTGTACATGACGTGCCTGTTCACCAGCGCGTATTCGCGGCAGCGTTCAGCAACAACGGGCATGTGTTCGTGATCGAATGGGATCACACTACCGCTCAGCAGCAAAAGCGCATAGGCGCCAGCCAAGTCTTGGGGGTTCGATTTCAGTGTAGCCGTTGCATCGGCGTAAAATATTTCCACATCCTTTCGGCTCGGTGCAAGCTTGTGGAACGCTGCGTATACCCGATCGAACACACCTTGGGCGTTGTCTAATTCATTCGGCGTCGACAAATGCAAAGGCCTTCTGACAATTGGCGGCGGAGGGCTTCGAAGAGATTTCTATTGTAAGGCATTGTCACGTTATCAGCCAACTCGAGGGTGTGTTAGGCTGCTGAGACGAAATCCATCTCATACAACCGCCATCGTTTCCCACCAGCGATCATCCAGCACGCGGTCTGGTTATATATTTCCGGTTTACGTCGAGTTATTGAGACGTCAAAGATCTGTGGCGGAACGTGGCATCGACGTGTCCTACGAGACCATCCGCCGATGGACCGAAAAGTTTGGAAAAAAGTATCTCGTCAACGTGACAATGCGTGGGGAGAAAAGAAGCGGTTTTGACCGCTGCAAGATCGCCGGATCCTGCACCGACGGGCACAGTGCCCAGTTTTGTACAGGAGTGGCGTCCCCTACGGGACTCGAACCCGTGTTTCCGCCGTGAAAGGGCAGCGTCCTAGACCGCTAGACGAAGGGGACGCGGTCAGCGAGGGTGGTGGTACCGATTCAGGACGGGGAAATCAAGCGAGAAAAGTTTCGGAGACGATAATTTTTTCGTAATCAATCGGCGCTCGCCCCGAACGTTCTCACCCGGCCTTCAGTTTTCGTCCCGGACCTGCTTGATCAGGGCTTCGAGGCCGCTCTGTACCTGTTGCGGCGCCGTGTGCTTTTCCAGGTAATAGTTGTAGATCTGCAGGAATTCCTCGGCGAAATACTGCGGGTCGACCTCGTCCGGCGCCTCGGAGTTGGCGATCGCGAAGGCCGTGAAATTGGCGGCCGCGTGGCGCATGCCGGCGGCCACGTCGGCAGGGTCCATACCCTCCTGCAGACGGTTGTTGGCGGTGTTGATGATCTGGTTCGCGAGCTGAATGCTCAGCGTATGACGGTCTTCTTCTTCACTCATGTCGAATTGCCTCTCAACCGGACCGGGGCACTCTAACCGTCACGGTTAACCGGATAAAGGGGAACCGTGCGTCATCCCGCCTTCTTGATGGCGGCGGCGAACATGTAGCCGGTGCCGCGCACGGTCTTGATGATCTCGGGGTGGCGGGAGTCCGCCTCGACCTTGCGGCGCAGCCGGGTCACCAGCACGTCGATCGAACGGTCGAACGGCTCCCAATCGCGGCTGTAGATGGCGCTCAACAGGTAATCGCGGGACAGAACCCGACCGGCCTTTTCGATGAACTCGTTCAAAAGGCTGAACTCGCCCGACGTCAATTCGACCTTCTTCCCGTCCGGGTCCTTGAGTTCCCGGCTATCCAGGTTGAGCACCCAGCCGTTGAAGGCGACGAGCCGCTGATCGCCGTCGCCCCCCTGGGCAAGCGCGTTCTGGCGGTCAACGACGCGGCGCATGACGCTGCGGATGCGCGCCAGCAACTCGCGTTCGTCCCAGGGTTTGGTGACGTAATCGTCGGCGCCGATTTCGAGGCCGACGACACGATCCACGGAGTCGTCCTTGCTGGTCAGGATGATGATGCCGACGGAGTATTTCTCACGCAGTTGTTTGGTCAGTTCGAAGCCGTCGTCGTCCGGCAGTTTCAGGTCCATGATGGCAAGGTCGGCCGGATCCTTTGCCATCTTGACGTGCATGTCCTCGCCGTTGTCGCAGGTCGAGATCCGATATCCTTCGCCTTCCAGATAGAGGCGCAGCGCCTTCTGGACGAAAGCATCGTCTTCAACGACCAGGATGTGCGCAGATTCTGCCATGATAGGATATATGTCTTATAAACAAATGCTTGGTCGAAACCGGCTATCGCGCGTCAGCCATGACCCGGTTAGACTACGCGAGTTGACTGGCAACCCGCAACTCATTGCGCGAGAATTTGCCAATTCTGCCGTGTTTGTAGCAAGGGATATCGATGGCGGAAAAAGACGACGCGGTGGAAGGCGATGAACCGGTGCCCGGCCCGGGCGTGACCGTCTGGCTGCAGCAGGTCGCCGGTCCGTCCAGGCCGTCCAAGGCAGCCGGCAGGCCATGGCTGCCGCCGGGGTTGGGCGGGGGCGCATTCAGCGGTCAGCGCATCGAGTTGATGCTGCCGGAAGAGGTCGTGCTGTCGGAGGGCGGCGCCCTGCAACGCATTGAAATCCGCGGACTTCCGAAAGGGGTCACGTTAACGGGCGGGTTTTTGCTCGACGACGGGTTCTGGTATCTGGCGCCGGAAGACCTGTACGGCGTTGCTGCCCTGGTCCCGGACGGCATCGATCTGCCGTTCTCGGTGATACTGAAAGGCGTCTTCGTCGGCGACGACCCGGACGCGCCCTGGAGCGAGTTGACCGGATACGAGATCGCCGCCGCCGAGAACGAGAAAGATGCAGAAAACGAGGAAGTGACACCCGAACCGGCCGGGGTCGAAAGGGAAACGCACGAATCCGTCGTTGACGCTGAACAGGTAGCCGAAGAAACATCGGCCGTGTCCGCGCCTGAAACGGCGCCTGTCCCGGAGGAGCCCCAACCGGCGCCCGAGCCCGGGCCGGAACGGGAACTGCCGGTAACGATGGTCGTGATCGACCTCGACGTATCTGTCGGCACGGACGATCCCGGTATCCTGAAGGATATCGCCGTCCGGTTTTCCGGACTGCCGGCGGGCGCGTTGCTGAGTACCGGCGCCAATGACGACGGCACATGGACGGTGCCAGCCGCGGAACTATCCGACCTCAGTATCATCATTCCGGAGGACACGCCGGATTTCGAACTCGACGTCGAGATGGACATCGCCGGCGCACCGCCGCAGTCCGCCGCCATCAACGTCGAGAACCCGCCCCAGGACGTCGACCCCGACAATGCCTTCCGGGTGTTTCTGGCCGGCGACACCAGTGCCGGGATGACGCGGGTCACCATCTACACGGATGGCTCGCCCGCCTACGACCGGGTCATCAACTGGGCCGCGGCGCCGGGACGGAAAGTGCCGCTCCTGGTGCCCTTCATCGATAGCGGCATTCCCTTCGAAATCGTCATGCGTTATGTCGAATTGTCGGGGGATGACACGGGGCTGGTTTTGTCAGGACTGGAAATCGACGGCACCGAAATCGCGGCAGATGCGTCCGCGATCACGTCCAACGGCACGATGACGGCGGCGGGGCTCTCCTGGACCGGCGATCTGGTGGTGGATGTCCGGGCGGCCCTGAAGCCGGCAACGCCCAAGCCCGCCACGGTGCCGGAATCGAAAAACGCCGTTGCGGCGTACGAGCCGTCCGAAACGTCCGAACCGTCGCAGGCACCGGGCGCACCGGCGGTGCCCGCCGAAGAAGCCTTTCCGGAATCACCGACCGAAAGTCCGGCAGCGAAGGAAACGTCGTCCACCGGCGACGCCAACGACGTTCTCGTTGTCGATGCCACCTACGGCGACCTGCAGCGCCCGGCATTCATAAACGAACTCAGAAATCTGCGTGATTTCATCCGCACCCGGACAACGGACGACGACGGCGAGATATACGGCCGGCTCGGGATCGACGTGACGAAATGGCACGACATGCAGGTGCACGGGCCGAGCGGTGCCGTCGTCGACCTCGAACCGCGGCTGCCCGAGATCGCACCGCGCGGCGGCATCGACAACACGCGGGATCTGATTCCGGTCAACGTGACGGATTTCGCCGGCGCGGGGCAGCCCGATATCCGGATATCGGGCCTGCCGGCCGGTGCGCTGCTTACCCGTGGACGCAATCTCGGCAACGGGGAGTGGCGGTTGACCACCCGCGAGTGCCAGGACGTACGATTGTTGCCGCCGATCGCCGCAAGCGGAGCCATCGCGCTCCATGTCGCGCGCAGCAGTGATGCCGGCAGCACGGATGCGTTCAACCTCGAGAAGTCTCTGGTCGTCGGACAACGGCGTGCCCATCTGCAACGCGCGGGCACCGACATGCTGAACATGACGTTACGACTCGACGCCGAGACGTTCGACCCAGACGGGCACGGGTCGCTCTCTCTCACGATCGGCGAGATGCCCGCCGGCGTCATCCTGTCGCGAGGCCGGAACCACGGCGGCGGTGTATGGACGGTGGAGGCATCCGATGGCGGCGAACTGGAGATGTTGGCCGCGGCGGCAATGAAGCCCTTCGACATCACGCTGACCTGCGTGGCGTTGAATCCGGAGACCGGTGAAAGCACCGTTGTCTCGCGCGTCGTGGAAGTCTCGCCAGGGCGTGCCAAAGTGAAACTGCGTACCGATCAGGCGGCATAACGGGCACGGACACCACATGAAATTCTCGGTCGCCGCGCGGGTATATTCGGTTTTCGCCTTTGTGATCCTCCTCGCATGCGGCATCGGCGCGTATATCTACATGGACGATCAACGCATCGATGCGAAGGTCGAGACATTGGTCGAGCGCCGCTTGGCGGCACGTGTGGATATCGCCCGTCTGAGGGAACACGTCAGCACCATTCAGGACATTGCCGGCACCATCGATGCGGCAGCAGCAGGGCAGACGCCGGAGAACCTGCAGGAAATCATCGAGAACGCCGTCTCCGGCAGCAACACGGTCGTGGCCCAGCTTGCCGCGACGGTCACGGGTGGTGACGCCAGCGCAATCGACGATGCGGCAACCGCGCTCAGTGCCGGCATGAGCGCGGGCGAACGCCTCACCCCGCTCGCGCAATCGTATGCCGACGCCGTGAAGGGACTGAGCGATCGCGTCAGCGGTGCCATTGCGGCGGAACGCCGGGCCGTAACCCGCCTCGGCGAAATCTCGGAACGCAATGCCCTTGTATCCGCGATCTTTGGCCTGATCGCGGCGACGGTCGCCATGATCTATCTGTACCGGAACGTCATTCGCAGGTTGTTGCGGCTGCAATCCAGCATGTCGGCGTTCGTCGAGGGCCGGGAGGAGGAAATTCCGACAGAAGGCAACGACGAGATCGCCAGCATGGGGCGCGCGCTCGATTATCTGGTGACGACCCTGAAACGCCGCGAAGCCAGGCTGGAAGAGCAACTGATCTTTCAGCGTACGCTGCTCGATACGATTCCTAACCCGGTGTTCTACAAGGACGACAACGGCAAGTTCACCGGCGCTAACGCGGCCTTCGAAGCGGTTGTCGGCCTGCCGCCGGATGAAGTGGTCGGCAAGACGCCGTTCGATATCGACCGACCCGACCTCGCGGAACGGTACGACCCTCAGGACCGTGCGACGGGGGTCGGCAAGAGGCGTTATTCGTACGAAACCCAGAAAGCGTTCGCCGACGGCAAGATGCACCACGTGATGATCGAGAAGGCGCACTTCATAAACGCCGACGGCAAATCGACGGGCGTGGCCGGTGTCATGGTCGACATTACGCGGCTCAAGGAAGCCGAAATGGAGTTACAGGACGCGAAGGAGATCGCGGAGTCCGCCAATCAGGCGAAATCCAGCTTCCTGGCGGCCATGAGTCACGAAATCCGCACGCCGATGAACGGCGTCAACGGCATGGTCGAACTGCTGGAGCAGACCAAACTTGAACGGGAGCAACGGCAGATGCTGCGCACCGTCCGCCAGTCAGCGGAGGCATTGCTCCGGATCATCGACGATATTCTCGATTTCTCGAAGATCGAGGCCGGCCGGATGGACCTGGAACAGGTGCCCGTATCGCTGCAGGGGACCGTCAATGGTGTCGCCGAGACGCTCGCGCCGAACATGCGCAAACAGGGCAGGGACGTCAGCCTGATTACATTCGTCGATCCCGATGTGCCGGACTGGGTCAAAACCGATCCGGTACGCTTGCGCCAGGTTCTGATGAACCTGGCAGGCAATGCCGCGAAGTTCACGGAAGCTGGACAGGTTGTGATCAGTGCCCGCAGGATCGACACGCGGGGCAGCGGTGTAACGGTCCGTTTCCAGGTCAGCGATACCGGGATCGGTATATCCAAAGAGAACCAGGAAAAACTGTTCGAAGCGTTTACTCAGGCCGAAGGATCGATTACGCGCCGTTTCGGCGGGACCGGGCTCGGCCTTTCCATATCCCGGCGCCTTGTCGACCTGATGGGCGGGGAGATTTCCGTCGACAGCGAACTCGGCAAGGGCGCGACGTTCAGCTTCGATCTTCCTTTCGAAATCAGCGAACCCGATGCGGATTCCGTTCCGGAGAAAAGCCTGCCGCGGCTCGGCGGCATTAATGTCCTCGTCTGCGTTCCGGACGCGGAAGAACGGCAGATCATTGAAACTTACCTCGAACACAACGGCATCCGCTATTCCGCCGCCGAAACCGTCGGCGATATGCTGGAACGATGCGCCATGAGCGACGTCGCAGTCATCGATGACTGGCCCGGCAGCGGCGGCACGGCGGACGAACTCGCCAGCGCCATCGTCGATGAAATGACGACGCAGAACCCGCCCGGTATCGTACGCCTCAAGAACCAGGCGCCGGCGTCGGCGAAAGCGAGGAAACGGCCCGGCGTGATCCTGCAACGGCCGTACCGCGAACGCACCCTGATCGAAACGATCGGTGTTGCCGCCGGGCGCATCGACCCGGCGCAGATCAGGGTCAGCGACGACGCGGAGGAGCGTGCTCCGGTAGAGGCGCCGCCGTCGATCGAGGAGGCGCGGGAAGCGGGCCGCCTGATCCTCGCCGTCGAGGATCACCCGGTGAACCGTCAGGTGCTGATGCAGCAGTTACACACCCTGGGATACGCCGTCGAAATGGCGGAAGACGGGGTCAAGGCGCTCGATAAATGGCAGGAGGGCGGTTATGCCCTCGTGCTGACCGACTGCCATATGCCGGAAATGGACGGCTTTGAGCTGACCGCGGCGATCCGGGCCCAGGAGGAGGTGACGGGCGGGCATACACCCATCATCGCGGCGACGGCGAATGCGTTGCAGGGTGAGGCGGAACAGTGTCTCCGGGCTGGAATGGACGGCTACCTCGCCAAGCCGGTCAATCTCGATGCGTTGGCGAACGAGATCGCAAAATGGCTGCCCGACGGCAGCGTGCCGGCAGAGAAACCGCAACCGCAGACCGCGGCAGGCACGGGCGACGATGTCATCGACTTCGAGATACTGCGCGCGATCTGTCATGGCGACGAGCGCATGCTGCTGGAAATGCTCGGTGACTTTATCGATATCAATAAGGACGTCATCGATGACCTTTTACAGGCCATAGAGGCGAGAAAGGGAGACGACATCCGCTCGCATGCGCATAAGCTGAAAGGGTCCGCCGGCACCGCCGGGGCCAAACGCCTGGCGGAAGCCGCCAAAGCCCTTGAAAAGTCGTCCAGCGGTGACGACGGAGGCGAGATTACGAACATCGCCCACACTCTGAAAATCGAATTCGATGCAGTGCGCGCCAGAATCGAATCCCTGAAAGGATGACGCGCACATGAGTCCCCGCGTTCTCTACGTCGAAGACGACGCCTTCGTCGCCCGGATGGCCAAACGCCGGCTTCAAAGCGACGGCTTTGACGTGACGTTGTGCGATGACGGTTCGGCCGGTCTCGAGTTGGCCCGGTCCGGCGACTTCGACATCATCCTTTTGGACCATATGCTGCCCGGTATGTCCGGCGTGGAGATACTGAAAGAACTGTCTTCCGATGAGACGCCGGTCGTCATGGTATCGGGGTCATCGGACCTGAGCGTCGTCGTCGAGGCAATGCGCGTCGGGGCCGCGGACTACGTCATCAAGGAAACGGACGGCAGTTACCTTGACCTGTTGCCGAGAACGGTGAATCGCGTTCTGGGGCATATGCGTCTGGTGGAGGCCAAAAGGGAAGCCGACGAACGCATCACCAAGCAGGCGGAGATCATTCAGGGCGTCCTGGACAACATGGATCCCGGTATCACGCTCTTCGACCACGACATGAACCTTGTTTCCTACAATGAACGTTTCGTCGAGTTGTTCGATTTGCCTCCCGATTTCGTGGTCGAGAATGTGCCTTTAATGGACATTCTCCAACACATGGCGGCGCATGGCGAATTCAGCGACGCCAGCGTCGACGAGGAGGTGGCGGAGCACTTTGCGCTTTTTACTTCCGGCGAGACATTTCGCATTGATCACGCACGTCCGGGCGGACTGGTTATCGAAATTCGCGGCGGTCCGATGCCCGGGGGCGAGTTCATCGCATCATATACGGACATCACCGACAGGAAGAAAATGGAAGAGGATCTGCGTCGGTTGGCAACGACCGACCCGTTAACCGGTGTCAACAATAGACGCCGTTACACCGAGATTTCGGAACGCGAACTGACCCGCTGCAAACGCTACCGCCATCCGCTTTGCGTTCTCATGCTCGATGCCGACCATTTCAAGAACATTAATGACACCTATGGGCACGAAGCCGGCGACCGCGTCCTGAAGGCGCTTGCGGATGCCTGCACAGGCGAACTGAGGGACGTTGACGTGTTGGGTAGGTTCGGCGGCGAAGAGTTCACGGTTACACTGCCAGAGACCCCGCTGGAAACTGCCCTCGAAGCCGCTGAGCGCCTGCGCGCGAAACTCGCGAAAACGACAGTGAAACTCGAAGACGGCCATGACATTTCGTTCACGGTCAGCATCGGGGCAAGCTGCCTGAACGACCTGGAAGAGGGCTTGGCCGATCTTTTGAACCGCGCTGATGCGGCGCTCTACAGCGCCAAGGAACAGGGACGAAACAAGGTCGTTTACGCGTGAGCCGTTAACAGACCGTTCATATCTGCCGGGATACGGTGATGCGTTATCCAGAAAGGATACGGAGAATCGGTATGTCCATTTTCCTGGCCATCGTCGCCTTTTTCTTGGCTTTCGGCGCGCTCTGGTTTACCAGCGAAATCGCCCGCCGCCTCGATTTACGAAATCAGGCGGCGTTTCAGCCGCATTTGGCTCCGTTGCATGATTCCCTGCGCCGGGCGGAACGACAAATTCGTGACCTGACACTGGGGCTTGAGGCAGCCGAGCGCCAAATCCAGGCTATGAACATGCATAACCGGGGTTTCCGGAGCGAATTTTCCGTATCGCATCATGACAATATCTCGGCAGAGAGCAACGTGACGTCGCTCGATATCCTGCGTGGCGCGCAACGCTTTTATCCAAGCGAGACCCTTAAAAACTAGGCGGTCATGATAGGTTGTATCCGCGTGCAAAGTGCTGCCGGGACGACCTTTCGGACGCATGTGCCGCGTTAACCACGAAAACCCCGGATATATTGACGTTCGGGGGCTTAATAACTACGATATTAACCGTTGTAATGTATGTTCTGCTAAGTGTACCCGAGGTGTGCTTGGCCGACGATGCATTTGGGTTGGAACAGATGTTGAGGATTGTGGGCTAAATGGCCACCGTTCCTAAACCGACGGCTGTCGCGACGGCGGCGCCCGCGCACACGACGCGGGCGGTCAACACGCCGACACGCGTTGCCGCGATCTCGACATCGCAGGTGGACGCGCTCGAGGCCGGGACCAACATCTCCTTCGATGCTGCCGCGTCAGGCTCTCATGACAATCGGGAACGTCCCCACCTCGGTCGCGACGGCGGTCGCCGTCAGCAGTATTCCGACCCCGGGTTCGACCGCCTCTTTACGGCCGACACCAATGTCTTCGCGAAAATCTTCGAAGAGCAGGACAAGCAACACACTTCGGGTAGCCGGACCGGTGAAGTGACACGCCCGCTGGGCCGTCCCGTCTCGTCCGTCATTAAGACCTACGAAACCAATGCGCTGATCATTTCCGGTCAGCAGCCGGTGAACGGCACCGAATTCAGCTTCAACCTCTGATCCTTGCCTGAAGAGCGGCCGGATGAATTGGTGACGGCCGTCACTTCGGTCTGGTGATCGTTTCTGTAGCTTCTATTGCGGAGACGATCACCATGGCATTAACCCCTGTACTTACTTCTGCCACATCCGGATTGCGCGCAGCGTCGATCCGCGTCAACAGTGCTGCCGATAATATCGTCAACATCAACACACCGGGGTTCGAAGCGGGGACCGTCGTTCAGCGGACGGTCCGTAGCGGCGGAAACCCGGGCGGCGGTTCCGCCGTCTATGCTCAGGTCGTCGGCAGTGGGTTGGCACCGGACCTCGGCGAGGAGATCGCGCGCCTCATCGAGGCGGAGACGGTCTACCGAACGAATGCGGAAGTGTTGTCCACGGCATCCAAGTTGTCGCGTGAGACATTGGACGTGCTCGGCTGAGTATTTCCCCGCGTAAAGATTCGGTTTACCATTACTGGATAATCTGAGAGCCGATTTCGAAAGTTTGGAGTTTCACCTTTCAGATGCCCGCAGATGTCAGCAATGCTTTCGATGTGGCGTTCTGGTTCGCGGATACCGCCCTGAACGAGAATGAGTACCTGCAGCCGCAGAAACTGCAGCGTCTGCTTTTTCTCTCGCAAGCGTATTACTGCGTTATTCATCGTGGCCGCAAGCTGATGCCGGCGGTGTTCGTCGCCGACGAGATCGGCCCGATCGAACCGAACGTACACATGGCGTTTTCGCGGGGCCGCCCGGACATTGATGCGGAGCTCTTTTTGCCGTTCGAGGTCGAGGAGTTTCTGTCCGGCATCTGGCGCCGCTTCGGCCATATGTCGATAGAGCGCCTGGACAAAATTACCAAGGAAAGCAGCGCCTATACGAATGCGATAAAGCGCGGACCGCGTGCGGAAATGACATTGAAGGAAATGGGCGTTGCGTTCGTCGAGAACCGTGAAGCACCTGCGCCGACACAGGTCGCGAAGAAGAAAATTTTCAGGACGCAGTCGGGACGTCCCGTCGAAGTGAAGGCGTGGGTTCCAGGAATCAAGTGAAGGTATCATTTCGATTGTGCAAACGAATCGACAATTGGAAACGTGTCAAAAGATCGTTCAGCTATTTGGATATAACGGTATGTTTACGCAAGCATCGTGAATCTTTTTTTGGTAACGAGAGCGTACGAGCAAGGGAAAACAAAGTTTTAGCGAACTCCGCGTAAAAAAATATCTAGGAAATTTGTTCAAGGTGTGATGCGTTACACTTCCGATGTTATCCACAAGCTGTTATAGGTTTCGTACTTTTTATTGACGGGAGGTTTTATTTTTATGGCGAAAGCAGTGAAGAAGGCAGCGGCTAAAAAGCCGGCTGCGAAGAAGAAGGCTCCGGCGAAGAAGGCGACTGCCAAGAAGTCGGCGGCCAAGAAAGCTCCAGCGAAAAAGAAAGTCGCCGCTAAGAAGAAGGTGGCGAAGAAAGTAACAGCCAAGAAATCCGCAGCGAAGAAGAAGGCACCTGCCCGTAAAAAGGCGGCGGCCAAGAAGCCCGCTGCGAAGAAGAAAGCTGCAGCGAAGAAGAAGGCACCGGCGAAGAAGAAGACGGCTGCCAAGAAACCCGCTGCAAAGAAAAAGGCGCCTGCCCGTAAAAAGGCGGCTGCCAAGAAGAAGTAAGTTTCGACCCGTCGCCTCCCTGAGGCACGGTCAAACCGAACCGGGATCAGCGCTGCCCTTCGTGGCAGCGCTTTTCTTTACGGCTTCCGCAGAAAATCGAAGTCGCAACCGTCTTCGGCCTGCAACACGGTATCGATATATAGCTTCATATAGCCGCGTTCAGCACCGGCATGAGGCGGACGCGGTAAATACTTGGCGCGGCGCGCTTCCAACTCATCCTCATCCACAAGCAGATCAAGCGTGCGCGCTTCGGCATCGAGACGTATCCGATCACCGTTCTCGACAAGCGCCAACGGTCCGCCGACGGCACTTTCCGGTGAGACGTGCAGCACGATCGTGCCGAATGCGGTGCCGCTCATGCGCGCATCGGAGATACGCAGCATGTCCTTTACGCCCTGTCGCGCGAGTTTGAGCGGGATCGGGATATAGCCTGCTTCCGGCATGCCGGGCGCACCGATCGGTCCCGCATTCTTCAGAACGATGGCATCGTCCGGGGTGACGTCCAGGTCGTCGCTGTCGATCCGGTCGGAAAGGTCTTCGAGATCTTCGAACACGACGGCACGCCCCTCGAATTTCAGGAGCCCGGCCGACGCTGCGGCCTTCTTGAGGACCGCGCCGTTCGGCGCCAGCGATCCGGAGAGCGCGATCATCCCTTCGTTTTCGGCAAGCGGCGCCTGACGCGTCTTGACGATGTGCTGTTCGAAGGGCGGTTCGGCCGCATCCAGGTTTTCACCGAGCGTCTTGCCGCTGACCGTCATGGCGTCCAGATGCAGGAGATCCTTGATCTGTCGCAGGATCGGCGCGAGGCCGCCTGCCTTGTAAAGGTCTTCCATGTAATTCGAGCCGGCCGGTTTCAGGTCGACGAGTACAGGTGTCTTGCGGCCGATCTCGTCGAGGCGGGCCAGCGATGCATCGAGGCCGAGGCGGCCGGCGATGGCGGCGACATGCACGATACCGTTGGTCGAACCGCCGATCGCCTGCAAAACCGTAAGCGCATTGTCGATGTGTTTCTGCGTGATCAGTTGACTGGGCACGGTTTCTTCCGCCGCCATCTTTACAGCACGTGCGCCGGTATCCTCGGCGTGACGCATGCGGTCGCTCATCACGGCCGGAATCGCCGCGCCGCCCGGCAGCATGACGCCCATCGCTTCCGACATCAGCGCCATTGTCGAGGCGGTGCCCATCACGCCGCAAGTGCCCGCAGACGGCACTAGCCGTTCCGATGCGGCTTCGATCCCTGCGGTATCGATCTCGCCGGCCCGATGCATGCCCCAAAGGCGGCGGCAGTCGGTGCACGCCCCCAGGCGTTCGCCGCGCAGGTTACCCACCATCATCGGCCCGGTCACTTCAAGAATCGCGGGCCGGTCGGCGGAAAAAGCACCCATCAGGAGCGCCGGCACCGTCTTGTCGCAACCGCCGATCAGCACGACGCTATCCATCGGCTGCGCCTTGATCATTTCCTCGGCATCCATCGACATCAGGTTCCGAAGAAACATCGATGTCGGATAGGCAAAACTTTCATGCAATGAAATGACGGGAAATGTCACCGGCAGACCGCCCGCCAGCATGACGCCACGCTTCACCGCTTCGATGATCTGCGGCACGTTGGCATGGCATGCGTTGTACCCGGAGTAGGTATCGACGATGCCGATGATCGGTTTGGAAAGAGAGTTTTCCGTATATCCCATGGCCTTGATAAAGGCCTTACGGATAAACAACGAAAACGCCGTATCCCCGTATCGCGTCAGCCCGCGCTTCATTCCCTTTTGATTGTTTTCGTCGTCGTTTTGCGGCATGCAGTTTCTCCCCGTTTGATTTATCTTTACCCGTACTTTTCAGGCCTGTCACGGCACCGTTCCCGGGAGAAACCATTATGAGTTCGAATACATTCAAGATCGCCGTCATGCCCGGCGACGGTATCGGCACCGAGGTGATGGATGCCTGTATCACCGTCATGAACGCGGCAACGAAGAAGATCGGCGGACCGGGGCTCGACCTTCAACACGTGCCGGGCGGTGCCGCCTACTACCGGGACCACGGTACCGACCTGCCTGAAGAAAGCTTCGCCGCCGCGAAAAGCGCTGATGCCATCCTTTTCGGCGCCATGGGCCTGCCGGATGTGCGCAAGACCGACGGCACCGAGATCAATCCGCAGCTCGACCTCAGGTTCGGGCTGGAACTCTATGCCGGCGTCCGGCCGGTGCGTGTGTTGCCCGGTGCGCCGACGCCGCTCGGCGATCCGCGCGCGCAGGAGATCGACCTGGTGCTGATCCGCGAAAATACCGAAGGCCTGTTCGCGGATATCCGCAAGCCGCGCACCGACAGTACCTTGCAGGCGGAGGACCGGTGTCTGATCACACGGAAGGGTGCGGAGCGGGTGATCGACTACGCCTTCAGGCTCGCCGGAACCCGTCCCCGGTCCCGCACGGACGCAAGACGTGTTACCTGCGTCGACAAGGCCAACGTGCTGCATTCCATGGCATTCTTCCGCGCCATCTTCGACGAGGTAAAAGGGCGCTACCCGGATATCGAGGCGGACTACGGCTACGTCGACGCAATGGCGCTCAATCTGGTCAAGCGGCCGTGGGACTATGACGTCATGGTGATGGAGAACCTGCTGGGCGACATTCTGTCCGATCTGACGGCGGGAATCGTCGGCGGTCTCGGCATGGCGCCGTCGGGCGATATCGGCGACGATCACGGCCTGTTCCAGCCGTCGCACGGCAGTGCGCCGGACATCGCGGGGAAGGGCCTTGCCAATCCGGTCGCCATGTTCCTTTCCGCATCGATGATGCTGACGTGGCTCGGCACCCGGCACGGTGAGGAACAATGTCTGGAAGCCGGTGCGTTGATCGAGAAGGCCGTTGCCGACGCGTTTGCGACGGGTATCCTTAAACCCGCCGAGTTCGGCGGACCGCACGGCACGGACGACATCACGAAAGCCGTGCTGAACGAAATTTAGGCAATCGGTTTGTTTGAATAAGTTAGCGGCAATTTCTTTTCATCTCCGACACGTCGCATTAAGCTGATGGGTATAACCGCGCAAAATGCGCGACTGGGCAACGGCAGGGGATGGATCGCGAGTGAAGAACTCGGAAAAGGACGAACCCCCGAAACCTTTCGACGAGATGCTGGAACCGGACGGCACGGTTCGCATGGCCTACGCCCAGTATGGCGAATGGCTGCAGGGCATCGACAAGGAAACCCTGATACGCAAGGACGAACAGGCGGATTTAATGTTCCGCCGCTTGGGGATAACGTTCACGGTTTATGGCGATGCCGAGTCCATTGAACGCATGATCCCGTTCGACATCATCCCGCGTATCCTCGACCCCAATGAATGGGATTACCTGTCCCGCGGCGCGGTGCAACGCGTCGACGCGATCAACGCCTTCCTCGACGACGTCTATCATGACCAGGCGATCCTGAAAGCGGGCCGCATCCCGCCCGAGCTGGTGCTGAACAACGACGCCTTCCGGCCCGAGATGCTGGACCTCGATCTGCCCAGGCGGATCTACGGGCACATTGCCGGTGTCGACCTGGTGCGCACCGGCGCGCGCGAGTTCTACGTGCTCGAGGACAACGTCCGCACGCCCTCCGGCGTTTCCTACATGCTGGAAAACCGGCAGACCATGATGCGACTGTTTCCTGAACTGTTCGCGACCAATCACGTCGCCCCCATCGGCCGGTATGCGACCGAACTCAGGAATAACCTCAAGTCCGTGGCGCCGCTGGGCGTGGACGACCCGACCATCGTTCTGCTGACGCCGGGCCGATTCAACAGCGCGTATTTCGAGCACGCGTTCTTGGCGACGGAGATGGGCGTCCGGCTGGTCGAAGGTCAGGATCTGTTCGTCGATGAAGGTTTCGTCTTCATGCGGACCACCGAAGGGCCGAAACGGGTCGATGTCATCTACCGGCGGATCGACGACGATTTTATCGACCCTCTGGCGTTCCGTCCGGATTCCATGCTCGGTGTGCCGGGCCTGTTGTCGGTCGTGCGGCGTGGCCGCGTGACGCTCGCCAACGCCATCGGCAGCGGCGTTGCCGACGACAAGGCGATGTACGTCTATGTCCCCGAGATGATCCGTTTCTACCTGGGGGAAGAGCCGATCCTGCAGAACGTGCCGACGTACAGCCTACGCAATCCGGACGATTACAAATACGTCGTCGAGCACCTGGAAGAACTCGTGGTCAAGGAAGTACACGGATCCGGCGGCTACGGCATGCTGGTCGGGCCGAAAAGCACCAAGGCCGAACGCGAGGAGTACGCGAAGCGCCTCAAGGCTGAACCGGAAGCGTTTATCGCACAACCCACGCTCTCGCTCTCTACCTGTCCGACGTGGGTGGAGGAGGGCGTCGCTCCGCGTCACGTCGACCTTCGGCCGTTCGTGCTGTCCGGCCAGCGCACGACCGTGATGCCGGGCGGGCTCACGCGGGTCGCCCTCAAGGAAGGTTCGCTGGTGGTCAATTCCTCGCAGGGCGGCGGCACCAAGGACACATGGGTGTTGGAACGATGACGGGGATGCTGAGCCGCACCGCAGACAATCTGTATTGGCTCGGCCGCTACGTCGAGCGCGCCGAGAATGCGGCACGATTGCTCGACGGGACATGCCATCTCAGTCTGCTGCCCATCTCGCCGGACGAGCACGCGGGACTGTGGCGCAAGCTGTTCCAGAGCGATGACGAGGTCGAACCGTTCGCGGCGAAACACCCGGATTTCTCCGCCGATGCCGTTATCGCATACATGACCCTCGACCCTGACAACCAATCCAGTATCTATTCGTGCATGGCGGCCGCCCGCGACAACACCCGTGCGGCGCGGGCCGAACTGACGACCGAAATTTCACAATGCATGAACCAGACCTGGATGGATATCCGCGCCATAGACATCGCGAAAATCCACGAACGTGGCATTCAGGATTTTCTCGATCAGGTGAAGGAGCGCGCGCACCTGTTCCAGGGTGTCATCTACGGCACCATGCGGCGGGGCGAACCGTTCCTGTTCTGGGAACTGGGCACGGCGCTCGAACGTGCGGAAAACACGTCGCGCCTGATCATCACCCGTGCCGACTCGTTTCACCGGGCGCACCGCCGCGACGACGGTTTTGACTTCTACCGATGGGGAACGTTTCTGCGTTCGGCCAATGCCTACAGCGCCTACCGTCAGATCTACGGCGATATCGATCCCGTGTCGGCGGCGGAGATGTTGATCACCAACACCAACATTCCTCGCTCGCTGCTGTCCTGCATCGAGGACACGACCGACATTTTGAAGACACTCAGGCGCGAAGCGCCGTGCGCCGAAATGTCGGAACGGCTCGCCGCCGAGATCCGTGCCATGCGGCTGGATCAGGTGCTGCGGTCGGGGCTCGAAGCCTTTCTGCACGATTTCCGCAATCAGGTGCACGAGCTCAGCGACCAGATCCGAACCGACTTCATGATGGTCCGGTAGGGGAAACACGATGCGCCTCACGATCGGTCATGAGACCTTTTACCGCTTCGCGGAACCGGCCAAGCATTCGATCCAGTATCTGCGGCTAACGCCGGGCTCGAGCGCCTGTCAGCGCGTCCTGTCATGGTCGGTGTCGACGCCGGGAACACTGACCCCATGGATCGACGGCTTCGGCAACAGCGCGCACGTATCGACCATCGACGGTGAGCATGACGAGATCAAAGTCCTGGTCGAAGGTGTCGTCGAAACCGTCGATACCTCGGGTATTCTGGCATCGCGCGACGGCCTGCCGCCGGCACTGTTCCTGCGCGATACATCGTTTACGCAAATCGGCGAAGCAACCCAGGCCCTGACGGATCAGGTCAGGGACCAAATCGCCGGCGACACGCTTTCCGGCCTGCACGCCCTGACCAATCTGATCGCCGACAAGGTAACGTACACGTCGGGGGCGACGACCGTCGAAACCTCGGCGGAAGAAGCCGTCGCTGCCGGCACCGGCGTCTGTCAGGACCATGCACATATCTTCCTTACGTGCGCGCGCTGGTGCGGTATCCCGTCGCGTTACGTCAGCGGCTACATCCTGGCGGGACAGGGCAACGATAGCCACGTGGCGTCCCATGCCTGGGCCGAGTCCTATATTCCCGGACTGGGTTGGGTCAGTTTCGATCCGACCAACCGCCAATCGGCGACGGAGGAATACGTCCGGCTCGCGATCGGGTTCGATTACATGGGGGCGGCTCCGGTGCGCGGTTCACGCCTGGGTGGCGGCGTCGAGGAACTGTCGGTCCGCGTGCAGGTCGAGCAGACCCAGAGCTGAGGGCGCGCTTGTCTCCTACGTTGCGGGCCCGGCGGCTCCTGCCGAGGGAGTGAGAAGGGGCTTGATCGAAATCGCGAATCATGGACATTGATTCCCTCTGGATTTCATTCGAGGGTGAGCGATGACCTACTGCCTGGGTATCCGCCTGAACGACGGCATCGTTCTCGCGGCAGATTCCCGCACCAATGCCGGCGTCGACAATATCTCCATGTTTCGCAAGCTTTTCGTTTTCGAAAAGCCCGGCGAGCGGGCGATCTGCGTCCTGACGGCGGGCAATCTCGCTATCACCCAGGCGGTGATTTCACAGCTCGAAGAAGGTCTCGACGACGGTACCGACGAGGACACTCTCTACAGCGTGCCGTCCCTTTCCGAAGCCGCGAAAATGGTGGGAAGGGCGCTTCGCAACGTGCGCGCGCGTGACGACGAGTACCTGAGGTCCGAGGCGGCCGACACATCGGCGACGTTCATCGTCGGCGGCCAGATCAACGGACGCCGTATGCGGTTATATCTGGTTTATTCGGCCGGAAATTACATCGAGGCGACGGACGACACCCCTTACATGCAGATCGGCGAGTCGAAATACGGCAAGCCGATCCTCGAACGGGTCGTGACGCCGGAAATGGACCTGGCACAGGCCGCCAAATGCGCGCTGGTTTCCCTCGACAGCACGATCCGGTCGAACGTCGCCGTGGCGCCGCCGATCGACATGGTCATCATCCGTGCCGAGGAATACCGTGTCGGTATCGTCCACCGAATCATGGCGGACGAACCCTATTACACCGATCTTTCCAAGAATTGGGCGGAAGGGCTCCGGCACCTGTTCGACAGTCTGCCGGCGCCGTCCTGGCTGACCGACAAAGATTCCTAGACGAGCATCACGATCAGGAACAGGAACAGGATGCTGACCACGATCAGCGCCATGGTGCCTGCGTGCATGGTCTGTGAAATCGGCGCGCGATCGCCGCCTTGCCGTTCGATGATGGCGATGATGTCGCGCAGCACGACCAGCGATTCCTCGCGGATCATCCGGTCGAGCTTGCCGATCAGGCCGCCGGCCCATCCGACCACGCACGGCAACAGCTTCCGGTAAAACCAGTCGGTATCGAGATTGGTCGATTTAAGCTCGGGCGGATAGATCTTGTAGAGCATCAATACCGTGAACGCGAGCGCCGAGAACATCAGCAACTGCAACTGCGTGATCACGTGTGCCGTCGTGTAGGGGACGTAATCCACCGGGAACGGCAGGATGTTGTAGAGTGCCGTCGGATAAACCCCGATGAAGATACACAGGAACGCGGTCAGGCCCATTGCCAGAAGCATGTTCCAGGGCGCTTCCTTGACCCGTCGGCCGCTGTCGTGCGCGAAGAAGGCGAAGTAGGGGATCTTGATGCCCGAGTGATGGAACACACCGGCCGACGCGAACAGCAGCACGGCCCAGACGAACCAGCGGTGATCCGCCGCCGCCGCCGTCATGATCATCGATTTCGAGACGAAACCCGAGAACAGCGGGAACGCGGAGATCGACGCGGCCCCGACGATGCAGAAGCCCGTTGTCCACGGCATAGACTTGTAGAGACCGCCCAGTTCCGAGCCCTTGCAGGTGCCGGTACGATAGAGGACCGCACCCATCGACATGAACAGCAGCGCCTTGTAGAGGATGTGGCTGAAGGCGTGCGACGCCGTGCCGTTCAATGACAGTTCCGTACCGATGCCGATCCCCACGACCATGAAGCCGAGCTGGTTGTTGAGCGAATAGGCGAGAACCCGCCGGAGGTCGTTTTCGATCACCGCGTAGAAGATCGGGAACGCCGTCATCGTCGCGCCGATGTAGATCAGGATTTCGGTGCCGGCGTAACCACGCGCCAGTGCGTAAACCGCAAGCTTTGTCGTGAATGCACTGAGAACGACGGTTCCCGTCACCGTGGCCTCGGGATAGGCGTCCTGCAGCCAGTTGTGCAGCAGCGGGAACGCGCACTTGATGCCGAAGGCGATGAAGATCAGGTTGCCGGCCAGCGTGCCGATACCGATCTCACCGAATTCGATGGAACCGGTCTGGGCGTACCAGACAAGCACGCCCGCGAGCAGGATCACGCCCGAGCCGACCTGGATGATCAGGTAGCGCATGCCGGTCTTGTAGGCGCGCTCGGTACGCGACGCCCAGATCAGGAACACCGACGAGATCGCCGTCAGTTCCCAATAGACGAACAGCGTCACCAGATCGCCCGCGAACACGGCGCCGATGGCGGCGCCGGCATAAATCGGCGCCGACACCTGTTGCATGGTGTCCTTGTCGTGCCAGGCGAACAGCATGGAGAGGAACGCGGCGATATTGAAGATGTAGCCCCAGACCCGGGACAGGCCGTCGACGCGCAGCACCTCGAGCGTCATGCCGAGCGCATCCATCGTGACGGACGTGCCGTCGGCGAGCGTGTGCACCTGCACGAAGCCGATCACCGGCAGGGCCAGCAGGTACCAGCGGCGCAGCGTCTGCGGCAGCAGCGGTACGAGGACCGCGCCGATGATCAGAATCAGTCCGGGGTTGAGGCTACTCATTTTTGTCGTAGTACTCCTCGTCCCGCATCAGGAAGACGCGCATCAGTTTGGCGGCCAGAACGAGGCCGACGCACATCACGAAACCGTAGATCGCATAGAAACCGAACCATTCCTCAGCCTCGAAATGCGGATGCTTGTGATAGAACGCGTCGGCGACGAACAGGCCCGCGCATATCACGAAGAGCGCGATGATGACCTTGCGCACATTCTTGGGATCATCCAGCCAGTATTTCTTCGGATCGTGAACGTTTGGTTCCCGCTCGCTCATGTCAGCCTCCGAAAACCGGTTCAAGGAAAAGGCGGATGTCATCCGCGTAGAAGAACAGCATAAAACAGCCGATGGTCGTCAATACGATCGGTGCAAGGCACATCACAGGCGCTTCGGCGATACCCGGGCGGCCGAAGGTCAGGTGCCGCAGCAACGGGTGATCGGGCGGCGCGTGGTGGTCGTCATGGCCATGGTTATGCGCATCGCCGTGCGCCTGGGGTTTCTCCTTGCCGAAAAAGCCGTAAAGCACGACCGGCATCAGGTAGGCGATGTTCAGCAGCGACGAGATCATCAGCACCGCGATGAAGATGAGCTGATCCGTCTCGGCGGCGGCAAGCGCCAGATACCACTTCGACCATGTTCCGCCCAATGGCGGCAGACCGATGATCGACAGCGCCGCGATAAAGAAACAGAAGAAGGTCACCGGCATCTTGCGGCCGAGCCCGTGCATGTCGGAAATCTCGGTCTTGTGCGCGAAGACGATGATCGCCCCGGCGCAGAAGAACAGGGTGATCTTGCCGAACGCATGCATGACGATATGCAGCGTCGAGCCGAGCGCGCCGATGTTGGTTGCCAGCATCGCACCCAGCACCACGTAGCTGAGTTGCGAAATCGTCGAGTAGGCGAGCCGCGCCTTCAGGTTGTCCTTCTGCATGGCGACCAGCGACGACAGCAGGATCGTCGCGGCAGCGACGTAGGCGAGCCAGGTGGAGGCGCCGGTGCTTTGCAGCGTTTCCAGGCCGAATATGAAGACGCTCACCTTGACCACCGAGAACACACCCGCCTTGACGACCGCAACGGCGTGCAGCAACGCCGAGACCGGCGTCGGCGCGACCATGGCGGCGGGCAGCCAGCGGTGGAAGGGCATCAGCGCCGCCTTGCCGATACCGTAGATATAGAGGCCGAACAGAACGGCAATGATCCCCTCGGGCGCGTTTCCGGCAAGGATCCCGCCCTGGCGGAAGTCCAGCGTACCGACCTCGACATAGGTCCAGATCGTCGCCGTCAGCAGGAAGGTGATCGAGGTGCCGATCAGGATCCCCAGATAAACCCGCCCGGCGCGGCGCGCTTCGTCTGTGCCGGAATGGGCGACCAGTGGAAACGTCGAGATCGTCAGGATTTCGTAGAACACGAACAGCGTCAGCATATTGCCGGAGAAGGCTATGCCGATGGCCGACATGATGGCGATGGCGAAACAGAAGAAGAACCGCGTCTGGCTGTGTTCGTGGTGGCCGCGCATGTAGCCGAAGCCATAGAACGACGTCACGATCCAGAGGAAGCTGGCGATCCCCGCGAAGATCATGCCGAGCGGTTCCAGCGTGAACGTAATCGAGAGGCCGGGCAGCATTTCGAGGAGTGTGACGCTCGGCCGCGCACCGGAATCGACGACCTGAATCAGGTGCCAGACGATCCCGAACAGCACGATCGCCGTAATAACCGTCAGACCGTCGCGGACGTTCGCCGACGCCGGACCGGCGAACAGGATCAGCAGCGACCCGATGAACGGGACGGCAAGCGACATCAGGACGAGGGTCTCGGGGCTCATTTCGACCCTCCGAGCAGCGTCTGCGCCGCGCTCATCGCAATCTCGCCCGTATAGGTCGCATCGATCCCGAACCAGAAGGCGGCACCCAGCAGGATGTAGGTCGGCACCAGCAGGCTCATGGGCGCTTCCGTCCGCGTCTCGTTACCGATGGCCGGACTGCGGAAGTACATCACCTCGACGACACGCCAGACGTAAATGACCGCCAGCAAGCTGGACAGCATGATCAACAGCGCGACCGGCCACATGCCGGCCTGCAGTGCACCTTCGACGAGATAAAACTTGGAAATGAAGCCTACTGTGAGCGGCACGCCGATCAGCGAAAATCCGCCGGCAACGATGGCCGCCGAGGTTACCGGCATGCGTTTGCCAAGGCCGGCCATGTCCTCGAGCTTGACCGAACCGATCACGTAGAAAACGCAGCCGAGCGCCATGAACAGCCCGCCCTTCATCAGCGCGTGGTTGAACATATGGATGATACCGCCGGCCATCGCCGGTGCGTTGCCGATGGAAATGCCGAGGATCATGTAGCCGACCTGCGCGACGCTCGAATAGGCAAGCAGGCGTTTGACGTTGGATTGATAGATCGCGATGAAAGATCCTGCGAACATGCCGGATATGGCCAGCACCATCACGGCCGGTCGTACGCCATAGCTTTCGAGCGGCTCGACCTCGCCGAACACGGTAAAAATCAGTCGGATCAGTGCATAAACGGCAACCTTGGTCGCGGTCGCGGCAAGGAATGCGGTGACGGCCGAAGGCGCGAAGGTATACGCGTTCGGCAGCCAGACGTGTAACGGGAACAGCGCCAGCTTGAGACCGAAGCCGACGACGATGAACGCCAGGGCGACGTGGATGGTGCCCGTATCCTGTACGGCAGGCAGGAGGGTCGCGATGTCGGTCATGTTGAGCGACCCGGTCATCATGTAGATCATGCCGAGGCCGATCACATAGAGCGTGGCGCCGACAGTGCCGAGGATCAGGTAACGCAGCGCAGCGGTCAGCGCGCGCCGGTCATTGCCGAGCGCGATCAGCACGTATGTCGCCAGCGAGGAGACCTCGAGGAACACGAACAGGTTGAAAGCGTCGCCGGTGACCGCCATGCCGATCAGGCCGGCGATGCAGAGCAGCATCATGCAGTAGGCGAGGTAATGGCGTTCCTTGGGGATTTCCCGCTCGATGCTCTCCTTCGCATAAGGCAGTACGATAGCCGCTATGGCCGTGACGATGAGCACGACGAGCGCCCCGACCTCGTCGATCCGGTAGACGATCCCCCACGGGCCTTCCCAGTCCCCCAGCGCGTACTCGATGGTGCCGTTGGCCATGACGTGCTGGATCAGCACGATCGAGAACAGGAAGTTGACGATCGAAACCGCCGTCGCCCAGCCCCATGACACAGCACCGTGGCGGATCAGGACGCAGAGCGGCGCGGCCATGAGTGGCAGGATCACCACCAGGACCGAAATATGCTCGACGAGGAACGTCATCCGTCGCGCTCCTCTTGCTCGCGGACCTCATCGTCCTCGATGGTGCCGAAGCTTTCCTGAATGCGGACCACGAGCGCGAGTCCGAGCGCGGTCGTCGCGACGCCGACGACAATGGCTGTCAGGATCAGCACGTGGGGCAGGGGATTTGAATAAACCTCGATCCCGTCCGCGAGGATCGGCGCCGTGCCGCCCTTGATCTTGGCCATGGAGATATAAAAGACAAACACCGAAACCTGGAATACGTTCAGGCCGACGATCTTTTTCACCAGGTTCTCGTGCGCGATGACGATATAGAGACCGATCATCATCAGCAGGAAGACGATCCAGTAGTTCAGAAGCCCGGGGAACTGATAGTCAATCATCGCCGCCCCCCGTCCCGTCATTGGTGACCGGGTTGACGTCCGCCGCCGCGCGGCCGGCAAAGGCACAGAAGATCGTTATGATACCGGCGAACACCGTCATGCCGACACCGAACTCGACGAGAAGGATGCCGTAGTGCTGCCCGTGCAGCGGATCGTGCGCGAGAACGTCATAGTCGAGATAATTGCTGCCCAGCAACATGCAGACCACGCCGACGCCGGAATAAAGAAGTACGCCCAATGTCAGCACCAGGCGCGTCAGCCATGACGGCAGGGCGGCGCGCAACGTCCCCAACCCGAAAATCAAGGCGTACAGCACAAAGCCGGAGGCGAAAATCACACCGGCCTGGAAACCGCCGCCCGGACCGAAGTCGCCGTGCCACTGCACATAGAGCGCGAACAGCAGGATGAAGGGAATCAGAAGCTTCGAGACGACCCGAAGCACCATCGTATGGCGCATCATGGCTTGGTCCCCCCGTCGTCGCTCTTGTTGCGCCGGCGGGCGCGGCCGATCAGTGTCAGGACACCGACGGCGGCGGTGAAGATCACGAAGGTCTCGCCCATGGTATCGTAGCCGCGATAGCTGGCCAGCACCGAGGTGACCACGTTGGGCAGTCCGATTTCACCCATCGACTCGCCCAGATAGCGCGGCGCGACGTGATTGTGGATCGGCGCCGCGGGATCGCCGTAAAGCGGCATGTCGAGACTGCCGTAAATGAGCGCCGCGAAAATCAGTGTGCACACGAACAGGCCCTTGATGGACCGCGCACCCGGTGTCGCGTTCTCGCGGTCGGACGTCAGCGCCAATGTGCCGATCATCAGCACTGTGGAGGCGCCGGCGCCGACGGCGGCTTCGGTGAACGCGACATCGACCGCGTCGAGGATCACGTAGAGGGTCGCGCCCATCAGCGAATAGATACCGCTCAGCATGACGACTGCGAAAAGGTTGCGAATGCGGGCAATGGCAAGTCCGGTGATCCCCATGATGACCAGGGTCGCCACGTTCAGAAGGTCGGACGAGAGAATTTCCAGGTTCACCGCGCCGCCTCCTTGTCGGTCTGCGTGTCGCGGGCCAGCTTGCGTTCCTCGTCCGTATCGACGTCCGGCAGGATGTCGTGGTTGATCGCGGCGCGGGCGAGCGCATGGGTCGCCGTGGGACTGGTAAAGAAGATAAACACGAGAATCAGGATCAATTTTGCCGTAACCAGTGTAAATCCGGCCTGAAACATCAATCCGATCAGGATCAGGCCGACACCGAGCGTATCGATCAACGACGCCGCATGCAGGCGCGCATAGACATCCTTGAGCTTGAGCAGGCCGTAACCGCCGATCAGGCAGAACACGACCCCACCGACGATCAATATCCAGCTCACGATATCCAGTGCCGCCGCCATCAGATATCCCCTGCCGGATCGCCGTCGTCGCCGTGCCCCATGTCCTTGAAGGTCACATACTTGGTGACGGCAATCGTGCCGATGAAATTGATCAGCGCATAGACGATGGCCAGGTCGAGAAACTCGGGACGGCCGTCGATAAAACCGTAGATCGCGATCAGCATCACGGAAAGCGTGCCGAAGACGTTCACCGCGAGAATTCGGTTATAGATATTCGGCC
>MRWG01000641.1_pt1 | contig 33112 bp, 31 predicted proteins | sample 1013341 | NCBI WGS metagenome assembly MRWG01 (sample SAMN06117577, study PRJNA244670) | biofilm metagenome | biome: Water; feature: Cathode Biofilm; material: Biofilm; isolation source: microbial consortium enriched at the cathode of a solar microbial fuel cell | place: USA: District of Columbia ... | reverse complement strand
GTGAGCACCGCGAATGAGAACTCGATCTCCCCCTGTTCAACGATGATCTCGATGCCCTCGCCGGATCCGCCCAGGCACCGGGCCGCCAAGGGGGGGAGAAGCGATGTTCCGAGCCTCGTTCGCGTCTTTGATGGCGGTGTTGGTCCTGGCGGCCCGGTGCCTGGGCGGATCCGGCGAGGGCATCGAGATCATCGTTGAACAGGGGGAGATCGAGTTCTCATTCGCGGTGCTCACGCCCGGGCAGCCGCCGCAGACGTTCGTGAAGACGATGGATGTCACCAGCGCCGGGCTGACCGAACAGTTGCACTTTGATCTGAATGGTCTGGTCATCGACGCGGACCTTGGATTCTTCCTCGACCAGGGAAGCTCGATCGCTCGGATCGAGCTTTCTTCAAACCTGTCCATCAGCCGCGGAGCGTATGTTGGAACGGCCCGCGTTCGTACGAGCGAAGCGATCGTGTTTCGCATGCTGGACACCGCGGATGTCTTCGACGCGTTTGATTCGGGGTCGATGGAGTTGATACCGATCAGCGGTGAGATTCAGGGCGGGCTGGTCTGTCCCGGATCGTTTGCGCTGGTCTTCGACGATGTGGTTGAGGTGAGCGACTCGGTCGGGTTTGACCTGGAGTCTTCAAGCTTCTTGTGGGATTTGGAGACCCCGATCGACGCGGTGGTCCGCTTCGTCGAGGGCGCGGGGAGCAACACCGGGGACGAGGTCAAGGTCACCGGTAGTATCTTCGACGCCAACGGCGATGATTTCCCCGCGAACAGCCCGGGACAAGTGGAGTCCGACTATGCGTACGCCGAGGGGTGCACCAGCGGCGGACTGGGGGATGGGTACGGGTTTGCGCAGCTCGATGCGGCGATCAGCAACAACTCCAACGGTGAGTTCGCCGTTTCGGTGTACGCCAACGCCAACGCGAGTCAGAACTCAGGGCACAACGGGACGGTGTTCATCGGCGCCTTCGCGGAACCGTTGCGTCTCCGGCTCGATAAGGAGAAAGCGTTCACCCTCTCCAGGAACGGGTCCTTCTCGATCACGGATGAGAACTTCCAGCCGATCCAGGGGGCGCGCATGGGGCCGGGGATCTACCTGATCAACGGCTCGGCGTCGGTCTTCCTAGACCCGTTCGAAACCAGCGGAAGCGATTCAGGAAGCCTCACGCTGCTCCTGCGCGACCCGCCCTGCAACGCGGCCGACTTCGCAGCGCCCTCCGGCATTCTGGACTTCGGGGACGTGCTGGAGTTCATCGACCTGTTCGGGAGCCAGGATCCACGGGCGGACATCGCCGCCCCGATCGGGTCGCTCGATTTCAATGACATTCTCGCCTTCCTCTCGGCGTACGGGCTCGGGTGTCCGTGAGTGGGTACGGAACGGGAGAGGCGACCATGTACAGGTTGATGATCTTGCTTGTGCTGTGCCTGATGACACCCGGCGTCGCACGGGGAGGCGGCGGGGGCTCACTCGGCTTGGAGTTCCTCGGGGGGCACGTCGAACTCGTGCTCCGCGTTTTCTCGGAGGACGGAACGCTTCTGTTCGAGAACGTCCACGGCTTTGAAGCATCGTCCGACGGACTTGACGCGGAGCTGGTCCAGACCTTCGGTGGCCTGGAGTTGTCGGCCATGCTCTGTCTGACGCCGTCACGGCTTGGGAGTTGCTACGGGGCGCTCGACGTCTACATGGTGGTCGCGCTCGCCGCGCCAGCCACGGGGTACACCGCGACGGCACACCTGACGACGACCGACCCGATGCGGTTCAGCGTGCTCGGCTCGGCGCTCGCCGACCTCGACGAGTTCGGCGGATCCAATGGCTCGCTCACCCTCGCCGGGTTTGAGACGCCCGTGCAGCGTCAGCGACTCTGCCCGGGGACGTACGAGCTGGTGTTCGATGCCGAGGCCACTCTTGCGAACACCCAGGAGTACGGCGAGTCGGTGGTGTACGGGAGTCTGGGTCTGGAGTGCACCGACCCGGGCGTGCGATTCTCCGGTGAAGGGAACGTGTTCACCTCGGGCTTCTTCGAGGACCCTGAAGGAAAGGGCGATTCGTCTTCCTTTGGCGGCGATCTCTACGAAGGCGGCTTCAGCACATCCGGCGACACCAGCGGCGGCCTCGCCGACGGGTACTCGACGATGTCTGGATCGCTCGAGAGTTCCTGCGCCGAAACCCGGATTGAGATCTCCGGGTTCTCCCGTGCTTCGCAGCCCGCGGGGCATGGCTGGAGCCTCTTTGTGGGCTCACAGGCCGACGAGGTGGAACTCGAGATCGACGAGGAGAGGGCGTTCCTGGTCACCAGCCCGACCGGCCACTTTCTGAGCGTCGCCCCGGTGACAGGCGCGATCACCGGGAACCGCTTGGCCCCGGGAACCTATGGGCTGAGCGTCGCGACCAGCGCATTCATCGGGCCGGGGGAGACGTACGCCCGGGAGGACCTGGAGGTGACGCTGCTCCTGTATGACCCGCCGTGCAACGCCGCGGATCTCGCGTACCCTTCGGGGGTGCTCGACTTCGACGACGTGCTCGCGTTCGCGGTGGCGTTCGGGAACCAAACGCCCGAGGCCGACCTGGCGCCCCCGGCGGGCGAGTTCAACTTCGATGACGTGCTGGCGTTCCTGACCGGGTTCGGCTCAGGGTGCCGGTAGAGGCCGCCGGCGCCTGTCCGGCGGGTGCAAACGGGGTAATGGGCGCAACAGGACTCGAACCTGTGACCTCTGCCATGTGACGGCAGCGCTCTAGCCAACTGAGCTATGCGCCCGGCGAGGAGCATTATCCCTCCCCGGGCGCAGGGTGTCCACCTGCCGGCTGATCTAGGGGGATTCCAGTTCCAGCGTGGCCCGATGCCCGGTCGCGTGGCGGATCGTGATGGTCCGGTTCTCTTCGTCGATCGCCTCGAGGGTCCACCCCTGACCGATCCTGGACCCGGCGGTCCGGATCCGGGCGTCGATCACGGCGATCGCCCCCGCCCGACGGGACATGATGGCGCTCAGATGGAGCGGAGGGGGCTCCGGGGCGTTCGGCTGGATCATCTGGTCCGAGGGGTGTTCCTCCGCCGGCGTGTCCCAATCCACGCTCTCGCGCTCCACCAGGGGGAAGGGCGTCGCCTGGATGCCGGCCTGGAGCAAACGCTGGGCGTGGGCCGCGGCGGCTTCCATCACCCCGCTCCTCGGTGAGCCCTGGGGCAAGACCACGGGGGTGAACGAGGGGAGTTCCGCTGAGGTGTCGGACCAGGAGGCCGCGGCGGCGGGCTGCGGACCGGCGAAGCGGATGAGGCCGACCGCGCCCACGGGCGCCAGGGCGGCGACAACGCTCATCAGCCTGGCCTGCTTCAACGCGTTCTGGTTCATGGCGTCGTCAACTCCTTGCTGGCCTGGTCAAACGAGGCCAGTCCGCCCGAACTCTGGAAGTGCGTGGTCATGACCGACGCGCGGACGCGGTTTGGGTTGGACTCGGTGGCCGCCGGCCCCACCCGGATCGAATCGACCCGGGCCATGCCCAGCTCCGTCTGGATGGCGTGGAGGAATCGACTCACGCCCTCGTAGCTGCCGACGAGTTCGATGCTGTACGCGATCTGGTCGAATGCCGGCTCATCCGCGGCGGCGGACCCGGAGCGGGCGCCCTTGGGCGACCGTTTGGGTTCCATACGCTCCACGATGATGGCATGACGCATCGCGATGGTGTCGATGCTCTCGTAGATCATGGAGGCGTCGGAAGAGGCGTTCCAGAACTCCCTGAGCGCCTCTGCGGACTGCTGGAGTTCCTCGATCACCTCGGCGGGTTCGCGTTCGCTCTCGCGAAGGAGCAGCTCCCCCTCCTGGATCTCCTGCTGCGCGGCCATCAGCGCGGCCTTCTTGAGCTGAAGACTGTCGCGGAGCGGACGCACGCCGAAGTACCACGCGGCGCAGGCGACGGCGACGACCACGGCCAGCCGGACCACGAAGGTGCGAAAGTGGGTGTTGGTCATGGCGTCGCTCCATCGTCCGTCGGCGCCGCGGTGGCGACCGCGCTGAACCGGGGCTCAAAGGTCCGAGGCTTCAGGCGAAGCTCGAATCGGCGTGCGGGCTGGCCATCGAGTTCCGCCAGGCTGGTCGAGCCGAGCTGAACATCGTGGTAGAGCGGGGAACTGCGGAGCTGATCGGTCAGGTCGGCGAGCGTGTTGGCGTGCTCTCCCCCGATCTGCGCGATCCCCTCGATCACGACCACGCTGTCGCCTGCGTCGCGGTAGGCGCGGAAGGAGTTGAAGCTCAGTCCTTCGTTGGAGATCTGGGCCAGCTCGGCGAGCACGGCGTACCAGTCGGGGCTTCCCTCGAGTTCTTCCGCGGTCTTCGATGAGGCGAGTTGGAGGGACTCTGACATGCGACGGGCGATGTCGGTCAGCTCGCGGTGCTCACGGACGCTGGCCAGGCGTGGCTTGCTGGCGCGGATCGCTTGCTGGACGTCGAGTTGATTGGTGTACAGGACGCCGGCCTCGGCGATCAGTGCAAACGCCGCACACACCGCGCCCGTTCTGACGCCGGAAGAGATCACCCGCGCGGCCGTCATTTCACGAACGATGCGAGGGGCCAGCCCGAGGCCGGCCGCGCCGAACGACACAAAGTCCTGCTCGGGAGAGTGGTCGGGGTAGATCTCGTCGGGATTGAACTGGTCCCAGCCGTCGTCGATCAGGATCTCGGTGTCCACCGCGTTGCTGATGAGGTCGGCGAAGCCGCCGATGGCGGCGCCGGGGCCGATGAGCCGGAGCGTGCGTGACGTTCCGCTGGAATCGGGCACGCCGAAGCGGATGGTCTGCTTGATCTCGATGAAGTATCGCTGGAGGACGGGCTGAAGGAGCGGCATCACACGGCGCGACACCTCGGGTCCGATGGCGCCCCCCTTGGCGGTGGGCAGACCGACCTCGAAGAGACGTTTGCGAGCTTCGGCGTGGTGGGTGCAGATCTCGGCGGCGCCGCCTTCTTCCACATCCTGGCGGAGCCCGCGAGAAAGGGCCTCGACCAGGAGCGAATACCCGAAGTCGATGCAGCGTACGGAGCGGAGCACGCCGCCCCCCCCACTGGCGATGATCGAGGTTCGCTCGCCGAGGTAGCAGGTGATCGCGCCGTCGTTCTCCCGAGCGGTCACGTCCCTGATCACGGAGCGGAGGGCGATGGCCCGGAGCGGGACGATCGAGTCGAAGCGGCATGAGCAGCGAGCGAGCCAGGCGAAGATGGCTTGGGCGTTGAGATCCCGGTCCGCCGCGACCAGCACGTTCGGGCCCTCGTCGTGGGCGAGCCGGACGGCACTGGAGATGTGCTCGAGGCCGGCGCTGGTGATGTTCTCGATCACCTCAAGGCGAGCGGCCTCGACCCCGTCGTCACCCGGGCTCGGCGCGGTTCGAACTTCAGCGATCGAGCCGGGGCTGGCGTAAAGGACGCTGGTCTTGACGTTCTTCGGGGCGCCGAGCGCACGGAGAAGGGACGTGAGCGTGCTGTCGTAGGGCGAGAGGCCCTCGCTCCATGCCTCCTCCCAGAGCGCAGGACTCAGCTTTGCGCGTTTGGCGGCGCGCACGCGTTTGCCGGAAACCAGGACCGCGTCGATCTGGTTCGGCGTGAGGTTGAGGATCAGGCGAGGCTGTCCGAAACGCATCTGGTCTGTACCCCGGCGAGGATGTGCATGATCAATGCAGAGTGTCGACACGCCCCTCGGTCGGATATCGGCCCAATACCGGGGGGACTTCGGGAGGTCTTTCCAAGGTCCGTGCGGTTATCCGGGCCTGGGTTCGGGTTATTCGATCTCGAGGCTGAATCGGCGGCTGGCCAGGCCGGAACGCCCCTCGACGATCACGGTTCCGACGCCTTCGGGAGGCGTTTGCACGAAGAGAATGGTCTCGGCGCCGAGCGAGATCTGTGTCCCGGAGGCGGGGAGTTCCTCGCCGTCGAGCACCGAGCGGAAGATGATCACCGCCCCACTCTCGGCGGCGTAGGACGCGCGGACGGTCTCGACGCGGATCGCCGCGATCTGGGCGTCGCCGGATGATCCGCCGACCGCCGCAATCACCACGAAGGTGATGAGGGCGAAGATGATCACGAGGACCGCGATCGCGATGCCGCGTCGGGCGGCGTAAGGCCGGTTTGTTGGGCGATGCGTGCTCGGCTCCATCAGTCACCGATCCTTGTTCTGGCGAAGGCCGAGCCCGCGAGGGTCAGGCCATCGGCGGTGATGGAGACGTTGAACCGCTGCGTGGTCTCCGGGGCGCCGATCGTGTCGGTGACCCCGTCGCTGGCCAGATAGGTGATCTCAAACGCGGAGACATCCCGACAGAGGGGGGCGTCGGGCTGGCCCGCCTCCAGGTAAACCAGCGTCGTGCCGCTGAGCCCGAGGCCCCGCCCGTCGGCGAAAACCACGCGGTCGGGCGCGGCGGAGGCGAGGTCCAGGGCGCCGGCGGGGTCGCTGCCGGTGGCCTCGCGCAGCAGCCGGACACACCGGTCGAGCGCAAAGGCGACGCGTTCGGTTCGCTCCCGGGTCCGGGTGGCGGAGGCGTAGCCGTCCGCGGCGGAGGCGATCACCGGGAAGACGGCCACGGCGATCACCGACATGATCGTGATCGAGGCGATGAGTTCGAGCAGCGTGAGCCCCGAACGCACACCGGGTGTTGAAGGATGACTCATGGGGAGATCTCCGAGACGATCGCGGAGATGGGCATGTCGAGCACACCCTCGGTCGCGGAGGGATAGCTGATCACCACGGTGATTTCCCGGTAGACGTCGAGGTCGGGATCGCCCGATGTCGTGCCGTCGGCCTGGGCGAGGGGTCCGATCTCCACGCTGAAGCTGATACCAAGGGCCGCGTAGACATCGGCCACGCTCGCGAGACGGTCGACCAGACCGGTTCCGGCGGTGTTCAGGTACGCCTCGCTGTCCGCGAGCGCGTCGAACCCCAGCGCGGGGTCGCTGCTGTAGACATCGGCCAGGATGTGCTCCATCACGCTCATGCCCAGCAGCGTGGCCCGGGTGGTGTTGATTGAGTCCGCCCGGGAGGCCGCGGCCGAATCGAGCAGTTGGAGCGAGGGCGGCACCGCCATGGCCAGGACGATGATGATCACCACCGACTCGATCAGACTGAATCCGTTGGACCGGGTGCGTCGCATGGTCACTCCACGAGTCCCGTGCCCCGGCGCACGGTCACGACCTTCGATCCGCTCAGTTCCACCGTGGCGTCCTGGGTGAAGGCGCCGACCAGGGCGCCGTCGGCGGCGCGGGTCTGTGGCTCGCCGTCGAAACGGAACCAGATCGCGCCCGAACCGGAAGCTCCATCGCCCTGGGTCATCGCGACGAGTTCAACACCCGAGTACTGCTCCGCGAACCGAACGGCCTCCTCTGGCTGACCCATCGGATCGGTGGCGGGCGTGGGTGGACCCCCCGCGGCGCTGATCTGGACAATGAGGGCGGCGTCTTCCTCGAGATCGATCGAGACCCCCACCGGGCGCCCGGAAGCCATGGCCAGGGCGCGGGCCTGGGTCAGCAGTCTGATGAGTTCGTCCGCTGCCGCACCCTGTCTCGCCTTGTCGAGATTGTTGAGCGCGGGCATCACCGTGACGGCGATGATCGACATCAGGATGACGACGACCATCGCTTCGATGAGTGTGAAGGCGGATCTTGACGCGGGGTGGGCCATGACTGGGGCCTTACAGCTCGTTGGCCGTGGCGAAGCCGCCGGCGCCGTCGCTCGCCGTGGTGATGTCCTCGGAGTTCGCGTAGAAGACCGCGGTCGGGGGCGTCGCCGTGTTGTCGACGTAATAGTTCCAGCCGTAGGTCTCCGGGCTGACCACCGCCCGGGCGCTGGCCTGGGCGGCGTTGACGGCCTGGATCCCCCCCACACCCGTGAACGGGTTGTTGGGGAGGTCGAACTTGAAGACGGCGCCGTCGGTGTTCAGTTGATCGAGTGTGGGGTAGGGATCGTCCCCGTTGATGACCGCGGCGGAGCGGAAGCTGGCGATGGCGGAACGGGCGCCGGAGAGGGTGCTCTGCATGGAGCTGGTCCGCGCCTCGTCGGTGACGCCGACGAACTGGGGCACGGCGATCGCCGCGAGGATACCGAGCACGATGACGACCGCGAGCACCTCGAGGAGGCTGAACGCTGATCCGGACCGGTTGAGCAGAGCACGCATGGCAGACCCCGGGGTTAGTGATTCACCTTGATCATCTGCCACATGGGCAGGAAGACAGAGAGCGCAACGAGCAGCACGATGCCCGCCATGGCGATGGTCATCAGGGGCTCGATGAGGGTGTTGATGTTCTTGGAGAGGTGCTCGGACTCCCGGTCGTAGTGGCGTGCGATGACCGCGCTGGCGCTGGCCAGTTCCCGCGCGTCCTTCCCCGCCCCGAGCATGCGGGTCGCGAAACCGGGCAGGTAGTCCGAGGACTGGATCACTTCCGCAAGACGATCACCGGAGCGGAGCCGATCGGCCATGTGGTCACACTCTCGCACGAACAGCGGGCGTCCGGTGGCGCGCCCGCCGATCTCGACGGCCTCCATCAGGTCGAGCCCCGACCCGAGGCAGATGCTCAGCACGCGGCTGAACCGGGCGGCGGTGGTCGCGACGATGATCTTGCCGATGTGCGGGATCCGGAGCATGAGGCGTTCAAAGAAGTCCCGTCCGGTGGGGCTCTTCCACGCGGCGACCAGCCCGACAATCGTTCCGGCGAGCATGGCGGCATACCCCCACCACGCGGCCTTGACCGAGTCCCCGATCGCCTGCACAATCCGCGTGGTCAGGGGCAGGTCCACCCCGTTGGCCTCGAAGATCTTGCCGAACCGGGGCACCACGAAGACCACGATGATGGTCATGGCCAACGCCACGAACACCATGACGATGATCGGATAGGAGAGCGCCCGCTTGAGCTGCTGCCCGCTCTCGATCTGCTTCTCAAGCATGTCGGCCAGGTGGTGGGTCACCTCGCCGAGATTGCCGGTCTTTTCCGCGGCCCGCATGGTCTCGATGTAGACCTCACCGAAGACGTCCTTGTACTTGGTGAGCGCGTCGGTGATGCGGGACCCGGCCTCGATCATCGAGGCGAGGTCCCGGATCATCTCGCGATGGCGCGGTCGATCTTCGTGCTCGGCGATGCTCTGCAGGCCCCGCCCGAGCGGGATCTTGGCCTCGACGAGCACGCTCAGCTCCCGCGTGAACGCGGCGACGTCCGACGGCTTGATCGCGTCGCGGGTGAACAGGTTGGCCGAAGCGCTGGCCTGCGCAATTCGAGTCGGCGTGAGGCCCTGGGCCGCGAGCTGGCGGTACGCCTTCTGCTCGCTCGCCGCGTTGATGTGCCCCTGACGCTTCTTCCCGATCGCATCGATCGCGGTGTACTTGTACCGGTTCTCGCTCATGCGGCCGCCCTCGTGCGGGGCGCCAGATCCCGGTCGAGCGTTGCGTTGAGCTTGGCCAGCTCACCGATCCCGGTCAGCCCGAGGCGGGCCTTGCCGATCCCGTCGTCGAGCATCGTGCGCATCCCCTCACCCCGAGCGCACTTGGCGATCTCCGCAGTCGTCGCGTCAGCCTCGATGAGCCGTTGAATCGCCGACGTCACACGGAGCATCTCGTACACGCCCAGGCGGCCGTGGTACCCCGTGTTCATGCAGCGAGGGCAGCCGTGCCCGGTCACGAAGCTGTGACCGTCCGCTTCGGTGAGGCCGATCGCGTGCAGTTCGGCGGGCGTGGGCGTGGCGTTCTCGACGCAGCCGTCGCAAACCCGTCGGACGAGTCGCTGGGCCACGACGCCCAGCAGCGCATTGTTGATGGCGAAGGGCGGAAGCTCGAAGTCACGCAGCCGGGCCACCGATCCGATGGCGTCGTTGGTGTGCAGGGTTGAGAGCACCAGGTGCCCGGTGAGCGCCGCCTGGACCGCGATCTTGGCGGTCTCCTCGTCCCGGATCTCACCCACCAGGACCACGTCGGGGTCCTGACGCAGAATGGAGCGAAGCGCGTTGGCGAAGGTGAGCCCGATCTCATGGTTCGCCTGGATCTGGCGGATCAGCGGCAGCCGGATCTCGACCGGGTCCTCGATGGTCATGATGTTCCGCGTCGGCGAGTTGATGTGGGCCAGCGCGGTGTAGAGCGTGGTCGTCTTGCCCGAACCGGTCGGACCGGTTACCAGCAGCATCCCGTGCGGCTTGGCGACCATCTTCTCGAACTGCTCGGTCATCTCTCCGGGCATCCCGAGATCGTGGATGGAGCCGATGGCGGAAGCGGGGCGAAGAAGGCGAAGCACCGCGTTCTCGCCGTACACCGTCGGGAGGATGCTCAGGCGGACGTCGATCGCCTGGTCGGCGTGCATGAATCGGAACTTGCCGTCCTGCGGGCGCCGGGTCTGGGTCAGGTCGAGCTGAGCCATGACCTTGAGCCGCTGGATCATCCCGGCGTGCACGCTCAGATCAGGCGCTTGCTGGGACTGGAGCACCCCGTCCACGCGGTAGCGCAGGTGGAGGGTGTGCTCGTCGGGGTTGAGGTGGATATCGCTCGCGCCCGCCTCGATGGCCGCGGAGATCACCTGGTTGACCGCGACCACGATGGGCTCCTCGCCCGTGGTCAGGTCGTCGTCCTGGTGGCTGGACTCGCGGACCATGCCCGCGGCCCGGGCGAGGGAGTACGCCCGGGCGATCAGGCCGCGGAGTTGATCCGGGTCACAGATGACCGGGTCGATCTGTACCTTCAGGAGCTGATTGATCTGATCGATCGCCTGGAGATTGAGCGGATCTTCCATCGCAACGGTCGCGATGTCACCCAGGATGAACAGCGGAAAGACGTTGAGCTTCTCAGCAACGCTCTTGGGCACGCGAAGGGCGTTCTGAAAGTCAACCTCGAACGTGTCCAGATCGACGTACGGGTATTCACAGATCTTGGCGCGGGCGATCGAGAGGTCTCGCCCGGAGATGATTTTCAGCTCGAGCAGCGTCTGCGCGAGATCCGAGTCGTTCTGCGCGGCGTGCGTTCGTGCGCGCTCGAACTCCTCGGGCGAGATCTGCCCGTCGTCGACCATCGATCGGATGACAAACTGCGCAACGTCTTGCACGGTGACCTCTTCGTCTTACAGACCGTTGTCGGATTTGATGGGTTCGCCTTCGAGCAGGGTGATCAGATCATCGATCCGCTTGAGCGACTCGGGCGACTTGCCCGCGAACGCCGTTCCCACCAGGTACGCCGGGCGCCGGTCGGTCATGGCCACCCGCATGACCTTGACGCGGCAGGCGAGCAGGACCTCACCCCCCTGCTCGGCCAGACTCATGATCTCAAGATCCAGATTCACCCCTCGGGGCACGAACTGGGGGCTCATGAGCCCCACGCCGCCCGAGCCGAAGTCGAGCACATCCGCCTCGACCCATCCATCACGGGCGCCGGAGGCGGCGCCGAAGGCCACGATGCCCTGATGCTCACCCGCCACCCTGAGGCGGGCCGGAAGGGCCACCTCGTACCGGGCGTTCCGGCGCACAATGAGTCCGCTCTGACCGCTCATGGGAAGGTCTCTCCGATCACCAGACCAACGAGGGACGCTCCGCGATCCCGATCGAACTCCATCCCCCCGGGGGGGGTGATCTCGGACGTTCCTCCGCTCCGGTTGAGTGGGGTTCGGGCAAACCCCTGATGGACGCCGTTTGTTTGGGTTCCCAGCCTTCCTACCTCCTCACTTGCGTCTTGCCTATGACGAACGCATCCCTATACTCTGAGGCTCGAGCCTGGTCGAGGGGAGCGAGCGGGGGGCGACCTGGTCGCCCCGCAAGCGGTCTTGAGACTCCGCCCGGGTCGACCGGGCATCAAACCAAGCGCCCTTTCGTGGATTGCGAGGCCTGCCGATCTGTCTTCGGCGCGGTCCGCCTCGATCGCCGCCCACGGGTGTCGCTGACGACGATTGGACATCGCCATGGCCACGACTCTTGTGCAGGATCTCATCGAAGCCGGTATTCACTTCGGCCAGCGGTCGAGTGGGTGGAACCCGCGGATGGAGCCGTACATCTACGGCAAGCGGAACGGGATTCACATCATCGATATCAAGGAGACCGTCAAGGGCCTCCTTCTCGCCAAGAAGTTCGTGACCAAGACGGTCGCCGACGGCAAGGACATCTGCTTCGTCGGCACGAAGCGTCAGGCCAAGGGCGTCATCGAGCAGCGCGTCGGCGACGCGAAGATGCACTACGTCACCGAGCGCTGGCTTGGCGGCACGCTGACCAACTTCCGCACCATTCGCTCCCGCCTCAAGCGCCTCGAGGAACTCGAGGCCATCGAGGCCGAGGACAACTTCCAGAGCTACTCGAAGAAGATGGAGTCGCAGCTCCGTCGCGAGATGCGGAAGATCAAGCGAAACCTCGACGGCATCCGGAACATGAGCAAGCTCCCGGGCGCGATGGTCGTGATCGACGTCCGCCGGGAATCCACGGCGCTCAAGGAAGCCCGCAAGCTGGGCATCCCCACCATCTGCCTGATCGATACCGACGCCAACCCCGAGATGGCGGACATCCCCATCCCCGGAAACGACGACTCGATGCGTTCGATCGACGTGGTCGTCCGCGAGCTGTGCAAGGCCGTTTCGGACGGCAAGCAGGCCCGCCAGGCCGTCTCCGGCGGTGAGGGCGAGGAGCAGTCCTCAACCGAAGTGACCCGCCGGCGTTCGAGCCGCTCGCAGTTCCGTGCGGATGACTCCGTCGCGACGCCGGCCGAGGGCGGAGTCGAAACGCCCGCTTCGGCGCCGGAGGCGGCGCCCGCAGAGTCCTGATCGGGCACGACCCAACGACCCCTGGAGAGTGTCGTCCCGAACGGACCTGAGCGTGTGGACCCAGGCCCGGGGCGATCTTTGACCGACCAACGAACTGACTGAACGGGAGATGCGCCGATGTCGATCAGCGCGAAAGACGTAATGGCCCTTCGGAACCGCACCGGGCTTCCGATGATGGCGTGCAAGAAGGCCCTCAACGAGGCGGGGGGCGACGCGGAGAAGGCCGAAGAGATTCTCCGCAAGTCCCTCAAGGGCAAGATGGAGACCAAGGTGGATCGTGCCGCGGGCGAAGGCCGCATCGGCATCGCGACCACCGGCGACGGCTCGGCCGCGACGATCATCGAACTCAAGGCCGAGACCGACTTCACCGCGAAGAACGAGAAGTTCGTCTCCGCCGCCGACAAGCTCGCCCAGCTCGCCCTGCAGGCGGACGCGGCCGGCGAGGTCAACCCGACCGACGAGATGACGGCCATCGTCGATGACCTCCGCATCACCACGGGCGAGAACATCTCGCTCGGGCGTGCCCACAAGATCATCGGCGAGGCCGGCAAGACCGCCTTCGGCAGCTACGTCCACCACGACGGCAAGACCGGTGTGCTGCTGCACGCCGAGGGGTCGATCGGCGACGAGACCCTTCGCCAGATCTGCATGCACATCACCGCGGCCTTCCCCCGCCCGGTCGGGGTCACCCCGGACGACATCCCCTCGGACATCGTCGAGAAGGAGCGGGCCTTCCGCATCAGCCAGGCCGAGGAGAGCGGCAAGCCCCGCGAGATCGCCGAGAAGATGGTGGAGGGCGGCATGCGTAAGTTCTTCGCCGAGATCGCGCTGCTCGAGCAGCCCTTCGTGATGGATACGGCCAAGAAGATCAAGGACATCATCGGGAACGACGCCTCCATCGTCGGTTTCTACCGGTGGGAGGTCGGCCAGGAAGGCTGATCCCGACACGCCGCTCACCAACGCGACCGGGCGTGAGTTCAGGACGGGGGCCAACCCCCGAACCTGGACCCACGCCCGGTCGTTCGTTTGACGCTGGCCCGAGGCCCCCGATCGAGCCGATCCACGCTGCAGCATGCCCCACGCCGAGCCGGACACCACGAGATCCCCCTGGGTCGCCGCCCTGAGCGTGGCGGCCCTGCACACCGCGCTGCGGCTCTGGATCATCCTGGGCCCGGGCATGTCCGGCCCGGGGGCGAGCGACGAACACCACTTCCACCTGCCGGTCATCCGCACCTTCGCCGAGCAGTGGCCCAGGCCTGATCTGAGCGACTACCTGGCCGCGTCCACACCGGGGTATCACCTGGCGATGGTGGGCGTCGCCTCCCTCACGGGTGGAGAGCTGACGCCCATGCGGCTCGTCAGCGGGACCGTGGTCACGCTCATGCTCGCCGTGCTCGCGTGGTTCGCTGCCCGGCGCATCGGGACGCTGGGGGCGATGGCGCTCTGCGTGCCCCTGATGGCCTCGGCGTACCTGCTGGGCGCCTCCACGCTGCTGCTGCCCGAGGGCGCGGCGTGGACCCTCCTGGTCCTCCTGCTGCTGCTTGCGCTGCAACCACGGATCGTTTGGCGGACCTACGCGCTGGGAGGACTTCTCGTCCTGCTCACGGTCCTCACCCGGCAGATCTTCCTGTGGAGCGCGGGGCTCCTCTGGCTCGCGGCGTGGCTGGGCTCCGAAACCGACCGGAGCACGCCTTCCGAGATCCTGCCGGCGCGTGAGTCTTGGGGTATTCGCAGGCGTCTGCCCCGTGCCCTGATGGCCTTCGGAGCCACGCTGCCCGCGATCGGGGCGATCGGCGTCTTTGTCTGGCTGTGGCGGGGCCTGACCCCACCCCTCTTTCACGCCGGCGCCGACACCGAGATGGAACTCGCAGGGACCCACACCGGGGTGAATCCGAGCGTGGTGCTGCTCACGCTGGCGCTGCTGGGCGCCGGAGGGCTGTTCTTCGCTGGCTTCCTCGCTCGCCCGCTCCGCGAGGCCTGGTCGGGTCGGCGGGGGTTGCTCCTCCGCGCAGTCTCGATCGGGGCCGGGGGCGCGATGCTGCTGGCACTGATGCTCCCCTCGTCGTTCAGCCGCGAGGGCGGACGGTACTCCGGTCTCTGGAACGTGATCGCCCGGGCGCCGGCGCCGATGGACCGCAGCCCGATCATGCTCGTGCTGGCGCCGCTGGGCGGCGTTTGCCTCGCGGCACTCTGGGTTTGCCTCCCGCGGCGGGCGGGGTGGATGCTGACCGGCGCGGTGGCGGGCTTCGCGCTCGCCCAGTCGGCCAACCATCAGGCGTGGCAGCGGTACGTGGAGCCGATGGTGCTCGTCACGCTTCTGCTGGGCGCGGCCCTGGTCTGGCAACCGCGACCCGACCGTCCCCCCAGATGGGCGTCCGCGGGACCGGTGGCGTTGGGAGCGCTGCTGGCCCTGGTCAGCCTGTCCCGGGTCGCGGGGTGATCGCGCCCATAGACTCTCCCGGACACACCGGGAGATTGGCACATGGGCATCAAGGCGGGACCGGGTGAGATCTACACGGTTCGCCGCAAGATTCTGAAGATCTTCGGCGCCGCATTCCATGTCTACGACGCGCAGGGCTCGGTTGTCGGATTCTGCAAACAGAAGGCGTTCAAGCTCAAGGAGGACATCCGTCTGTTCACGGACGAGTCCTGCTCGACGGAACTGCTGCGGCTCTCCGCCCGCCAGATGATTGACTTCGGCGCGACGTATGACGTGACGACGCCCCAGGGTGACACCATCGGGAGCCTGCGGCGCAAGGGACTCAAGTCCAGCTTCGTCCGGGACGAGTGGCTGGTGTTCGACGAATCGGGCGTGGAGGTGGCGACGATCCGCGAGCTGGGGTCCATCGCCCCCATCGCCCGACGCTACATGGACAACATCGCCGTCTTCCTGCCCCAGCGGTTCGAGGTGCTCCGCTCCTCGGACGGCGCCCGCATCGCCACGCTCCGACAGCACTTCAACCCGTTCGTCTATCGGCTGGGCGTTGCGGTGCACGAGGATGACGAGATGCTCGACGACCTGATGCTCCTCGGCGCGACATGCCTGATCGCGGCGATCGAGGGGCGACAGAACTAACCCCACACCCTCTCAATCAAGGAGGTTTCCATGAGCGAGATCAGCAGACGACAGGCCATTGGCACGCTCGCCGCCGGGGCGGGCGCGATGGGCTTCGGATCGGTCGCCCTCTCACGCGAGGCGCTGGGCTGGAACGACCAGACCCAGAGCTACGAGCTTCCCCCGCTGCCCTACGCCCCCAACGCCCTGGCGCCCCACATCGATGAGCAGACCATGCTCATCCACCACGGCAAGCATCACGCGGGATACGTCCGCGGGCTGAACAACGCCCTCGATCAGCTTCACAAATGCCGCGCGGACAACAACGCCGCGGAGATCCAGCACTGGGAGCGGCAGCTCAGCTTCCACGCCGGCGGGCACATCAACCACACCCTCTTCTGGTCGGGCATGGCGCCCGAGGGCAAGGGTGGCGGCGGGCGTCCGACCGGGGCCCTCGCCAACCAGATCGAGCGAGACTTCGGCACGTTCGACCGGATGCTCTGGCAGTTCAAGGCCGCGGCCAAGAGCGTCGAGGGCTCGGGTTGGGGCTGGCTGGTCTGGGAGCCCCTGGGACAGCGACTGCTGATCACGCAGATGGAGAATCAGCAGAAGATGATGTTCGCCGGCGCGGTCCCGCTCCTGGGCGTGGACGTCTGGGAACACGCCTACTACCTGCGTTATCAGAACCGGCGCGCCGACTATCTCGACGCCTTCACCAGCGTCATCAACTGGCCCGAGGTCGGGCGCCGGTTCGACCGGGCCCGCGGCTGACCCCCCTCGAGGCCCTCCCCGGCCAGCCGGCGTTGTTATCGGTTGAGGCGGCGCCGCCCGCGCGACCAAATCAACCCGGACAACTGGCACAACCGGAACCGGGGCGCATACTTTGAGGGTCTTGTCTCTCTCCTCCTATGACTCGGGCGTTGGGTTGATCCCGACGCCCGGTTCATTTTTGCACTCACCCGGAGAGACGGTCGGGGTTCACTCCACCGCGTAGCAGGCGACCAGCCGCCCGCTCGACTTGCGCTCGAGCGGGGGCATCGCGGCGCGGCACCGGTCCATGACCTTCGGGCATCGCCCGGCGAAGGGACAGCCAGGCGGGGGGTCGATCGGGCTGGGCACATCGCCCTCAAGCACCGTGAGCGGACGCCGATCGTCGGGGTCATCGATCGGGTTGGCGCCGAGCAACGCCCGCGTGTACGGGTGTTCCGCGTCACGGTCGAGGTTGTCGGTCGGGAGTTCCTCGACGACGTGCCCGAGATACATCACGAGCACGCGGTCACAGAAATGCTCGACCACCTTCAGGTCGTGGCTGATGAACATCATGGTCAGCCCGAGCTGCTCCTTTAGGTCCTTCATCAGGTTCAGCACCTGGGCCTGGATGGAGACATCGAGCGCGCTCACGGGCTCATCGGCGACGATGAACGTGGGTCGCACGCACAACGCTCGGGCGATGCCGATCCGCTGACGTTGCCCACCGGAGAACTCGTGGGGGAACTTGTTCTTCGCGTCGGGGCGGAGCCCGACCTGCTTCATGAGTGACTCGATGTACTCATCCATCGAGTCGCCGTCATCGAGCACCCGATGAAGCTTGATGGCCTCTTTCAGGATCGCGTTGACGGTCATGCGCGGGTTGAGTGAGGAGTACGGGTCCTGGAAGATGATCTGCATCTTCCGGCGGTAGGGCATCATCTCGCCGTGGCTCAGACCGGTGATCGGCTCGCCCTCGTAGGCGACAAGTCCCTCGGTGGGCTCGAGCAGGCGGATGATGGTCTTGCCCAGGGTGGACTTGCCGCACCCGGACTCCCCCACCACGCCGAGCGTCTCGCCGGAGGCGATCTCGAACGAGACGTCGTTGACCGCGTGGACTCGCTTCACCACCCGGTTGAGCACCCCGCCCCGGATGGGGAAGTGCTTGGTCAGATTGCGGACTTCGATCAATGACATATCGGTTCGGGGGCGATCAGCCCGCGGCTCCTCCACCGGCGCTCGTGGTCAGCTTCGCCGGACGTTCCTGCGACGAGCCGATCGGGTAGTGACAACGCACGGGCCGACGGTCCGGGCCGGACTCCAGTGCCGGCTCCACGTGGACACACCGGTCGCCGTCGGAGTACGGGCACCGGGCCTCGAACCGGCAGCCCTCCGGCAGTTCCCACAGGCTGGGCACGATGCCCGGGATCGTGGGCAGCCGCCCGGTCCCGCTCTTGCGACCGCGCTTCGGAATCGACTCGAGCAGCGCCTTGGTGTACGGGTGCTGCGGCTTGTGGAAGATATCCCCCACCGGCCCCGACTCGATCACCCGCCCGGCATACATCACCATCACCCGGTCGCACACGGTCGCGACCACGCCAAGATCGTGGGTGATGAGCATGATTGCCGTGTTGAACTTCTCCTTGAGCCCGTTCATCAGGTCAAGGATCTGCGCCTGGATCGTCACGTCGAGGGCCGTCGTCGGCTCGTCGGCGATGAGCACATCAGGCTCGCAGGAGAGCGCGATCGCGATCATGACACGCTGACGCATGCCTCCCGAGAGCTGGTGCGGATACTCCTTGATCCGCTGCTCCGGGTTGGGAATCTCGACGAGGCGGAGCATCTCGATCGCCCGCTCGCGCCGCTGCCGCTTGTTCAGATCGGTGTGATACTTGAGCGTCTCGTCGAGCTGCCAGCCGATCGTGAAGACCGGGTTGAGGGCGGTCATCGGCTCCTGGAAGATCATCGCGATCTTGTCGCCCCGGATCTTGCGCATCTCGGACGCGCTGGCGCGAACGAGGTTCTTCCGGCCGTAGAGAATCTCGGAGTCCTTGCCGTACACCGTCAGGTGCTCGGGCAGCAGACGCATGATCGACTTGCTGGTGACGGTCTTGCCGCACCCCGACTCCCCGACGATGCCGAGCGTTTCCCCCGGGGCGACATCGAAGCTGACGTCCTCCACGGCCGTCACCACACCTCGGTCGGTCTTGAAGCTGGTCGTCAGGTGGCGCACGCTGAGCACGGGCTCCACCTTGGTCGTGTTGGTTGGGGCGGTCTCAGACATGCTTGGGGTCGAAGGCGTCCTGCAGGGCGTCGGACACAATGTTGAACGCGAGCACGAGGGCGAACATCAGGAAACTGGCGGCGCCGACCTCCCAGAAGAAGTAGTTCGACAGGTCGTCCTTGGCGTTGGAGATCATCGTTCCCCAGCTCGGCTGCCCGCTCACGCCCAGACCCAGGAACGAGAGGATCACCTCGTTCTTGATCGCGCCGATGAACAGGAGGCTGAAGTTGATGAACATGATGTGGAACGTGTTCGGGATCACGTGCTTGAGCACGATGTAGAACCGCCCGAACCCGATCGCGGTGGCGGCCTGGACGTACTCCAGCTCCTTGATCTTCATGACCTCGCCGCGGATCACGCGGGCCGTGCCCACCCAGAAGGTCAGGCCCATGGCGGTGTAGAGCTTGACGAGCTGAAGCTCCGGGTACTCGTTGGGGTTGTCGAAGAGCCGGTGCCCCGAGAACATGAAAGCGAGGACCGCGAGCAGGACGAGGTAGGGGATTGAGGAGAGGGTGGAGACGAGCCACATGACGGCGCCGTCCACCCACTTGCCGTAGAACCCCGCCGCGGCGCCGAGCAGCGTCCCGATGAGCACGCTCAAGGTCGCGACCACCAGCCCCACCTGGAATGCGATCTTGATCGAGTAGAACGCCCGGCAGGAGATGGAACGCCCGACCACGTCGCTGCCGAGGAAGACCCGGAAGGCGTAGACGAATCCGTCCCAGCTGCTCGGGACCGGGAGGACATCCTCCAGCTCGGCGTCGAACCGGTCGAGGGCCTCCAAGAGGGTGGCGCGGCTCTCGGCCTCGGTGGACCGGTACTCGGCCAGCTCCTCACGCAGCTCTTCGGCGAGCCCCTCGTCCCCGTCATCGAGCGCGTCCTCGATCTCTTCGGGGATCGACACGACCGCGTCGTGCTCCTCGACCCAGATCTCGTACGCCTCGTCAAGCTCGTCGAAGACGCCTTCGAGATCCTCCATCTCGGCGCGAAGCTCGGGGAGCGGCTTGTCGGCCAGCCGGCGCTCGGCCAACGCCACGCTGTCCAGCGTGGGCTGCACCTCCTCGAGCGCCTCGAGATTGCGATCAAAGAGCCGCCCGAGCCGGTCGAGGTGCCAGTTCGCGGCGTTGTACCGATCCTCCAGCGACGGCGACTGCAGGAACCCGGGCCAGTTGCGCGGGAGCACACGCAGCGTGACGCCCTGGCGCGTGCCCACCTCCGTGATCCCAACAGCGTCGGTGATCTGAACGGTCACGATGAACACAAACACCATCGCGTAGAGGGCGATGATGCCCGACGCGACCAGCGCCATCCGGTTTCGGAAGAACTTCCGCCAGGCTCGTGAGCGTCGCATCCTTCGGATCATGACAGGCGGACCCTTGGATCGACCAACGCGTAGAGCACGTCGGTCAGGATGACGGTAAGGATGAAGATGGCCGCGAGCACCACCACGAGCGCCTGGATCACCGGGAAGTCATTGTTCTGGATCGCAAAGATGAGCTGGAAGCCCATCCCCGGGATGCGGAAGTAGTACTCCACCAGGACCGCCCCCGTGATCAGGAAGGGCAGCGTTGCCATGATCCTCGTGATGATCGGGATCATGGCGTTCTTGAGCATGTGCACGAAAATGATCTTCCGCTTGCCCGCCCCTTTGGCCATCGCGGTGGTGATGTAGTCCTTGGTGGACTCCTCAACCATCACGGCCCGGTAGAAGCGGGTGTCGTACCCGACCGCGACCACCAGGCCGATGAGCACGGGGAGCATGCAGTAGGTCACCCAGTTCATCGGGCTGGCGCCCTCACCGAACAGCCAGGGCTCGTACCCCTCGATCGCAAACGGCCAGTTCTCCGGCCCGACCTGCTGCCGGGGCAGGAAGGCCCCGAAAAACTGGCCGAAGATGATGTACACCAGATAGCTCACGCTCATCCCGACCACCGCGAGCACCATCAGCGATCGATCGATCGCCCGCCCGCGGAAATACGACGACACAAGGGCGATGCACACGCCGCAGAAGGCCGAGAGCCCGAGCGTCGGGACCGTGATCGAGAGGCTCGGCGGAATCGAGCGGGTCAGGATCTCACCGACGGGCGTGCCCTGCTGGAACCAGCTCTCCTCAGAGAAATCGAGCGTGACAACCCGGCCCATGTACTTCACATACTGGACGATGAACGGGTCGGAGAGCCCCATGTTCTCGCTCAGGCGGTCGATCTGCTCCTGGCTCGCGTTCTTGCCGAGGTAGGAGTACACCGGATCGCGCACCCGCAACGCCAGCATCATCAGCAGCACAATGCCCAGGTACACCGGGATGTTGTAGATCAGCTTGCGGACAATGAAGGACCACATGTCGCGACGGTCTCCGGCGCCAGAATAGATGCGGCGATCGCGGAACGAGGGCAGAGCTTAGGCGCGTCAGGCGCCCAACGGATTACTTCCGGTCCTCGTGGTCCATATCCACGTCCAGGTACTTGTAGTAGGTGTAGAACGTCTCGGTCGGCTTGAAGTTCTTCACCCAGGGGTGGGTCAGGTAGACACGCGTCCGAGCGAGCGAGCCGCAGAACGGCGCGTCCTCGATGAGCATGTCCCGCATCTTCTCGATCAGCTCGGTCCGCTCCGGGCCGATCGGCATCGAACGCAGACGCTCGTACATCGCGTCGTACTCGGGATTCTTGTAGTTCGAGTGGTTGGAGCCGGGCGACTCGTACGGCCCGTAGTAGAGCTGCAGGTTGTTCTCCGCGTCCGGGTAGTCAGAGCCCCAGGCGAAGCTGAACATCGGGGCCTTCTTGTTGTTCGTCGCGTCCATCAACGCCGCGAAGTCGGAGTAGACCGGGTTGATTCGGATGCCCACCTCGGCCAGGTTCCGCTGGAGCAGTTCCACGATCCGGACCGACTCCTGGCCCGTCGAGGTGTAGAACGTGATGACGGGCAGGTCCGTGACCTTGCCGTCCGGGCCGACGGTGTAGCCCGCCTTGCGGAGTTCTTCCCGGGCACGCTCATAGTCCGGTCCACGGGTCGAGTTGGCGACGCGGTGCTCCTCGTTCTCCGGGTGACCGTCGAGGCCGGGAGGAATCGGGCCGTCGTACGGCAGCGCCATGCCGAAGTACAACGCCTCGTTCATCTCGTCCCAGTCCATCGCCAGGTTGAACGCGCGGCGCAGAGCCTTCTTCTCTTCGGTGTACCCGCCGACGAGCGGGTCATCCATGTTGAACGAACGGAAGACGAAGTCCAGCAGAGGCACCTTCTCCATCATGATGCCCTTGCGCTTCCAGCTCCGCTTCAGCTCCTTGCTCCGGCGGCTGACGGCCTCCTCAAAGCCCGCCTGCGGCACCGTGGTGAAGTCGAGCGCCCCTTCCTTGAACTGCAACCACATCGGCTGCGATTCCACGTAGAAACCGAAGTCGATCCGGTCCACGAACGGAATCCGCTGCCCCGCCGCGGCGGTCAGTCCCGCCTCAACGTCCTCGGGCATGTGCTCGGTGGGGTAGTACGCCTCCCGGTAGTTCGGGTTGCGGTAGACCGTCAGGCCCTGCCCGGGCGTCCAGTCCTTCTCGCTCCGCACCAGGAACGGCCCCGTGCCCACCGGATGGCGGTTGAAGCCCGTCCCGTACTTCTCAACGGCCTCGCGCGGCACGATCGAGAACTGGAACATCGCCAGCTTCCAGGCGAACTGCTGGTTCGGCTCGGTCAGCTCGATCTCGAACTCAAGGTCATTGACGACCCGCATCCCTTCGACCGACGCGTCGTAGTCGAACTTCCCACCGGCGTCCACCGCCGCGGCCTGCGCGTCCTTGTACTCGTCGAAGCCCTTGATCAGCCCCTTGACCAGCCACCAGTTCTCGTACTGGTGCTCGGGGTCCGCCAGACGCTTCCAGGAATAGATCACGTCGTTCGCGTTGACCTTCCGCCCCTTCCCGCCGGGGAAGCACTCGTCGTCGTGGAAGTAGAGGTCATCACGCAGCTTGAACTTCCAGAGCAGGCCGTCCTGCTCCACCTCGGGCATCGACTCGAGCATCAGCGGGCGAAGCTTGTACGGGCGGACCAGGTACTCGTACTCCAGCAGCGTCTCGTAGAACGTCGAGCAGGCTCGGTTCTCGTACACCGTCGAGCCCTTCACCGGATCAAGGCTGCCGGGGCCGGCGGTGGTCATCGGGATCCGGATCACCTTCTCGTCGGCGCTCGCGTGCGCCGGAGCGCTCCACGCGCCCATCAGGGCCAGAGCCCCCGCGCCAGCCAGCGCGAGCCAGGTCCGTCGAGTCGTCGGCGTACGTGTGATCATCTCGAGTATCTCCTGACAACCGATTCGGGTTCCGGTCGGGCCCCCGCGATCGCGCGGACGCTCCTCGGGGGTCCGCTAGCGTAGCGACGCCCAAGGCCGCCCTCAAACGGATCGGCGACCCCTTCACGCGCCGCCCCGTATGCTGGAGACGGCCTCGCAAGGATGGACCGACACAAGGCCCGGACGCCTGACATGAACCCATCAGATTTTTCCGATTCCCCCGCCCCCCCCTTCGACCGGGTGAGCGCCGACGCCGTCACGCTTGAGAATCGACGCCTCATCACCCTGGCCGGCTGCAACTATCTCGGCCTGGCCCACGATCCGGTCGTCCTCCGCGCGGCCCACGAGGCCCTTGATCAGTACGGACTGAGCACCTCCGCCTCCCGCCGGACCTCCGGGAACACCCACGAGCACGCCTCCCTTGAGCGTGAGCTGGCTGAGTTCCTCGGCTTTGAGGGCGCCGTACTCACCCCCGACGGGTACACCGCCAACCTCGTGGCGGCCCAGCGGCTCGCCCAGGACTGCCGGGTGGCTCTGTTGGATGAGCGGGCCCACGCGAGCCTGGTGGATGCGGCCCGGTGCGCCGGGCTCGAAGTGCACACCTACCCGCATCTCGACCCCTCCGCCGCGGGCGCCCTCGCATCGAAACACCGTGATCGGGGGGTCGCGGTCATGACCGACAGCGTCTTCGCGACCGACGGCGCGATCGCCCCCCTCCGTGAACTCACCGACGCCCTCCCGGATTCCAACGCCTACCTCCTCGTGGACGACTGCCACGGGTTCGGTGTCCTGGGCGAACAGGGGCGGGGCGCTCTCAGCCACCTCGGCCTGCGCGACCCGCGGATCCGACAGACAACCACACTCGCCAAGGGCCTGGGCTGTTTCGGCGGCGTCGCCTGCGGACCCGGGGCCTGGGCCATCCACGCCCGGCGATCGTGCAACGCTGCGGTATGCACCACCCCGGCGCCACCGGCATCGGTGGCTGCGGCGCGGGCGGCGCTTCGCCTGGTGAAGGACGAGCCCATCCGGGTCGAGCAACTGCGCCTGAATATCGACAGACTGCGTTCGGTGATCCGGGCGGCAGGCTTCCCCGCTCACGAGGCGATGATCCCGATCTTCGCCATCTGGCTGCCCACCCCCGAGCAGACCCGCTCCCTCAGTTCCGCCCTGCTCGAAGAGGGATTCTTCGTCCCGGCGAGCGAGTACCCCGGGGGACCGTGCGGCACCTACCTGCGGATCTCGGTCACCGCCACCCATCAGGCCGAGGACCTCGACCGCTTCGGCGCCACACTCGCGCGCCTCACCCCCCGATGCCTCACCCGATCCGCATGAACCGGGAAGACCTGCTCAATCTCGCGCTCGACGTCGCCCGTGCTGGCGGCAACTCCGCCCTGACGCACTTCCGCTCGCCCGGGCTGACCGTCGAGTCCAAGGCCGATGGCTCCGCCGTCACGGTCGCCGACCGCCAGGCGGAATCCGCCATGCGACGGCTCATCGCCGAGCACGCCCCGGGCGACCGCATCCTGGGCGAGGAGTTCGCGGATGAGCACCAGGAAACCCCCGATCCCGAGGCGGCTCGACAGTGGATCCTCGATCCGATCGACGGCACCGCCTCCTTCGTTTGCGGCGTCCCCCTCTTCGGAACGCTCGTTGGCCTTATCGAGCACGGACGCCCCGTCGTCGGCGTCATCCACCTGCCCGCCCTGGATGAAACGGTCTACGCCGCCACGGGCCACGGCGCCTGGTCCCGCGTGGGCACACGATCGCCAGTCCGCGCGCGCATTTCCGCGGTCACCCGGCTCGACGCGGCCACCCTCTGCACGACCTCCGACGACTATTTCCGGATGACCGGATCACGCCATGTCTGGGATGCGCTCCGCGATCGCGTCTCCTCCACACGAGGGTGGAGCGATTGCTACGCGCTCGCCCTTCTCGCGACCGGGCGGATCGACGCGGTCGTCGAGCCCCCCGTTCTGCACCCCTGGGACGCGGCCGCGTGCATCCCCGTCGTTCAGGAGGCGGGCGGACTCTGGACAGATTGGCGTGGGGAAACCAGTGTGCGAGGTCGATCGGTTCTCGCCGCGAATCCGGACCTCCACCCACTGCTGCTGGACTCAATCCACGAGGCGGAACAATCACCGTCCGCATCGGAAGCGCCGACCTAAAGACGCCGATTGAGCGCGCACGCCCGGGCGGTACCGCCCAACCCCAACGCCTACAGTTCCCTCTCCGAGGCCCGCGCGGGCCCGGAGCCATCCCCCCCACGAACAAACCCGCTTGGACGGCCCCCCCGGCCGGGGTGTGTTCCTGACACACTACCGGACCCGTGATCGCCCCCATGCGCCCCGAGAGCCTGATGTCCGAGACCACCATCCGCCCGCCCAAGTTTCTCTCCGGCGGGCGACCCGTCATCAACCTGCGCTCCGGCCTGAGCGGCTCACCCCGGGCGGACGTGCTCTCCGGGCTCACCGTGGCGCTCGCGCTCGTGCCCGAAGCCGTCGCCTTCGCCTTCCTCGCGGGCGTCCCCCCACTCGTGGGGCTCTACGCCGCATTCATCATCTGCCTCGTCACCGCTGTTCTGGGTGGGCGACCGGGCATGATCTCCGGCGCCACCGGGGCGATGGGGGTCGTCATCGTCTCCCTTGTGGCGGACCATGGCATTGGGTATCTGTTCCCGGCGGTCGTTCTCTGCGGCGTCATTCAGATCGTCGTTGGGCTGCTCAAGTTCGGTCGATTCATCCGCATCGTCCCTCACCCGGTCATGCTGGGCTTCGTCAACGGACTGGCCGTCGTGATCCTGCTGGCGCAGTTCGGCAGCTTCAAGACGCTGGGCGAGGACGGCGCGATGGCCTACCTGACGGGGACGCGTCTCTGGCTGATGCTCGGTCTGGTGGCGCTCACCATGGCGATCATCGCCTTCCTGCCGCGTCTGACCCGGGCCGTGCCCGCCTCTCTCGCGGCGATCCTGCTGGTCTCGGTCGCCGCGGTGGTGATCAACCGGAGCGTCCCGCTCAACGCCGGATCCGGGAGCGATGAGGCTCCGCGTCCCCTTCTGACGGTGGGCGACATGCTGCTCGACAGCACCCGGGCCGCGAGCGTCAAGGCGGCACAGCAGGCCAAAGACGCCGCCACCCTGGCCGCGGCAACCGCGTCACTGCCGGCTGGTGTCATCGCCGCGCCCGCCGCTCACACCCCGATTGTCCCGCTCACTCCGGAGGAAACGGCGGCGGCGATCGCGGCGGTGGACGCCGCGAGCGTTGGGATCGCCGGGGGGCTCCCCCGGCCCGCGTGGTGGGACTTCACCCTCCCGCCGCCCACCCTTGCCACACTCCTTGTCATCCTGCCCTATTCGCTCATCCTCGCGGGCGTGGGCCTGATCGAATCGCTCATGACCCTCACCCTGATCGACGAACTCACCGACACCCGCGGGCGCAGCAACCGCGAGTGCGTCGGGCAGGGCGTGGCGAACGTGACCTGCGGCCTCTTTGGAGGGATGGGCGGGTGCGCCATGATCGGCCAGTCGCTCATCAACGTGAAGGCGGGCGGACGCGGGCGTCTCTCGGGCATCACCGCCGCCGTGGCGCTGCTCCTGTTCATCCTGTTCCTGTCCCCCTACATCGAGGCAGTTCCCATGGCGGCGCTCGTGGGCGTGATGTTCATGGTCGTGATCGGCACCTTCGAGTGGACCACGCTGCAAACCTGGCGACGGGTGCCGGTGGCCGAGGTCATCATCATGCTGGTGGTCGCGGGCTACACCGTGCTCATGCACGATCTGGCGACCGCCGTCATCATCGGCGTCGCCCTCTCCGCCCTCGTCTTTGCCTGGAACAAGAGCAAGCACCTCATCGCCGATGTGAGCTACAACGAGCACGGGAGCAAGATCTACCAGCTCCACGGCGTTCTCTTCTTCGGCAGCGTCACTCGATTCCGGGGGCTCTTCTCCCCGCACGAGGACCCCGACGACGTGGTGATCGACTTCTACTTCAGCCGTGTGTACGACCAGTCCGGCCTCGAGGCGATCAACGCCCTCGCCGACCGGTACCAGAAGCTCGGCAAACGATTGCACCTGCGCCACCTGAGCGATGACTGCCGCAAGCTGCTCGATCGAGCGGGCGAACTCGTGGAGGTCAACATCAGCGAAGACCCCCACTACCACGTCGCGACCGAGCGGGCGATGTAACCATCCGGCGCCGAACGGTCCGGCGCCAAACCAGACGCCTGCTACTCGGCCCCCGCCGCCTGCTCCGACGCTGCCACCTCCGCCGCCGCCTCCTCCGCCAGACGGCGGTCCTTGAAGGCACGCCCCCACGCCTGCATCGACACCAGGACGGGCTCAAGGGATTGGCCGAATGGCGTCACCTCGTACTCCACGCGGGGTGGGACCTCGGCGTACACGTGGCGGGAGATCACACCATCCGCTTCCAGTTCGCGGAGCTGCAGCGTGATCATGCGTTCCGTCGCGTTCGGGACGAGCCGCCGCAGTTCGCCGAAGCGCTTGCGTCCCCCCAGCAGGTGACAGACGAGCACCGGCTTCCAGCGCCCCCCGATCACGCTCAGCGTCGCTTCGACGTCACACCCCGTCTTCCAGTTGTACTTCCGCATCGAGACCGACTCCGTGGCGTTGAAAAATCTTCATACTTACATTTTTGTGGGTACTTGTTGAAATGCCAGCATAAGCGTAGGTTCCTCGATCCGCGAAACAAAACGCCTTCGGCGAAACAGGAGCCCCGCGATGCCTCCCACGATCACCCGCCTCCGGACCGACCTTGCGCCCGTGCTCCTCGCCGGAGCGAGCCTCTTGCTCGCCGGGTGTGCCGGGACGGAGCGGGCCCTCTCCGAGCGTCCCGGGGCGGGCGCTCAGGTCCGCGCCGCGACCGAGCTGCAATGGGGACCGCTCAATCCCGCCCGCGGGGACGCGAGCCCGAGAGCAGCCAACCTGTGGGGCGATCGCGCCTCGACAGGCGCCACCGGATTCCTCGTTCGGTTCGCTGACGGCTTTGCCTCCCCGCCCCACATCCACAACGTCACCTATCGCGGCGTGGTGATTCAGGGGCAGGTTCACAACGATGACCCAGACGCCGCGCCCATGTGGATGCCCACAGGCTCGTACTGGACCCAGCCCGCGGGCGAACCCCACGTCACGGCGGCTCAGGGCGAGAGCGTTGCGTATATCGAGATCGGCAGGGGGCCCTATCTCGTCCGCCCCACCGACCAGGCCTTCGACAATGGCGAACGCCCCATCAACATCCACCGATCGAATCTCGTCTGGATGGACGCGCCTGACCAGTCGTGGGTGAACGTCGAGGCGGAGGCGCCCACCCCGGGCGAAGCACGCGTGGCGGCGCTCTGGACGGCGGATTCTCCCGTCCCCGTGCGAGGCGCGTTGATCGAGCTTTCTCGCGGGTTCTCCGGATCGCTCGGCGACCCCGGCTCCACCATTCACGCCGTTGTGATCGAGGGGAGCGCGGTGGTCCGCGTCCGTCCGGGGGCGACTGAAGTCGTCGTCTCGCCGGGCGACTCGCTCACGTCGGAGGGCGCGCCCCTCCGGATTGCCTCTCTCCCGAACGAGCATGCGCTCCTGTTCATCCGCTCGACGGCCCACCCCGACTCCGCGTCCCGGGATCGGTAGCGCTCATCCCCCTCTCCCCCCCACGTCCCCAACTCATCGAGAAACAGCATGACCCAAGACATCATTCAAGCCGCACTGAACCGCCACACGGTCAAGGCCTACGACCCGACGCGGAAGATCCCCGAGGAGCTGATCGAGAAGGTCAAGACCCTCCTCCGATTCAGCGCCTCGAGCACCAACGCCCAGCCGTGGCACTTCGTGATCGCCTCCACGCCTGAAGGCAAGGAGCGGATCGCCAAGTCCACCGACCGCCTGTACCCGTTCAATCGGGCATCGATCGTGAACGCGTCGCACGTGGTCGTGTTCTGCAGTCGCCTGGAGATCGACGAAACGTATCTTCTCCATGTGCTGGAACAGGAGGAGAAGGACGGGCGTTTCGGCGGCAACCCCGAGTTCAAGGCCCAGATGCACGCGGGGCGGAGCCTGTTCGTCAACCTGCACAAGCACGACTTCAAAGACGTTCAGCACTGGATGGACAAGCAGGTCTACCTGAATCTCGGCGCGTTCCTCCTGGGCGTGGCGGCGTTGGGGATCGACGCGACCCCGATGGAGGGCATCGAGATCAGCGCCCTCGACAAGGAACTCGGACTCCGCGAGCAGGGGTACACGAGTCTGGTGGTTGTGCCCCTCGGGTACCTGGACCCGGAGAAGGATTACAACGCGCAGCTCCCCAAGTCGCGTTTGCCGCTTGATGAGATCCTGACGGAGATGTAGTGCACCGGGCGCCCGCTCGTGCGTTCTCCTACGCCCACCCCGTTCCACGTCCGCGTGCACGGCGCCATGCGATCTGGGGGGTTTGCCCCCTCTCTGCGCCGCCCTCAACGAGCCCGCGAGGACTCGACGGTCTTTCGCATCGCGCCGGGGCGAGTCCGCCCGGACCCGCGTCGGGCGGCGCGCCCCGGGGGCCGCCCTTTGTGGTGACAACGGCGTTCTCGCCGCCTCCGCTCACGCTGCGCGTTGTCGGCACGGCGCGCGTGACGCGTCATCGAACCAAAATCCTCTCGGCTACACTCCAATGCCTCGAGCCCTTCCAACGCGACACAGCGGGCGTCGCTTTCGTCGCGACGCTCGGCCGTGGGGTTCCCGGAGCTGCGCATGACGACGAGACTCTGGACCGCCCTCTTCTGTGCAACGGCGTTCCTGCTCGGGCCGGGCTGTACTGTCGGACCCGACTATGCCCCCCCCACCGCCGATGCGTCGGCGGACTGGAACACCGAGCTTCCCTCGACGCTTCGCCGTGACCCGGCGACGCTGGGGGAATGGTGGACCACCTTCGGCGACCCGAAGCTGACCGAACTCGTCCAACGCGCCGCTCAGGACAACCTCGCCCTTCGCCAGGCCGCCCTGCGGATCAAGGAGGCGCGTGCGCAGCGGAAGGCCGCCTCGAGCGGTCAGTTCCCAACCCTCAGCGCAAGGGGATTGGCGGCGCAGGTGAAGTCCAGTGACGCCCTGCCGATCGAGATCGACGACGACTTCTACGCGGTCGGGTTCGACGCCGCCTGGGAGATTGATCTCTTCGGACGCATCCGGCGTCTCGTCGAGGCCGCCGACGCAAGCGCCGGGGCGACCGAGGAGGAGTATCGGGATGTGCTCGTCACCCTCGCGGCGGAAGTCGCGCTGAGCTACGTGGAGGTCCGCTCCTTCCAGGACCAACTCACGACGTTCGAGTCCCGGCGCCAGACGGAGGAGGAATCGCTCCGGTTGATCCAGTCCGCGTTCGAAGCGGGACAGATCTCCCGTCTGACGCTGGAGCAGGCCTCGACGAGCCTCGATCTCACCCGCTCCAGGATCCCGGCGCTCCGTGCCGGGGCCGAGCAGGCCAAGAACCGCCTCGCGGCCCTGCTCGCCCTCCCCCCCGAGGCGCTCGACGAGGCGCTGGCCGAGCGAACCGGCGTCCCCGCCCCCCCCGCGACGATCGCGATCGGAATCCCCGCCGAGACGCTCCGACGCCGACCCGACGTGCGGCAGGCCGAGCGAGCCCTTGCGGCGCAAACGGCGATGGTCGGCGTGGCCACCGCGGACCTGTACCCTCGGTTCCGGCTGCTCGGCTCGATCGGTCTCGACGCCTTGGACCCGGGCGATCTGCTCTCGGGTTCCAGTTCGGTCTTCGGCATCGGCCCGTCGATGCAGTGGAACGTCTTCGATGCGGGCCGCGTCCGCAGCAACATCACCATCCAAAGCGTCCGTCAGGAGCAGGCCCTGCTCGCCTACGAGCAGGCCGTGCTCCGCGCCCTGCACGACGTAGAGGGCGCGGTTGAGGCTCTGGCGGAGGAGCAGATCCGGCGGGACGCGCTCAAGCGCGCCGCGGCGTCTTCCGCAAGCGCGATGGCCATCGCCGAGGACCGGTTCAAGATGGGCGAGTCCGACTACCTCCGCGTCCTCGACTCACGCCTCGCACTGCTGAGCGTTCAGGACGAGATCACACGGAGCGACGCGCGGATCGCGTCGTACACCATTCGTCTGTACAAGGCGCTCGGGGGTGGATGGTCATCCCTCGCCCCTGATTCACGATCCGCGGACGCTCAACCGCTGCGTGTCGGGGAGGACCTCTGATGTCTCTCGGTCGTCGGATCGCCGTCGCCGTCGTGGTTGGCGTTCTCCTCGCCGTCGGCCTGTTCCTCGGCTGGACCGCATGGCAGAGCCAGCAATCGAAACTGCCCGCGGGGATCACCCTGAGCAACGGGCGGATCGAGGCGGTGCAGGTTGATGTGGCCGCCAAGTACCCCGGACGGGTTGCCTCCGTGCTGGTCAACGAGGGAGATCTGGTCACGCCCGGCCAGGTCCTTGCACAGCTTGACACCGCTGAACTCGAGGCGTCGCTCGCGGGCGCCCGGGCGAAGCTCGCGATCGCCGAGGAGGCGGTCACGGAAGCGGCGTCGGCCCGCACCATGCGTGAGAGCGCCCTCAAGCTCGCCGAACAGGAGCTGGCGCGGGCCATCCCCCTGGCCGAACGCGGCTCCCTCTCGACGCGCGAGGCGGAGCAGCACCAGAACGCCAGAGACGCCGCTCAGGCGGCGCTCGACATGGCGAACGCGCACTATCGCGCCGCCGAACGCGAAGTCGAGGCGGCGAGCGCCTCGGTTCGCCAGATCGAGGCGACGCTGGCGGAGTACACGCTGAGATCCACGGTGAACGGACGCGTCCTCTACCGCCTCGCTGAGGAGGGAGAGGTCGTGGGCGCCGGCGGAAACGTCCTGACACTCCTCGATCTCGATGACATCTACATGGAGATCTTTCTCCCCGCGAGTGTCGCGACGAGATTGTCCATCGGGGCCGAGGTCCGCCTGGTGCTCGACGCCCTCTCGGAGTACGTGATCCCCGCTCGTGTCAGCTTCGTCTCGCCCGAGGCGCAGTTCACGCCGAAGCAGGTCGAAACGCTCAGCGAACGCGAGAAGCTCATGTTCCGCGTCAAGGTTTCCGTCCCCCAGGAGATCGTCGCCCCGCACACCGCCAAGGTGAAGACCGGCGTCCGCGGCGTGGCCTTCGTTCGATTCGACGACGCCGCGGAGTGGCCCGCCGAACTTGCGCCGCACCTCCCGGATGGGTCTCCCTAGGCGTCATGAACGTTTCCCCTCCAACGAGCGGTGCTCACGCGCCCCCCGCTGCCGCGGCCTCGCTCGACGCCGTCTCACACCGGTACGCCCGGGCAACCGCCCTCGATGACGTCACGCTCACCATTCCCGCGGGATGCATGGCCGGCCTGATCGGGCCGGACGGCGTCGGCAAGTCCACCCTCCTTGCTCTGGTCGCGGGCGTCCGTCGGGTGCAGTCCGGTCGCGTGTCGGCTCTGGGGGGCGATCTGAGCGATCCCCGCCATCGCCGCGCGTCCCACGCACGGCTGTCGTACATGCCACAGGGTCTGGGACGCAATCTCTATCCCACGCTGAGCGTCTCGGAGAATCTGGACTTCATCGCCCGTCTCTTCGGGCTCCCGGCCTCCGTTCGACGCGAACGCATCAACGACCTGCTCGCCAGCACGGGTCTGGCCCCCTTCCACGCACGCCCCGCGGGCAAGCTCTCGGGCGGGATGAAACAGAAGCTCTCGCTCTGCGGGGCCCTCCTCCACGACCCGGAGCTTCTCATCCTCGACGAGCCGACCACGGGGGTTGACCCGCTCTCCAGACGCCAGTTCTGGGAGTTGCTCGCTCGCCTGCGCGAGCAACGTCCGAGCCTGAGCGTGATCGTCGCCACGGCGTACATGGAAGAGGCCGACCGATTCGACTGGCTCGCCGCCATGGAATCCGGGCGGGTCATCGCCACCGGCGCCCCCGCCGAGATCAAGACGCAGACGGGGACCGATGACCTGGAGGCCGCCTTCATCGCCCTCCTCCCGGAGGGTCACCCACGCCCATCCGGCGCCCTGGCCACCCCGCCCCATGTCCCCGAGCCCGG
>MRWG01000640.1_pt1 | contig 33117 bp, 27 predicted proteins | sample 1013341 | NCBI WGS metagenome assembly MRWG01 (sample SAMN06117577, study PRJNA244670) | biofilm metagenome | biome: Water; feature: Cathode Biofilm; material: Biofilm; isolation source: microbial consortium enriched at the cathode of a solar microbial fuel cell | place: USA: District of Columbia ... | reverse complement strand
ACAGGATGATCGCCCAGGCGCTGCCGATCAGCCCGATGACGAATCCCGCAATCGCAAACCCCTTCGGCTGGCGGAACATCGCGACGAACGACATCACCATGCCGATTGGTGAGAGCAGGCCGCAGGACACCAGGCCGACCAATGAGACGATGAATCCGGCGAGCCCCAGCCCGTTCGATTCCGAACGCGGCGGCTGCATTGGCGGCTGGTGCTGATGTGATTCTTCGGTCATTGGGGGTCACCTCAAACGCGATTCATTCATTGCGGGTGCAACAAGGCTTCTTTTGACTTTCGGCCGGATTGCTTTCAGACGATCAGTTTCGGAATTGCTCGTGGCAGGCCGAGCAGCTCGATTTGAGCCTCGTGAACCACATATCGGCCGCCTGAGCGTTGCCGCTGACGAGCGAATCTTCAAGCCCATTGGCGGCGATCAGCGCGTCGCTGAGCATGTTATTGAAGGTGATCTGGGCGGTTGGCGGCGCCATCATGTCGTCTACATCGGCCGAGGCGACCATGGCGCCGGTCGAGCCCGGTCGAACCGCGTATTTGGATTCAATCGACACCCGCAGCAGGTCCACCAGCATCCCCGCTTCAGCGGCGGGAACGAGATCCGGATGATTCGCGGGCGTCTGCCACTGCGACGTCTGAATGACCTTCAGCCGATCCCACGTGCGGTCAATGCTCGACATCGCGTTGACAAAACCAGCCACGCGCACGACCTCCGGCAGATCGTCACCCCGACTCACATCGCCCGACCAGTCAATCGGTCGAGCGCTTTGCGCAGACTCAAACAGCCCGGGATACGAGTGCGATGTTCCAGCGACTTCCATGAATGACACGGCTTCGTCATTTGTCATTTCGCCTGTGCAGACCATGCCGACCGCAATCGCCGCCGGTCCGCGATGTTTGCCGTGATGGCAGTGCATGTAGATCGGCCGCGGCAGGTCGCGCAGCGCCAGCGCAATCTGGCGCGCCTCTTCAGGCGTGACATCGTCATACCCGATCGGGATATGCACATACCGCATGCCGCGCTCGTCGGCGGCTTCGATGTCCGGCCGTGCGCCGTCCACCGACACGATGGTCTTCACGCCCATGGCCGCGAGCGCGTCGAACGCGGCGTCACTCTTCGGCGCCGACCCGTTGATGACATCGCCTTTCAGGCTCATCACATTGTCGAGGCCTCCGTCCTCACCAATCGACGCAATATCGCCAGTCGAATCGATCGAGGCGGTCGAGTTGTTCTGATGTGAGCACGCGACAAGCACCATGACCACAGCCATTGTCAGTCCGAGTGTCAGTGTTGTTTTCATGCGAATAATCTAGCGAAATCCGTCGCAGGATTCGAAGCTGCGGCGGCGTCCTCACGGTATTCTGTGTATGGAATGTCAACTGTCGGCTCGCCCCAGCCGCACCAATCACGAGAGGTGAACGAAATGTCCAATCAAACGATGGATGAAGCCGCGATGATGGAAGCGTGGGCCAAGGCCGGCACGCCGAATGAGCGCCACAAGGCGCTCGAGCCCCTGGTGGGGGAGTTCACGGCTGAAGCGAAGATGTACGCCGGTGGCCCGGATGCGCCGCCGGAAGTGTCAGTTGGCGGCGCGAAGAATGAATGGATCCTCGGCGGTCGTCAGCTCCGCACGACGTACAAAGGCGACTTCTGCGGCCAGAACTTCGAAGGCGTCGGTTATTTCGGGTTCGACATCCCGCGCGATGTGTACGTCGGCACATGGATGGACACGATGTGCACGATGATTATGACCCACGAAGGGCCGCACACCGGTGATGACAAGGTCATCGAAATGCGCGGCGAATTCACCAACGCGATGGGGCAGCGCATCAAGGACCGCCACGTGACGCGCATCCAGGACAACGATCATCACACGTTCGAGATGTATCACACCGGCCCTGACGGCAATGAAGCGCTCGTTGGCGTCATCAGCTACACGCGCAAGAAGTAACGCCAATCTGAAACGCACTTGGTGATGCGTCCACGCTCGCGCGCCCGGTCATATACTCCGAGCCGTGAGCTGGAACATCACTCTCCTGCTGATTTATCTGAACCTCGCGGTGTCGGTGTCATTCCTGTGTTCGCTCTGCGAGGCGAGCCTGCTGACGTTGACGCGCGCGGACGCGGAATTTCTCGCGCGGAAGCGGCCCCGCATCGGCGGCAAGCTCAAGGCGATGAAGCAGGACATCGACCGGCCGCTGGCGGCGATTCTCACGCTCAACACGATCAGTCACACCGTCGGCGCTGCGGGCGTGGGCGCGCAGGCGACGATTGTGTTTGGTGGCTGGGTCGGGGTGACCAGCGCCGTGCTGACGCTCATCATTCTCGTCTTCAGCGAGATCGTCCCGAAAACCATCGGCGCCGTGCACGCGCGGCGTGTCGCGCCCTTCTGCACCATCGTCGTCCATTGGATGATCCTGCTGACGTATCCGATCGTCTGGGCGCTGGAGCTGCTCGGGCGGTTGCTCAAGGGGCGCGCGGGGGAGCAGTCGCCGACGCGCGAAGAGATCCTCATCCTCGCCGAGATGGCCCGCATCGGCGGCGCGCTGGATCACGACGAGCAAGCGGTCATCGCGAACATGCTGCGCCTGCGCGAGATTCGCGTGGAGGAAGTGATGACGCCGCGAACCGTGGTGTTCATGCTCGATGCGCGCTCGACGGTGCAGGATGCGCTCGATCAACACCCGCGACTGAGCTTCACGCGAATCCCCATCATGGGCGACGGCCCCGATGACATTCGCGGCGTCGCGCTGCGGTTGGACATCTACGAAGCCGCGGCCGCGGGCAAACGCGACTTGACCATTGAAAGCCTGAAGCGTGACGTTGAAGCGGTGCCGATGACAGCGAAGCTGATGGACGTGCTGAAGGCCTTCGCCGAAACCGGTCATCACCTGTTCCTCGTCGTCGATGAATACGGCGGCACGGCGGGCGTGATCACGCTCGAGGATGTGGTTGAGACGATGCTCGGGAAAGAGATTGTCGATGAGACGGACCCGGCGCCGGATATGCGGAAGCTGGCGCGGAGGGCGCGGCGAAGGCGGAAGAAAGACATTTGATTCGCACCCATTCGTATGGATAATCCAAAAATATATGAGTCAAGAATGCACAAGGAATACGCGCCGCAACGTCGCTCGCGCGCTTGGTTTGTGACTTCGCTTCGCGATTTCGACTCGGACGATTCTTTGAATGCGTTGGGATCTCTAGCTCAAGAGTCGGCAGCTGCTTCTTTTGGATCAACCGCTGATCTCCAAGTGGAGGCGTGGAGAGCACAACTCCAGTATCTGAGGCCGCAGGTCCAGGCATTGCTTGACGACGCAGAGAGCGAAGAATGGCAACTTCTCTTTGAGTATGAAATTCCGAGAAGAGCAAAGCGAATCGATGTCGTCCTCTTGACGAGGAGGACAGTGTTTGTGATAGAGTTCAAGATTGGCGCGTCCGAATTTCGACGGTCCGACATTTGGCAGGTAGAGGATTACGCAGCTGATTTACGTGATTTCCATAAGGAATCGCGTGAGCTACCAGTAATCCCTGTGCTCATTTGTACCAAGGCTCAGACTAAAGCTCACAAGCTCAGCGGTGAAGCTGAATCGATCATTTGCATTGGCAAAGATGGTCTGGCGCCAGTCATCGCGTCAATCGAGTCCTCGGTCAAGACGAAGGCAGTGCAGATCGACCCCGGCGCTTGGGATACCGCTCCATATTCCCCAACTCCGTCAATTATCGAAGCCACACAACGACTTTTTGCAGGTCACTCGGTTCGAGAACTGTCGCATGCTTACGCGGATAATCTAGATTCTACCGTCAATGCAATTCGAGAATGCATCAGGGCTGCGAAACTGGATCGCCGCCGCGCGCTCTGCATAGTTACGGGTGTCCCCGGCGCAGGCAAGACTTTGGCAGGATTAGTTGGCGCGTACGAAGCTCGCGAGCATGAGCAGGAACCAGCCGCCTATCTCTCGGGGAACGGACCTCTCGTGCGAGTATTGCAGGCCGCTCTAGTGCGCGATGCGCAAGAACAAGGGGCGAGCGTCAAGAGCGCAAAGCGAGTCGCTCAGACCCTCATCCAAAATGTTCATGAGTTCGTGAAAGAGTATGGGATCGAGCATCGTGACTTGGCGCCCAATGAGCGAATTGTCATATTTGATGAAGCGCAAAGGGCTTGGCACCACGAGAAACTTTCAAAGCGTCATCCTGCTGCGATTGCTTCGGAGCCTGCTCTTATACTCGATGCAATGGCCCGCAATACAGACTGGTGCGTAGTGGTCGCATTAATCGGTAGCGGTCAGGAGATTCATGATGGAGAAGCAGGATTGCAGGAATGGGGGCGAGCGATCGGCAATTCAGAGCAAGATTGGCGAGTTGTTGTTCCGCCCCAAGCAGTCGGCAATGCATCGGGTGTTTTAAGCGATCAATCATTTTGCACTGAAGTAGGTCTAAATGCAGATATCGAAGTCTTGCCGGAGCTGCATTTATCTGTCGCAACACGAAGTCCCCGGGCAAGGCAATTCAGTGAATGGGTTAATGCAGTATTGGCCCTTGACGCGAAGAAAGCACGTAAACTCCTTCCGTCGGATTCGGGCTTTCGGCTTGGATTCACTCGAGATCTAAGCGTGGCGCGAGCATGGCTTCGCGACGCCAGTAGAGATGAAATGCGAGCTGGGCTTGTGACTAGTTCGGGCAATATTCGACTCCGAGCATACGGTCTCGAAGTGTCACCAGAGTTCCTCAACGCCATACCATTAGAACATTGGTTTCTTGGCGCGCGTTCAGATATCCGATCATCGCATTCACTTGAAGTCGCGTTGACAGAATTCAAGATCCAGGGGCTCGAACTTGATTACGTCGGACTGGTGTGGGGGGATGATCTGACGATCGATGAGGAAGGGAAATGGTCGTATAGGCGTTTTCGCGGGAGCAAATGGCAGATGGTTAACAGTGCTATTGATCGCGAGTACTTATTGAACAAGTATCGAGTCTTACTTACTCGCTCCAGAGAAGGAATGATCATTTGGGTGCCGAGAGGTGATCCGCATGACCCAACTCGTGAGCCGACTCGCTTAGATCGTGTGGCCGATTTGCTTCAGTCGTCTGGTCTTTGTTGTGTCGACTAAAGGTCTTCAAAATGACGACGCTCTGACTGCCGTTTTCCTTTCCAGGCGATACTCACAGCTCCGGCGCAAACCCTCGCCGCATCATGTTCTCGCATGACGCTCGTGGCTCCACGAACTGAAGCAGGTAGTCAGCCCCGCCCGCTTTGCTGCCGACGCCTGACATGCCGAAACCGCCGAAGGGTTGGCGGGCGACGAGGGCGCCGGTGATGCCTCGGTTGAGATAGAGATTGCCGACGCGGAACTCGCGCTTGGCGCGCTCCAGGTGGCTGGGTTTGCGGCTGAAGACGCCGCCGGTGAGTTTGTAAGGCGAACTGTTCGCGAGGTCGAGCGCTTCGTCGAACGTCTTGACCTTCATCACCGCCAGCACCGGGCCGAAGATCTCTTCGCGCGCGATGGCGTGATCCGGCTCAACATCCGCGAAGATGTGCGGCGCCACGTACGGTTTGCCAACCTGCGCTTCAAGCCCTTCAGGAATCTCCATGCCGAGCACGAGTCGAGACTGTTCTTTGCCCTTGGCGATGTAGTGCTCGCACTTCGCTTTCGCTTCCGCGTCGATCACGGGGCCCACGTCCGTCGAGGGCGACGCCGGGTCGCCGATCACCAGCGTGCGGGACGCTCCACAAGGCGGTGCAGGAACAGGTCGTACGCGCTTTCGAGCACAATCACGCGGCTGCACGCGGAGCACTTCTGACCCTGAAAGCCGAACGCGCTCGTGCGCACACCCATCACGGCTTCGTCGAGGTCTGCTGATGAATCGATGATGAGCGCGTTCTTGCCGCCCATTTCGCAGACGACCTTCTTGACGTGGTGCTGTTCGTCCGGCGTGACACCCGCGGCCTGAATGATGTCAAGACCAACGGCCTTGGAGCCGGTGAACGCCAGCAGCGCGACGCGCGGATCGCGCACCAGCGCAGCGCCCGTTGTCTCGCCGGGGCCGGGCAGAAAGTGCATCGCTTCGCGCGGGCAGCCTGCTTCATACAGGATGTCCGCCATGATGCTGGCGATGCCGGGCGTTTGCTCGGCGGGTTTGACAACCACGGTGTTGCCGGTGACGAGCGCGGCTGTGGTCATGCCGGTGCAGATCGCCAGCGGGAAATTCCACGGGGAGATGACCGCCGCGACGCCGCGGGGCTGGTGCCAGGTTTCGTCCAGCTCGCCGATGAATCGTCCGAGGCGCGTGCGCTCAAACAGCGGCACGGCCATGCGTGCGTAGTACTCGCAGAAGTCGATCGCTTCGCACACGTCGGCGTCCGCATCGCGCCAGCACTTGCCGTTTTCCTTGATGATGACGCCCGAAAGGCCATCGCGCTGCTCGCGCATGATCTGGGCGGCTTTGGTCAGGACGGCGGCGCGTTCGCGCACATCGGTGTCGCGCCAGGTTGGGAAATAGTCGTGCGCGACGGCGACGGCTTTGGCCGCGTCCTCCGGCGTGCCGTCATTGGCGACGCGCGGCACGGTGGCGTTCTTCACCGCGGCGCCGAATCGCTCGCGCTGATCCGCAAATGCGAAGTCGCGCATCGGCTCATTCATAAATGGGCGCTCGTTGCCGACGCCGATGAAGGCGGGCGTCAGTCCGTGGCGCTCGGGGCCGCTGGCGAGATCAGCCGGCGATGGCGAGCCGATGGTGGGGGAGGCCTGGTCGCGCGCGATGGTCGCATTCGGATTGCGCAGCAGGTCTTCATCGCTGGCGTTGTCGAGGAAGCCCGCCTTGAGCCACGATTCGTTTGACGTGTTCTCAAGGAGTCGCCGCACGAGATACGCCATGCCCGGAATCATTTCACCAACGGGGACGTACTCGCGCACGCGCAGGTTCATTTCCGTCGCGGCGTCCTTGAGTTGGTCCGCCATGCCGTGCAGCATCTGGAGTTCAACCGATTCGCGGGGCAAGCCGCGTCGCTCGAGCCCGGCCAGTCCGTACGCGATCGAGCGCACGTTGTGCGAACCAAGCGCGAGCTTCACACCGCCCTGACCAGCCGAGCGCGGCGTCGAATCCAGGAAAATGTCCGTCATGCGCTCAAAGCACGCATCGCTGTCGCGCTTCACGGACCACACCGGGCACGGCCAGTCCATCTCCTCGGCGTGGATCGTTTCGTAATCCCAGTACGCGCCCTTGACGAGACGAACCGTGACGACGCGCCCCTTGCGCCTCGCCCACTCGCAAATGCGCTGCGCATCAGCGTCGCCCGAGCGCAGGTACGCCTGCATCGCGATGCCGGCGTGGAAGTCGAGCTGTTCGCAGCAACGCTGGAAGAGCTCGAGCGTGAGGTCCTTGAGCTCGAACTGCTCCATATCGAAATTGATGAAGACGCCCTTGTCGCGGGCCAGTTCGAGGATGGGCATCAGCCGCGTCATGACGTCGCGAATGGCGCCTTCGGTGTCGATCGGGTCGGTCAGGCCGGAGAGCGAACTGATTTTGATCGAGACATTGACGCGCGGCACTTCGCCGAGGTGGTCGCGCTCCAGACGCTCATTCGGCGCCCAGTCGGCGACAGCGTCCGGAAGGTTGCCGACGAGGTCGAGGTACTTCTCGCGATACTCATCGGCCTCATAGCTTGAGACGCACGCTTCGCCGAGCAGATCAACACTGAAGGCGATGCCATCCGCCCAGAGTTTCTTGAGTGTCGGCGCCGCTTCGCGCGCATCGGTCCCTGCGATGAATCGCGCCGCCATGCCTTTGATCTGTTTCGCGATCTGGTTGGCGAAGAGCGTCTTGGCGGCGCCGCCCGCTTTCATGCCCACGCCGAAGCCCGGTGGGGGCGTGACGCCGGGCTGGCTCATGTAATCCACAAGGTGGTCATGGATGATGTCAGGCGATGTCAGCGTCGGGAACGCATCGACAAACCGGAAGAGCTGCACTTTGAATTCGCGGTCCTTCATGGACCAGTCCATGAGCTTGTCCGACCAGAATTGGCGCGACAGCAAACCGCTTTTGCGCTTGCGAGCCAGGTCGAGCATCTCAACGCCGAGCGCGAAGACTCGGGCTTCATCCGCGGCGGACGCGGAGGCAGGGGGCGCCGGCTGACCGACTTCGAGCGGCCGCTTCGGCGCCTTCCGGGAAAAAATCGGCATGGAGGATCCTTTCGGGCGACAGCGGCGAGGTGTCCGTCGCCGCGAGTCACAATCCTAGCAGGACCGCGCGCCGATTTCGGGTCGAGGGGGACTCTCCCGTTGGGCTAGGATGGCGTCATGGCGCACCCATTTCACCTGGCCTTTCCCGTGCATGACCTCGCCCAGGCCCGCGCGTTCTACGGCGGGTTGCTCGGCTGCCCCGAGGGGCGCAGCAGCGACCAGTGGGTCGATTTCAATTTGTACGGTCACCAGATCGTCGCGCACCTGACGGGTGCACAACGAACGGGCGAGACGCCCGTCCCACCGTCGAATCCGGTGGACGGTCACGACGTGCCCGTGCCGCACTTTGGCGTCGTCCTGCCGATGGACGATTGGCGGGCGCTCGCGCAGCGTCTCGGCGATGCGAATGTTGAATTCGTCATCGAGCCATATGTGCGGTTTGAGGGCCAGCCGGGCGAACAGGCGACGATGTTCTTCCGCGACCCGAGCGGCAACGCGCTGGAGTTCAAAGCGTTCGCGGATTCGTCAACGCTCTTCGCGACGAAGTGACCGGCGGGGTCAGTGCTTACGGTTCGAGAATGTAGTAGTACCGCGCGTCGGCGAGCTTCTGGAATGAGCCGCTGTCGAGCGCGCCGTTATCAAAGATGGCGTCCACCATCTCCATGAATTCGTCGTCCTGCGTTTGCCCGGTGCCGTCGAAGTGAACGCCGATGGCGGCAGTCACGCCGGCTTCTTCAAACTCAATGTCCCAGACACCGCCAATGGGGGTCGGCGTTTCCCATTGGTGCGACTTGATGTACGGGACCATTTCAGGCGGCAGTTCACCGCTCGTTGAGTCTGCCGGCCAGACGCCATTTTGAACGCGGTACAGCTCGCACGCGGACGCCAGCGTCTTGATGTTGGTTGCGAACGCTTTCTGGCCGGCTTCAACGCCGGCGTTGGCGAACGCCGTCGTAATCACCGCGGCGAGCACGCCAAGAATGACCACAACGATCAGCAGCTCCACGAGCGTGAACGCAAATCGCTTCTTCTTGCGAGTGGATCGAGTCGCCTTGCGAAGCATGGCGGAGTCCTCCTCACTGAACGTGCGGAACAACCGCACAATGAGGAGTCATCGGCTTGTTTGGCCCGTGTGTGACCCACGAACTCAAGGAATACGTTCTCGGGCGTGCGCATGTGTGTTGATTTCGCTGACCAGCACGAAGCGTGCGGCGCCGCCTGGTTATTGAAACGGAGAGCCAAGAAACGTCCGGGAATTTCCGGAAAAGAGCCTTGACCATTGGAGCATCAGGCCCATAATCCTCGCTTCGTCAGGATCGAAAGGTCTCATATGCGCCGATTCGAAAAACGACATATCGATCAGAATCGCTCGCGGCCGGTGACGGCGGCGTGGCTCGGATCGCGCGCACTAGGCGGATAACTCGTCCTGACCTGCGCTGCTTCGATCCTGCGGCGCCCCATTGACATCGAGCAAATAGCGTAGATCGCGATTCGTGCGCGCGGGCTGGCGGCTCGTGCGCAGGACGTTTTTCACTCCCTTGGGAAAGGTGTAGTTATGGGTGAGCAGTCACTCACGGTGGCGCAGTTCGTTGCGCCGGAAGACATTCGGATTGATCAGTGGGTCGCGGTGTTGTCCGTGACGTGCGAGTTTCTCCCGACGTGGGCGATCGATTCGCCCTCGGATATCGATGGCTTGCGCGCCGTGCGCTATACGTACGCGCCGGAGCAGGCGGGCGAGCCGTTGCGCGTTGTGGATGTGTGTGTGCCCTTCGTGCTCGTAGAGGATGCGCAAGGCAAGCCGCAGGTGCTTGACCTTCGCATGTGCACGCTCGTTGCGGTCTCGAACCGCTTCGCGAAGGCGGTTCGCAAGCGTCGGCGTCCGGTGAAGGGCAGGAAGTCGCGAAGCCGAGTCGATACGTCGTAGGCCGTGCTGAAAGGGCGGTGGGCGCAGCCGCGCTCGCCGCCCTTGTTCGTTGACTTCAATGGTCGGGCGATCGGGCTACACTCGGGGCGGTGCTTCTCATCGCATTGACCATCGTGGTGACGGTGTTTGGATTCGTTCCCACCGGTTTGATTGCGTTCGCGCTGGCGGCCTGGGCGTTCTGTGCGCCGCAGCGTGATTCCGGCCGGCGGCGGCTCCGGCGACACGCCCTGTGCTGGTGCTGGGTCAGCGTCGCGATCGGCGCGCTGGTTGAAGCGCCAGTCGTCGCGGCCATTGCGTTTGGCTGATCGGGCAACAACCCTCACAACCATGCTTGCGGCACGGGCGCCGCTAGGTCGGCACGGGGCCGAGGGCGTTCTCTATTGGATCGGGCAGCGAATCCATCGAAATCGCATCATCGATCGTGTACGTCCCGACCTGCGTGCGGCGAAGCGCGGTCAACATGCCGCCGACGCCCAGCGAGACGCCCAGATCCCGCGCCAGGCTGCGGATGTACACGCCTTTGCCGCACCGAATATCGAGCACGAGGCGAGGAAAGGCATATTCGATGACCTCGATGGAATGCACGACCACGGTGCGCGCCGGTGGGCGTTCCTCCAGCCCGCCTCGCCGCGCAAGTTTGTAGGCCCGCTCGCCATCGACATGCACAGCGGAGTAGATGGGGGGCTGCTGCTGAATCTCACCTGTGAATTCACCAAGCGCAGCTTCGATGCGGTCCAATGGCGGGGGAGCGATGACATCAACCTGAGTAATCTCGCCTTCAGGGTCGTCCGTCGTTGAGAAGGCGCCGAGGTCAACCGTGGCGGTGTAGCGCTTGTCCGTCGCCATGAGCGTCGGAACGGCCTTGGTGGCTTTGCCGAGCGCCAGCACGAGCACACCGCTCGCGAAGGGGTCGAGCGTGCCTGCGTGCCCGACCTTGGCGCCGCCGGTGGCGCGGCGGACGTCGCGGCAAATGGCGAATGACGACGGCCCAACGTGCTTGTCGATCACGAGTATGCCATTGAGGTCTGGGCGAAGGTTTTTCGGGCGACGGGGCATGGGCTGAGTGTACGAACCTTGTTCGTAGCGTCGTGACACGATTGTGGTAGCGATGGGCTATACCAAAGTGTCAGTCTGAGACGGAGAAATGAGGCCGCATTCATGAAAACGATCGGGATCGCAGCACATAGCGCCGAGGGCGGGGCGCTGTGCTTCCAGACCGTGTGCCGGGAAGGGGAGTCGGAGCCCGGGAGCTACCTGCACCCGCCGGTGGTGATGAGTTGTGTGCCCATGGGGCTGAGCATGGAGGCGTGGCGCCGCAACGACCATGACGCCATCGCCGAGCATCTTTTGCAGGGGATCGAGCAGGTGGCGCTTGCTGGCGCCGATTTCTTTGTGTGCCCCGACAACACGGCGCACATCGTGCTGGAGCAACGCTCGGATCAATTCGAGATCCCGGGACTTCACATTGCCCACGTGGTATGCGATGAAATCAGCCGGCGCGGATGGGAGCGTGTCGGCCTGCTGGGCACCGACTGGACCATGACCGGCCCTGTCTACGAGCAGGCGCTGGCGTCAAGGGGGCTTTCTCGCCTCATCCCAGACGAGGCGACTCGACGGGAACTTGATCGCGCCATTTTCGAGGAGCTCTGTCGCGGCGTGTTTCTGCCAGCGACCGTTGAGCGATACAGACACGCCATCGAAGACCTGAAAGCGCAAGGCGCCGAGTGCGTCATCCTCGGCTGCACCGAGATCCCCCTCATTATCAACGACGAGAATTCGCCGCTCCCGGTGCTCGATTCGACACGCCTGCTCGCCAGGGCGGCGGTGCGAGAGGCGAAGAATGATCAGCCAGTCACCTCGAATTCGGGATGGCTCGGCCGGGCTTCCTGACGATCTGAGGAGGCATGGCTACACTGGCCGCCCCCAGCCGGAGAGGTGTCCGAGTGGCTGAAGGAGCGGCACTGGAAATGCCGTATACGGGCAACCGTATCGGGGGTTCGAATCCCCCCCTCTCCGCTTTTCATATGCAAGCCGCGCTCTCAGGCTTTGAGCACCTTGGCGTCGAAGCGCGACACCGTTCGGCATCCGAACGCAAGAATCAATCTCAATCGGCCGAGGAGTCGGTCTTTGAGACAATCGGGCGCGAGACTTATCCGGAGGCCAGCGCCAGACAGGCGCCCACCGGGTCCTGAATCACCGCGCTGTTGAGCGTCCCATCGGACCCGCGCATCTCCTTGAGCACCTTCCCGCCTACTTCTTGCACGCGACGAAGGCTCTCAGCAAGGTCGCCGACTGGAAGATAGATCATCCAGACCGTCGGCACGTCCTTGTTAACGCCTCGCGCATGGCAAATGCCGGCAGCCGATTGTCGATCGGCGCCGAGCATGTTGAAGTCGGCGTAGCGTTCGCCTTCATCCTCCATCTCGACGTCCTCCACTGACCAGCCAATGACCTGTTGATAGAAGTCTCGGGTGGCCGCGGCGTCGGGCGCAGTGAGGTCGAGCCACGCGATGCAACCTGCGCGCTTCGCCGCGTCGTCATCGATGGGGGGCATCGCGTCTGCGGGGACGATTGGGATGATTCCGAATGCCGCCCCGTTCGGATCGAGCAGCACCGCCCATTGGCTGTTCCCTTCGTCGTCTTTGCCATGCATCAGCTCGCGCCCGCCCAGTTCGAGCGCGCGTGCTGCACTCTGCGCGACATCGGCGACCTGGATGTGTGGCATCCACTGGAGCGGCAGCTGGTCATATTCCGCAGTGCGCTCGCCCAGACCGATGACCGGCATGCCGAGGTTGTTCATCAGATCGTCGCGCCAAAGCGGCTCATCGCCAGTGCTGAGCACCCGGGCGTAGAAACGCAATTCGCGCTCGTGCTCGGGAACGGCGATGTCAGCGCTCAGGATTCCGCCGATGCGTGGGACAAAGTTGTCGCCCATGATTCATGTCCTGGATTGGCGTTTGCTTGAATGAGCCTGAGTTGGAGCCGCATTCATGGGAGCAGCGTTTTTACGTCCGCGTCAAGGCCCAGATGACGCTGCGTCATGAAGAACCCTATCTCGTCTGCTCAGCAATGAGTGCTGATGGTGTGCGATACACATAAACGTCGCCCTGACAACGTGGGCTGCATCAACTCCAGCGGAAGATCCGCAGCGCCACGACGATGCTGCCGACGCCCCAGATCGTCATCACACCCAGTTCAAACGGAACGTCGAAGAGTGAAGCGCCGTCGATCATCACCGCGCGAAGCGCGTCATTGAGCGCGGTCAGCGGCAGGAGTTGAAGCACCGGATGAATCGCTTCAGGGAATCGCTCATACGAGAAGAACACACCCGATCCGAGCCACATCGGCACCATCACCAGGTTCATCAGACCGGACACGCCTTCGATGGTGCGCGCCCGCGATGCAGTCAGGATGCCCAGCGCCGCAAAGGCCATGGCGCCCAGAATGCAGATGACCATGAATGACACGACATCGCCGCGGAAGGGGACGCCCAGCACCCACGCGCCAAAGGAGGTCAGCAGCGCCAGTTCCATCGCCAGGAACACCAGCCGCGACAGGACGAATGACAGCATGAACGAGGAGCGCCGCATCGGCGTGACCAGCATGCGCTTCAGGAACTTGCGCCGGCGCGCATCAGCAATCGCAAACCCGACGCCCCACATGCCCGTTCCCATCAGGTTCATCCCGAGCAGGCCGGGAAAGAGGAAGTCGATGTAGCGGGAGCCTTTCTCGGTCATCGGTTCAAGTTCGAGCGGTGGATCGACGGCGCCTTCTTCTGCAAGACCCAGCGCGCGCAAGACTCGCAGACGCGCGGATTCGGATTCAGGCCGCGTCGGCTCGAAGATCAGCGTCGGCGGATCCGTGGGTTCAACGACGCCATCAAGCGCGGCTTTGCGCAGCTTGACGTACGCCTCTTCGCGCGTGTCGTAACGATCGAGTTCGAGCAACTCGTCCGTTTCGAGCGCCTCCACAAGCGCTTCGACGCCTTCGCCTTCGACCACGCCCAGCTTGGTCGGTTGGATTTCGCTCGATCGAAACGCAAAGCCGAGCACCACAGCCAGCACGATCGGAAAACAGAAGACCCAAAACACGGCCTCCGGCTCGCGGATGAAGCTAAAGACGCGAACGCGCGTCAATTCTCTGAGTTCGTTCAGCCTACTCATCGCGAAGGTGCTTTCCGGTCATGGAGACGAAGACGTCTTCGAGCGTCGGGCGGTGTGTGCGCAAGTCATCCAGCGCGGCGCCGCGCTCCGTCGCAAGGTCAAAGAGGGAGGCGATCACGCGCTGCGTGTGCACAACGGTCATGACGATTGCTGCCCCGTCGCGGCGTACGGATCGCACGCCGTCGATCGATTCGAGCGCATTGTCATCGAACGCCGCGAGCGAGCCATCAGCCAGTGAGAACTGCACGAGGCTGTCGGCGCCAAGCGACGCGATGATCTCTGTCGGTGTGCCCCGCGCGATGATGGCGCCATGATCGACGATCAGCAATTCATCCGCGAGGCGCTCCGCTTCTTCCATGTAATGCGTCGTCAGCAGAGCGGTGCCACCCGCTGCCTTGAAGGCTTCGATCACTTCCCACACGCGGCGGCGGGCCTGCGGATCAAGCCCGGTCGTCGGCTCATCAAGAAACAGAATGTCAGGATTGTTGAGCAGGGCGCAGCCGATTGAGAGGCGCTGCCGCTGCCCGCCGGAGAGCGTCTTGATGAACGCATTCCGCTTCTCAGTCAGGTTGATGATGTCCAGCACTTCGTCGAGGTCTTTGCCGTCGTCGTAGAAGCTTCGGAACAGACGAAGCAATTCGAAGACCTTGATCTTCTCCTGGTACTCCGTTTCCTGAAGCTGAACGCCGATTCGCTCTCGAATCGCGCGCGGCGAACTGCGCCACGTCATGCCGAGGATGGAAATCTCACCCTCATCCGCGTCCTTCAAACCTTCGAGAATTTCGATCGTGGTCGTCTTGCCGGCGCCGTTGGGGCCGAGCACGCCCATGCATGTGCCGCGACGCACATCGAAGTCAATGCCATCCACGGCGACCAGGTCGCCATACCGCTTGCGCAGTCCGCGCACAGACACCGCGGCTTCGGTTGAAGCCGCGGTGTTTGAATCATTCATGATGGCGCTGTGGGACATGACCCGACTCCTCCGCGCTGACCGCATTCGATGTCGAATGAAGGGCGCAGAGTGTACTCAGCGATGCGCGGGCATGTGCATTATCGCGACGACGATCGATTGGATCGAGCAGACCGAGGTCCGCCGCCGGTTCGAGCGCTGCGCTTCTTTTTGCCTCGCGCGCCGCCATTGCTGGCGCGGTCGTCACGTCGCTTATTGCCCTGCCCGGATCTCGGCGTTCGTCGAGGCTTCCCGCCGGAGCGACCGCCGCCATTCGAGGGGCGCCGGTCATTGGCGCGATCCCGCGGGTCGGACTCCATCGGGCCTGATTCCTCGGGATGGCTCCCGCCCTCGGTGGGCGCGAGTCGTGACCCGGTCAGACGCTCGATGGCGCGAAGGTGGCCTCGCTCATCGCTGTCGCAGAACGAAATCGCGATTCCGGCGGCGCCGGCGCGACCCGTCCGGCCGATGCGGTGCACGTACACCTCAGGCTCATTCGGCAGATCGAAATTGAACACATGCGAGATGCCGTCCACATCGAGGCCGCGAGCGGCGACATCCGTGGCGACCAGCACCTGTGATCGACCGCGTCGGAAGCTGTTGAGCGCACGCTCGCGCTGCGCCTGCGACTTGTTGCCGTGGATGGCGCCGGCGGGGATGCCCGCCTTGTCCAGGCGGCGGCAGACTTTGTCAGCGCCATGCTTGGTGCGCGTGAAGACCAGCGCTCGCTCAATCGCGCCGCTGCGAATCATGCGCTCCAGCGCCGCCTGCTTATGCGGGCGCTGCACCATGTGCACGGACTGCTCGATCTTCGGCGCCGTGGACGCGACCGGTGTCACCGCGACGCGAACGGGGTCGTTGAGAAGAGATTCCGCCAGTCCCTTAATTTGCTTCGGCATCGTGGCGGAGAAGAGGAACGTTTGGCGATTCTGCGGCAACTCCGCCGCGATCTGACGAATCGGGGCAATGAAGCCCATGTCCAGCATTCGGTCCGCCTCATCAAGCGCGAAGCACTCGACGCGCGACAGATCGACCAGGCCCTGACGCATCAGGTCCTGAAGCCGTCCGGGCGTGGCGATGACGACATCGACGCCGTGACGAAGCGATCTGGCCTGATGGAATTGCTTGACGCCGCCGAAAATGACGACATGCCGAAGCTTGGTGTTTCGACCGTAGGTCTTGAAGCTGTCGGCAATTTGCGAGGCGAGCTCGCGCGTCGGGCACAGCACGAGCGCTCGGATGGCGACTTTGCCGTTTCGATCGCGCGGCGGTTTGGACGCGTGCAGGCGCTGGATGATCGGAAGCGCGAATGCAGCGGTCTTGCCGGTGCCGGTCTGGGCGCAGCCGAGCACATCGTTCCCGGCGAGCGCCGGCGGTATCGATTGTGCCTGAATCGGTGTTGGGGTCTCGTATCCGGCGTCGTTCAAGGCGCGCTGGACGTCATTGGAAAGTTCAAACGTAGAAAAATGAGTCAAGACGGACAGTCTCCAAAAGGGCCGAACCGTGTTCGGCTGAGATGAAACCGCCGCCGCAAAGATTGAAAATACGGCGTCGGCGCGTCGGTGCGCGCCGACGCTGTCAGTGATTCAGTTATTCAAGGCATTGGCCAGTTGGCCAGGTGATTACCAGCGACGTCCGCCGCCACCACCGCCGCCGCCACGATCGTTGCGGGGCTTGGCTTCATTGACGGTCAGACTGCGGCCGCCGAATTCCTTGCCATTGAGCGCGCTGAGCGCGTTGCTGGCTGCGGACGAATCCGGCATTTCGACGAAACCGAAACCACGGGGACGGCCCGTGTCACGGTCTGTGATCAGCGTGACGTCATCGACCTGACCGTGCTCGCTGAAGAGTTCACGAACGTCGTCCTGCGATGCGTCAAAAGGGAGATTTCCTACATAGATCTTCATGATGAAGACTCCTGCCCCGAAGCGATGATTCCGAACGAGACCTTCAGGGCGGATCTATGTCGGAGAGAGGCCGTCGCCGCCGCAACCGCGCGGGGTGCGACAGCCGTCAAGCGGGAATGGTAGGACATATCGGGCGAAAATGCTCAATGGCCGTCAGAAATTGTCAAAATGCTCATTCTGATGGAGCCATCGCTGTTTTTGGAGTGGCCACGGCCTTCGCGCTAGACTGCGCTCATGGCGAAACCGACCTCGAAATCGAATGGCCAACCGGATGAGTCGTGTGACTCGCCGCCCAAGTCGTATGACGATTTGCGGGCGATCTACATCAACTGCACGCTCAAGAAGTCGCCGGAGCTCTCGCACACCCGCGGCTTGATGGACGTCTCGATCGGCATCATGCAATCGAATGGTGTTGAGGTCGATGTCGTGCGCGCCGTCGATCATGACATCGCGCCTGGGGTCTACCCGGATATGACCGAACAGGGGTGGTCGAACGATGAATGGCCCGCCCTCTACAAACGAGTGCAGGCGGCGGACATCATCGTGCTCGGTACGCCGATCTGGCTGGGCGAACGATCGTCCGTGTGTTCCAAAGTGATTGAGCGGTTGTACGCGTCGTCGGGTGATTTAAATGACCGGGGTCAATACGCCTACTACGGCAAAGTGGGTGGTTGCGTTATCACGGGCAATGAAGATGGCGTCAAACACTGCGCCATGGGCATTCTGTACGCGCTCCAGCATTTGGGGTGCGTCATTCCGCCGCAGGCTGATGCGGGTTGGATTGGCGAAGCGGGCCCGGGGCCGTCTTATCTGGATCCGGATTCCGGCGGGCCGGACAACGAATTTACACAACGCAACACGACATTCATGACGTGGAATCTGCTGCATCTGGCTCGCATGGTCAGAGACGCTGGCGGCATCCCGGCCCATGGCAACCAGCGAAGCACATGGGAAGCCGGATGCCGATTCGATCATCCGAATCCCGAGCATCGTTGATCATCGGGACCGGCGGCGGCCTTCCCGATTGTGTGTAAAGATCACGTGAATTGTCGGCCCGAATCCCATCGTCGTATGGACGCGGCGACGGTGAAGCACGACGCTTGGCGCCCATGAAGACGCATGTGTTCAGTGTCGCTGTCATTGGCATCCTGCTCGCGTTGGCGCCGGCCGAGTCCCAAAGCGAACCGCTCGGATTGCAACTCATCGGGCGCAGCTCGATTCCGGGCGCTGAGATCATCGCGTACGACGCCGCTTCGAACATGGCGTTCGTTTCAGCGATTGATCGAATCGCAATGGCGCACGTCGGTGATGGCGATCTCGCATTTGTGCGATGGATTGATCCCGGCGCGTTGTTGCCTGACATCGAACTTCGGATCAATCATGTTGCGACGGATCCGTTGAATCGCGGCGTCGGCGTCGCGGCCGTCAGTCCGAGTGACGCGGCTTCGCAACCGGGGTGGGTCGTTTTCTTCTCAACGAGAACTGGCGCGGTGATGCATCAGCTGGTCGTCGGCCATCTGCCTGACGCTGTGGTGTTTACGCCGGACGGCGGACAGCTGGTGGTGGCCAATGAAGGTGAGGCGTCCCCACGCGTCCGCGCGATGGACCCGCCGGGGTCGATCAGTGTGATCTCGCTCGACGGCATTAATTCAATCGCCGATGTAAAAACGTTGAGCGCCGCCAATGTGCAGACGGTGTATTTCGTCGGCGACGCGCTGGAAAAAGCGACGGCCAGTTTGGACCCCGCACCGTCGCTCCGAATTCACCCAGAACGACGATCGGCGCCGTCCATGGACATCGAGCCGGAGTCCATCGCGATCGCAGACGATGTGGCGTACATCACGCTTCAGGAAAACAACGGTGTCGCAGCGTTGGACTTGGAAACGCTGGAGTGGCGATACATGCGCGCGCTCCGTCCCATTCGACAGCGGCTCGACGCGTCCGACCGTGACGGGGGCGTCCATATCGACACGACGATCGATGCGCTGCCCATGCCCGACATGCTCACCTCGTATGCGTTCAATGGCGAGGTCTATCTCGTGACTGCGAATGAAGGCGACTCGCGAGAGGGGCTCTTTGAGGACTATGCGCGGCTCAGCGCGCTTGGCAAGAGCAATCGGCTCGATCAAGCAGTTCTCGACGCAGTTGATCTCAGCGACAGCAAGCTCGGGCGACTGAAAGTGTGCGCCTTTACCGGCGATACCGACGGCGATGGCGACATCGATGCGCCGCACGTACTGGGCGCCCGCAACCTCGCCGTGTGGCGAGCCAGCGATCTGGAGCTGGTTGCGCACACCTCAGCATCGTTCGAAGAATTGATGGCGCAGCGGGGCGGCGTCGCGTTCAACGCCAACAACGATGCGCCGGAAGACACAGACGCGCGATCGGATGATCGTGGTCCGGAGCCTGAAGGCATTGTGGTTGGACCGTGCGGCGACGCCACTGTTGCGTTCGTCGGGCTTGAACGGCCCGGCGCCATCGCCATGGTCGATGTGTCAGACCCGTTCGCCATCAGCGTGGTGGACCTGATCGTGACGACGCCGTGGGGTTTGCGCGGACCGGAGGGAATGTGTTTCCTTCCAGCCGCGCAAAGCCCCACAGGCCGTCCACTCCTCCTCGTGGCGTTCGAAACGTCAGGCGACGTTGCTGCGTTCGAGGTGACGCAGCCGCGGATTAGTTCCAGCCAGCCAACAGTTGCGCGAGATCCGCGCCGTTGACCACGCCGGAGCAGTCGAGATCCGCAATCGGGTCGTTGGTGTTCCACTTGGCGAGCAGGTTGGCGAGGTCAGCGCCATCGACGACGCCGTTGCCGTCCTGATCCGGCGCCACACCGAAGCCAAGCATGACGCGGTGCGCCGTGATATCCGCAGCGGTGATCACGTTGGCGTCGTCACCGTCGCTCATCATGGTCATGGCGACGGCCTGCTGGAACGCGCGGTCTTCAAAGACGTATCGAAGCATGGGCGTCACACCGTCGGAGCAGACATCCATGAACGAATCGTCCAGCGAAGCGCCTTCCATCGCGCACATCAATGCAAAGTCAGCCGTCGTGGCGACGCCGTCGAAATCGAAGTCGCCTTCAACGAATTGGAACTGCGTGATCACAGGACCGCCCATGCCGGAGAGGTCCGCATCGTTCAGTGCGCCGGGGCTCATGGTGTAGCCGGCGGTATTCATATCATCGAAGAGGAACATCCCGCCGTTCGGCATGCAGCCTGACATCGGGTCGCTCGGATCGCAGCTGCCGTCGTAGCCGGGGCCGTTCGGATCCGTGGGCGCCTTGGACTGAATGAACCCATCGACATCGACGCCGCTGTTGTATTCCAGCGCCGCGACGGAGATGAGATCGCCATAGATGAACTCCTCATCCGCCATGCGCGTCGAGACGACCTTGCCGCTGGAATTGAATCGGTGTCCCAGTTCAGGGTTGGTCATGTAGAACGCAATGCGGCTCACGCCGTCCGGATTAAACCCTTGCGTATCAGAGATTTCCTGCTCACTGGAGCGCGTGTATTCCTTGCCGCCCTGATGCGACCACGCGACCGAGTCCACAATCTGAACGGACTCAATCACCTGCGCGCCGGGGGCGCCGCCGACTGGCGACTCGACGCCGCAATCGAGATTGCTGTCGAAGTCAACATCCGGGTTGATGTCTTTGCGGAAGGAGTACCCGGGGAGGTACACGCTGTCGCCGGTTTTCTCATCGATCTCGTGGTTGGGACGCTTGCGCACCAGGAGGTACGTAGACGAGTTGTCGTTGGCGAGCTTGCCCTGTGTGTCCGTGGTCGGAATGTGAACCGCGGAGAAGGGCGCGCTGTTGGTGTCGGGGTCGAGCAGCGCGGGGATGCTCGAGACGCCAAACGTGTTGGTCCCGTACAGCACCAACAGTCCGTTGGCGCCGAGCGTCAGTCCGTCCAGCGTGAACGCCTCATCGATTTCGGCGAATCGCTCCGACGCGACGTCCGGAATGCCGTCGCCGTCTTCATCGCGACCGCCCTTGGCGAGGCCGATGGCGTAGCCGGTGAGGTCCATCCCCGGCTTGCCGTACAACTCGATGTATTCCCAGACGTCATCCGTTGAACCGCTGCCCGGGGGGTTCTCGAGCACTTCGTTGATGATGACCTGACCAAACGCCACGCTGCTGATGCAGGCGCCGGCGCATACGCCGAGCATGATGCTCTTCTTCATGAATCCTCTCCTCACGTTGTGGTTGATGTGGTGGTGGGGCGGGCGTTAGCGAAATCGCGACCCGCCGCCATTGAGCCATCCGCCAAAGACTTTGCCCTCGATTTCGTCGTCGTATCGAAGACGTGGAACGCCGTTTTCAACGAGGGCTTCATGGCCCAGTTCGCCATCGCGAATCGTGTCGCGAAATGATTCAACGTGACCGTCCGCCATCACCATCTGACAGTCGAGCTTGCTGTGCTGTGCGTTGGACAGACGAATGAACCCGCTCTTGCCATGCGCCGGGCCAAAGTCGGTGTATGACTGCATGTTCCAAACCATGCCGTCAAAACCGGCGGGGCCGTCGCTGAGATGTTTGGTGGTTCGAAGCGATTCGCCATCGATCACGATGACTTCGGAAAGATCCGTCGTCGCATCGCCAAACAGCGGAATCTTTGAGGATGGGACGACATCGCCCAGGTATCGCGAATTCAGCGGTCCGATCACGCCGTTCGTGCGCTTGGCGTCCAGGCCGCCGTCGTAGTTGTCCTGCATGCCCGTGTAGGCCATGTACCACGACTGCACGTAATTGGTGTTGAAGCCTCGCGCAATCAGGTTGTCTCGTTCTTCTTCAGTGAATGTCTTGAACGCGTCGTCATTGAGGCGGTCCAGGATGAGATTCTGGCAGTGCTGGGACGGGTTGCTGGGGCACAGCATTTCGCCGGGCACGGCGTAATCGCCGAGCACAAAGTCCGCGACCCAGCCTTTTTCATCCATGGCGCCGTAGCCGCGCTCCATGCGGTTGTCGAAGGGGCCCGAGCAGTAGTCGCCACGGTGGCCGGCGGCGTACGTCAACGACGCCTGCCCCAATTGGCGCAAATGCGAGGCGCACAGCGTTTGTCGGGCCGTCTCTTTCGCGCTGCCAAGCGCGGGCAACAAGATGCCCATCAGCAGCGCGATGATGGAGACGGTCACCATCAATTCAACGATGGTGAATCCCGCATGAGATTTTCGTTCGGAGCGAGCGTGTTTCACGCGGCGAATGATGCATGCTCATCGCCTTTTGTCGCATTCAGATTGTGTAAACGTTGTGTCAATATGTGTGCGCGCGGCGCCAGTGCGTTTGAATCATCTTCATGAGAAATTGCGCATTTCCTGACCCGCCGCGAAAAAGCGGTGGGCATGGTGCTGTCCATCGAACAGTGAAGGGGACTTCTTGTGTGCAGTGACATTCGTCACGGAGAAGCCGCTGATTCGATGGTCCACATCCACACGGAATGAGGAGAGACACAGTATGAAGGCTTCAATGCTTGTTGCTGCATTCGGCGTCACGTTCGGCGCTGCCACCGCGGCCTCCGCGCAGCTGGTGATCACCGAGATCTGGCAGGGCGTGTCCGGCCCCGACCACACCGGCGATTGGTTTGAGCTGACGAACTTCGGCCCGGCGGCGTTCGATCCGTCCACGCTCTTCTTCGAGGACGAGTCGGCGGATCCGGTCGAAGCCGCACAGCTCATGGGCATCACGTCCATCGCGTCGGGTGAGTCCGTCATCTTCGTCGGTGGCGACATGAGCGATGCTTCGCTCTTCGAGTTGGTTTGGAACACCGGCGGCAACGTGCAGGTCGGCTGGCACGACGGCTCCGGCCTTGGCCAGAGCGGCGACGCCATCTTCCTGTTCGACAGCACGCTCCCCGGCGCCAACACCGTCGCCAGCCAGGCGTTCGGTGAGACGAGCGACGGGCAGTCCTGGTTCTGGAACCCGGTCACCATGTCCTGGAATAATGAGTTGAGCGTCGCCGGCCAGTTCGGCGCATATGAGTCCAGCTTCGGCCCGGACACCACGTTCCCGGCCGTCGGTTCGCCCGGCGTGATCCCGGCGCCCGGCGCTGCGTCCCTCTTCGCGATTGGCGCTGCCGGTCTGCTCCGTCGTCGCCGCGCGTAAGCGCAACTTCGCAGCAATCTGAGATTGTCAGACGTTTCAGAAAGCGGCTTGCCCATCGGCAGGCCGCTTTTTTTCGTGCCGACGTTCAAACAGGAGTCGCCTCGGACACGCTGTGAACCATGTTTCTTGCGCTTTCTCGGACGCGATGACGTTCTCCATGTCGGTGAGATCACTTGGGCTCACACTCGCGGCGTCGCGGGGAGCGCCACGTGACGTCGGTTCGTCGGTGACTCAGGGGCGTCACCGCGTGCTGATTCGATCTGACCGACATGGGAGAATTGCCATGAGAGACGGAACAAATCACAGGACAGTCCTTTCCAGGCTGGGCGGCCTGGCGGCGATGGCGTTCGCCACGCTGCTGGCGCCCACCGCATTCGCCGGTGGCGCCGAATTCGGCATCAACATCGACATCCAGCCCATTGTCTTGAATGGCGCGCCGAGTTCGACATACGGCGCCGCGTCGGGGCAGGCGGGAGTCTGGAACGTCGTCAATCCCGTCAACGCGCCTTCGTCCGCCTTCCAGCTTCGCAATCTGGACGGCGCCCTTTCGGGCGTCACCGCGACGCAAACGCTGGGCGGCAGCAATACGCGCATCCAATGCGTCGGCGGCATTGTGCAGATCGATTGGTCCCGGCTGATGTGCGACCACGCGTTCAACGTCGCCGCGGTCGTGAATCCGATTGAGTACGAGTTCAACAATCTGCCTGCCGGCTCGTATGACCTGTACACGTATGCGTGTCTTCCGGGCGATACGTTTCAGCCTGGATTTGCCATTGCCGTGTGGGTGGACGATGTCTTCCAGGGGACTTCATTCATCACCGGTCCGGTGTTGAATCAGACATTCCAGGAAGGTTTGACGCACGATGTTCGCGCCATCAATGTGGACGCCGGCGACGCCGTTCGCGTCCGCGTGTTTGACACGTCCGGTGAGTTCGGTGATCCCGCCGGTCTCAATGGGTTCCAGATCGTCCCGACCGGCGGTCTGACGGCGACGATCACGGATCCGACCAACATTGAATGTGTGTGCGATCCCGTCGGCATCACTGGCACGGCCGCCGGAGCGGGGTTCAGCAGCTACACGCTTGAGTGGTCGCAGAATGGGAACGATCCATGGACGACCATCGTCAGTTCGAACACGCCGGTGAACAATGGCTTGCTCGGCACCTGGAACGCCGGCGCCCTCGCTGAGGGGTATTACACGATCCGGTTGACGGTGCAGACCGGCGGCGGTCAATCAGAGACGGCCGTGACAACCGTGTACCTGAACCAGGACTTCGATCCAATCGATCTTCGGTCGCCTGTTCAGGGCAGCGTGTATGGAGGCAAGGTCTGCTTTGACGGCACGGTCTGGGATCAGTGCTTCACGAGGTACACCGTGCAGTACAGCCCGATTTCGGCCGGCGGGCTCTTCGACGTCGATCCAGCCCAGCCGTTCTACTTCACGCCGGTGATTAACGATCCGCTGGCGTCGTGGGGCACGAACGGGCTGCCGGACGGCGACTATCGCCTTTTCGTCACCGGGTTCAACGAATGCGGCGATACGGACCAGGCCACCGCGACGATCGAAATCGACAACACGCCGCCGACGGCCGCGATCACATCGCCGGCGCCGTGCTCATCCAACTGCGGCCTGATTCACATCGCAGGCACGGCGACCGACGCCAACTTTGATTTCTGGACACTGCAGTACGCCGGCGGCGGCCAGGACAACTGGGTGACCATCGCCAGCGGCAACAACGAGGTCATCAATGGCGTCTTCGCCGAATGGGACACGAGCAATCTGCAAGGCTGCTGCTATGCGGTTCGCCTGCTCGCATACGACACGGCCATCGTGAATTGCGGCTCGGCAAGGAATGTCACCGAGATCGTGCGCACATTCCATGTCGGCAATCCGCTCGACATCAACGGCGACGGCTTGATCAACGGTGTTGATCTGGCAGGGCTTCTGGCGACGTGGGGACCGGCCTGCCCTGAGAAATAAGTGAGTCTCACCGCCAAACGCCAGCGTCGGCGAAAGCCGGCGTTGGCTATTTTGAATGCGATCACTGATGTGGCGGCGGCAAGTCAGGGCGCTTCGGTCTTGAACCGCATGCCTAGTTCGCCGTGGGCGCACGTCGAAAGACCACGCGAAACAACACCGCGGCGCCAAATCCACCCAGAATGGCGATTGCGATCAACAGGACCCCGCGAACAAAGAGGCGGTCCACAAATCGATCGAGGCCGGTCTCTGCTTCGATCCGCGCTTCTGTGAATTGCGATTCGCGCTCGGTCCACGCTGGAGATTCGAGCAAGTTCTGGAGCGACGACGTCACCTGCTCAATGCCCTCAACAGTGACCGCTGCAGAGTCCAGCGTTGCTTGATACTCGCGGATGTCGAATGGGCGGCCCTCTCGCTGTTCGGCCGGCATGATCCGCGCCAGCATGGCGTCAGCCGCGCCGAGTGTTCTTTCAATGGACTCACTGAGTTGTGTGCCGGTTTGCAGCGTCGATTGAAGGTCTCGCAATGCGCCGCGCAACTCGGCGTTGTCATCACGCAGTTCCTGGAACATGGCCTCGCGCTCGAGTCGGACGCCTTCAAGCAATTGATGGACGGTCTGCTCGCGCTCCTCGGCGATGATATCCGCCGCCTGATTCAACGCGGCCTCCCGTTCCGTGTTCAACAGCGCGGGTAAATCTTGCGACAGTGTCGCAATCTTCGCGCTTGCGTCTCCGGCGCGCTCCACAGTCCGAATCAGTTGTTGCACTTCGGGAAGCACCAATGACTCCAGGAGCACATTCTCAAGCTCCCAGTTCATCGCCTGGGGGAGCCGACTCGCATAGAAAAAGGCGCGTTCGGCGAGCAATCGTGATTGGAGCAATTCGCGCGACGCCGGGCTCATACCCGCGAGCGGATCCAGGTAAAACAGACTGAGCAGGTTGCCGCCGCCTTGTGTTCGAGCAAACTGTTGTGTTCGAGCTGCGGCAAGATCGCTCAAGCGAACGCGACTCGCGAGAAAGACGCCCGGCGATTCATCGATAACGCGTTGCGCCTCGGTCTGAATGACAGCCAGCGTTTCCTCATCGGCGACACGACGCGCAATGTCCCAGATCTCATCTTCGAGCCGACCGATGGCGACGAGCAGCGGCTGCCCTGCATCACCGATCCGATCGGGGATCCAGAATCGATCGATGGCGAGTCGCTGAAGCGTGACCATCGCCGCCATGTCGAGCAATGCGACGACGGGGTTGGCGCCTGACGCAATGAGATACGCATTTCGAATGGCTTCGGACTTGGCTTCGTGGATCTCAAGTCGTAGCAGTGGATCCGTTGTGTCGATTTGAAGCGATTCAAGCGTGGCAATGACGACGGAGGCGTAATTGTCAGCAAAGCCCATCACCTCGGACTGGATCTCAGCGGGCGTCATCTGGCCTGGGCCGATTCGCTGTTGCCGGTCCGCAGCGACGCCTTGTGAGCGCGTTGCGCAGCCGCTGCACGCGATAGTGGCGGCCACCAGCGCCAGCGTGATGGCGAAGGACTGCGGGCAAGCGCGACATCGTTTGACCCAAGCCTCGCGATTCGGCGTCCGGCGTCCGCTCCTGGGTTGGCGTGAGCAACTCGGCATCGTCGGCCCCGATGGTCTGAAGTCTGTGCGACAGAAAACCGCACAGCAGTGTACGGTTTTGATTCACAAGCTTCCTTGATCGCGGGCACGGCATCGCGGGCGCCTAACGTAAACTGGTTGACCATGCTTCAGGATATTTTCATTGGAGCCGTCATGGTCTTATTGACCACGGCGATGCACGCGGGCGCCATGATGCTGGCGATTCATGCTGTGGGCGGCCGGAAGCAGAAGATTGAAAGCCGCGCTGGCGCCTTTCCGCGCATGGTCGCCATCTCTGTGGTCGTGCTCATCATGTTTCTGGCGTCGCTCTTTGAGGCGGCGGCGTGGGGGGCGTTGTTCGTGTTTCGCGGCGCGATCACAGATACAGAAGCCGCGATGTATTTCTCGGTCGTCACGTACACGACGCTTGGGTACGGCGACGTGACACTGACCCCGGACCACCGAATGCTCGCCGCGTTTGAGGCGGCCAACGGCATCATGATGTTCGGGTGGACGACAGCCGTGATTGTCGCGGTGGTCCAGCGGGTTTACGCGCCCCCTGGCGCGGCGGATTCCGAGCATTGAAATGCAGCAGCGTCGTGATCAGCCGAGAGGTTGCGCAATCGTTGCACCCTGAACAGACCTGACCAAATCTGAACGGAATTCGCGGCAATTCGATCGCATTGAATTGGCGTCAAACGTATATTTACGGAGGTCCGCGCGCGTCGATCGCTGCGCGGCCAGTCAACGTGGTTCTTATCGGTCGCGCGTGAGTGAGGAGAGAAAGCGTGGTTCGCTATCAATCGTTTCGTGGAATGATCGTCGCAGTGGCCCTCGCTGTTGTGGCCCCGGCTGCGCTCGCGGATTCGTGGGTGGACTTCAACGCCGTGATTCGCAACAACCTCAGCTCCATCGGCGATATCGAGGGCGCCGCCCTCGTCGGCGGGACCGCCAGCGGCAACAACATTTTCGGCTCGCAGGGCACGTCGCCGTCCGGCCTCACGCTGGGCGTGGGCGGAAATGTCCAGGGCAACCTGAATCTTAATTCCGGCAACGCGCGCATCGGCGGCACGGTCAACGGCGCCGTGAACAACAACGGCGGCGGTTCGATCGCCCAGAACGACGGTTCCGTGATGGGTCTGATCAACACGGTCTGGGACAGCGCGGTGGCGGCCTCCAGCGCGTTTGGCGCCCTGACCGCCAATTCGACCACGTCGATCCTCGCCGGCAACAAGTTGCTCTTCAACGCGGCGGATAACGCGACGCACGCGGTGTTCGATCTGAATGCCTCGGCGATGTCGTCCTTTCAGGAATTCGTCCTGCAGCGCGACGGCGCGGACACGATTGTCATCAACGTCCACGGCGGCGCCGGCAGCAGCATCAATGTGATGGCGACGATGAACACCTTCCGCTCATCGCGCAGTGATATCGTCTGGAACTTCGTGGACGCGACGTCCACCATCAACGTTCAGCGGCAGATCGAAGGCAGCGTGCTCGCCGTCGGCGCGCACCTGAACATGAGCGCCGTCATCGAAGGCTCCGTCGCGGCGTTGTCCGCCAATATGAATGGCCAGGAGTTCCACATTCCGGGCTTTGAAGGCTCGCCGCCCCCATCGACGATGATCCCGCTTCCCGGCGCCGCGTTGCTTGGAAGCGCAGGTCTGCTGGTCGTCGGCACGCGCCGACGGCGCTGAGTCAACGTCGATCGATCGTGATGCTCCCTGGCGCACGCAGTGCGCAAGCAAGAGCCGCCAGAAGCTTGCGCAACTGGCGGCTCGCGGAAAGACCAGGGTGGTGTTGGGAGATCAGATCGATTTACGGACACATTCCCCACGCAGAGAGCATGGACGCCAGGTCGGCGCCATTGACCTGGCCGTCGCCATTCAGATCGCTCGTGCACCCGCCTTCAACGACGCCTCCGGCCTCGCGAGCGATCGCCAGCACGTGCTCTGCGGGAAGTGCGTAGTTGTACACCTGAAGGCGGCCCAACAGGCCATCGAGCGAGTCACTGTTGAGACCGTTGGGGTCCCGTCCAAACCAGACATCGACGACCGAGGCGATGAATCCCAGCGTGGTCGCGTCTTCGGACGTCACGAGTTCGCCATTCAAATACCAGCGAGCGCCGTCCACCTCGGATCGATCGCAGGTGAAGGCAAGGTGATGCCAATCATCCTGTGATGAGCCGAGCGACAATCCCGGTGTATCGACCGTATAGCTTTGCCCGACAGCATTGAATCGCACATTGCCGCCGTCCAGAAACAGAATCTTCCATCCTCCGCCGAGATTGGCGGCGTCGAGAATGGTGTCCTTGTCGCTGGTGTCTGCCTGAGCGCGCCGCACAGTGAATGCGATCGTGAAGTCGCTCGTGCCAAACTCAAAGAACTCTGACGCGGAAACGTGAGCGGCGCCGTTGTTGCCTGCATTCTCCTGCACACGCATTGCTTTCCCGATCTGGAACGGCAGTCCGTTTGTGTGATCGCGAAATTCCGTATTGACGCCCAGAGTAAGGTCAGCGCCTGACACATTGTCAATGCCGTTGCCTTCGAACTGGTACTCGTGCACCATCGTTTCAACGGGGTTGGCGACCAGCACGCGCATGCGATCTCGACTGCTCGACGCGGTCGCATTCACCGTGATCTTGCGGCGACTCGCAGAGATTTCAAACGAATCCGGCATGAGTTCGAAGGCGCCATCAACATCATAAAAAGTGCCGCCGGCGCCAAGGGCGCCATCCGTGTCATTCACCGAATCATTCAGCACCAGAACGCCCAGAATCTCTGCGGTAAATGTGATGGCGCCCGAGAGCGTGGCGCCTCCACCGCCATTGTCGACTGGGTCGAGGTGAATGTAGTACGACTTCACACGCTGCCCATCGGCGATCTGCGCGGGAACCAGGGCGCCTTCCGAGTCAATCAAACCGGACGCCGCGTGATCGACATCAAATCCGCCTGACACAACAAACTGAGATTCGAGGAACACACGAAATGAGTCCGAGCTCTCCAAGGCGCCGACGGCCACATTGGCCGGAGGTGAACTGAGCACTTCAATGCCGCTGCTGAAGGGGCCGAGAATATCGGCGCTGCAGGTGGAAGCGGCTGCTGCTGCGAGGAGTGCGATTGCGGTTCGTGGATGGAACATGATGTCTCTCCGAATCTGAAAGCTGCGAAGCCGGATGGGCGACTGGCCCAAATCTGTTCAACCGGTGGTCCGCTGCCCAGACCTCGCCGTCCGCTCCCGGATCGCGCAGAGATTTCTTCATATTCCTTTTTCAGTGCGTTAAACTCGGGGTGGAGGCCTCGTGGACGATTGCACGAACGACATCACTCAACTCGTCAATCTGCAAGGACTTGCGAACAGTGAAGCGGCTGCGGAGCTGCTCCCCGTGATCTACGACGAGCTTCGCCGCATTGCCGGTTCATACCTGCGGGATCGTCCGCCGGGCCACACCTTGCAGCCCACAGCCCTCGTCCATGAGGCCTATGTGCGGCTGGCCAACAACGAAAAACTTCGCGTCACAGACCGCGATCATTTCTTTGCGATCGCGGCGAAATCCATGCGCCATGTGCTCGCCGATCATGCGCGCGCCAAGGGGCGCCAGAAGCGCGGCGGCGGGCAGGACCGAGTGACGCTCAGCGGTCTCGCTTCAGATTTTGGCGAAGCCGACTTTGACGCGGCCGACATTGACGCAGCTTTGCATGAACTCGCTGAACTCAATGATCGACATGCAACGATCGTCGAACTCCGGTTCTTCGCAGGGTTCACGATCGAGCAGGTGGCCACTTACCTGAACGTCTCGAAACGAACGGTTGACGATGACTGGAGTTTCGCGCGGGCGTGGCTTCGCAAACGGCTTGCACTGGACGCCGCATGACGGACCGAGATCGTTACGCCCGTTTGCACGCTCTCTTCCGCGCGGCGCGCGAGCTGCCCGTCGATGAACGCGATGCGTTTCTTCGCGGTGAGTGCGTTGACGATGATTCGCTCAAACTCGAGATCGAGAGTCTGCTCGACCTGGCGGACCACGAAAATGACCCGCTCAGCGATGGCGCCCTCTCCAGCGGCGCACAATTTGCAGATCTCGCTGATCGGCGCGACTCGCCTGCGCAACCGATGCCGGAAGCGATCGGCGGTTGCCGGATTCTCCGTCGCCTCGGCTCCGGCGGCATGGGCGTTGTCTGGGAAGCGGAGCAAATCGAGCCACACCGGCGCGTCGCGATCAAAGTGCTCGGCTGGATCGCGTCCGAATCCATCGTGCGGCGATTTCGCAGAGAGTCTGAAGCGCTCGCGATGCTCAAACATCCCGGCGTCGCGCAGATCTATGACTTTGGCGTTGAGACTCGTTCTGGACAGGATGCGCCGTACATCATCATGGAGCTGGTCGAGGGGCTGCCGCTCACCGCGTATGTCCGGAAGAATGCTCTGGATGCGGATGCGTGCCTCGAACTCATGGCCGATGTGTGCGGCGCGGTGGAACACGCGCACCAGCGCGGCGTGATTCACCGTGACTTGAAACCCGACAACATTCTCGTGGAGCCTTCCGGCCAGCCCAAAGTGCTTGACTTCGGAATCGCGCGCATCACGCAGGATGACATGAATCTGACGCGCGAAACTGAAGTCGGTCAGGTCGTCGGCACCGCGGCGTACATGAGCCCGGAGCAAGCCGCGGGCGACTCGCTGGAAATCGACACACGAAGCGACGTCTATTCGCTCGGCGCCATTGCGTATGAGCTGCTTTCCGGACAACCGCCGCACGCTGCGCAGGGCGGCTCGCTTGTTGAGTTGCTCAACGCCATTCGCGAGTCAACGCCGATGTTGCTCGGCCGCACCGATCCTCGCTTGCGCGGTGATGTCGAAACGATCGTCGCGAAAGCGTTGGAGAAGGACAAGGACAGGCGGTACCAATCCGCAGGCGAACTCGCCGAGGACATTCGGCGCTATCTCAACGATCTCCCGATCGTCGCGCATGCGCCGAGCGCGATCTATCAACTCAAGAAGTACGCCAAACGCAATCGACTCCTGATGACGAGCCTGGCGATCGTGGTGTTGTCACTCGCTGCTGGATTTGGCGCCACTGGCGTCGCGTTGTCGCGTGAATCGCGACAGCGGGCGCGAGCCGAAGCCGAACTCCTTCGCGCGAACACGGCGCTGGCATACCTTGAATCCACACTGTTGAGCGTCACGCCAACCGAGGCCGCGGGCCTCGACACGGCGCTGATGCGCACGATTCTGGATCGCGCCGCGACTCGAGTGGATGAGCAACTGCACGATCAGCCCGAGATTCAGGCACAGATGTTGTCCCTCTTCGGGCGGGCATACGGACGCATCAGTGAATTTGCGTTATCCGTTGAGTTCTTGGAGCGATCCATGGCGCTCTTTGAAGACGTGCACGGCGCCGCTTCGCCGGAACGCATCCAGACGATGTATGCCCTTGGCGGGACGCACCGAATGGCGGGCGACTTCGAACAGGCCTCTGAAGTGATCGACAGCGCGATGCGCCTGCAGCCCGGCGCTGCGGCTGACGATGCCGATCTGTTCGATTTGCTTCTCGAACGCGGCCAGATCAGTGTCGGCATGGGTGATTTCGAAGAGGCGCTGCGCCACGCCGATGAAGCGATCCAGTTGCTCGCCGTCGCCGCCGGCTCGACTGACGAGGGCCGTGTTCGAACCCTTCGCGGCCACGCGCTCCGTCACCTCGGGCGTCCAGATGAGGCGATGGCGGAATATGAAGCAAGCCGCGATATCTATGAAGATGCGGGACTGATCAACACCATTGAGTTTGCCGATGTCACAAATTCGCTCGCGCTCATCCATCGACGGCGCAATGCGTTCGCGGAAGCGGAACAGCTCTACAAGCAGGCGATCACGATTCGGTTATCTATCGATTCGCGCCCCGATCCCGGCGTTGCAGCCATGCTGAACAATTTCGGGCGCGTCCTCATCGTGCAACAGAAGACCGACGAAGCGGCGGAGATCGTGCGGCAGTCCGTTGACATGCACGAGGCGCTCTTCGGAAAGGAGCATTTCGGGACAGCCATTGCAATCGTGACGCTCGCCGAAGTGCGAGGCCAGCAGGGGCGCCTTGACGACTCTTTGGAGCTCTATGACGAAGGTCTGGTGCTCATGAGATCGTTGCTTGGGCCGGATCATCCACATCTGGCGACGCTCGCCAGTAACAAGTGCATTGTCCTGTGCCAGGCGGAACGGTTTGACGAAGCGGTTCCGATACTGGACGACGCGTTGCGCATCGTTGAGGCGCGGGACTTGCCGCCGGTGACATACCGGGCGCCGCTCCTCCTG
>MRWG01000638.1_pt1 | contig 33123 bp, 29 predicted proteins | sample 1013341 | NCBI WGS metagenome assembly MRWG01 (sample SAMN06117577, study PRJNA244670) | biofilm metagenome | biome: Water; feature: Cathode Biofilm; material: Biofilm; isolation source: microbial consortium enriched at the cathode of a solar microbial fuel cell | place: USA: District of Columbia ... | reverse complement strand
GCTTCAGCGTGTCGATCAGGTTTTTCGTGTTGCGCAGATTGGCCAGATCCGGCGTCGCCGTGATGACCACCTCATCGGCCTGCGCAAGCGTCGTTCTCGTCCAGCCATTCCAGACGTGAGGCACATCCAGGATCAGAACCGGCGCGGTGCGCTGCGTGGTGTCGATGATCTGGGCAAATGCCTCCGGGTCGAAATCATAGACCCGGTCGAGTGTCGAGGGCGCAGCCAGAAGCGAAAGACGCTCGGCGCACTGCGACAGAAGGCGGTCGAGATAGACCTCGTCGATCCGTTCTGGCGAGAACACGGCTTCGGCGATGCCCTGCGGCGGGTCCTGATCGAAATTGATGTTGGCCGTGCCGAAAGGCAGATCCAGGTCGGCCACCACAACCTCGTTCTCGAAAAGGTTGGAAATGGCCCAGGCCACATTGTGCGCGATGGTGGACGAGCCGACGCCACCCTTGGCTCCCACAAACGCAATGGAGTGCCCGAGAGGCTCGGCAGTCGGATCGACAAAGATATTGGCGATGACGCTCACAATGTCGGCCATCGAGATCGGCGCGACCACATATTCCGAGATGCCGGCGCGCATCAGCTCACGATAGAGCCACACATCATTGTAGTGCCCGACAATGACCACCTTGGTGCTCGGGTCGCAGACTTCGGCAAGCTGCTCCAGCGAGGCGAGCATCTCGCGCGGCTCGGCGGAAGATTCCACGATCACCAGGTTCGGCGTTGCCGCCGTCTGGTAGAACTCCACCGCAGTGGCAACGCCGCCCATGTGGACCTTGAGGTGCGTTTTCGCCATGCGGCGATCCTCACCGGCCCGTTCGATCGGATTGGACACGCTCTCGGTGTCGCAGAACGCCTGGATCGAGATCCTCGGGATCGGGCGAAGAGACTGCAAATTGGGATCGGGCGCATCCACAGTGTATGCGTCGTGATCCGTTTCATAGGCCAGATTGCTCATTTTATGCCTCTTGCCCCCGCCTAGTACTGGACTTCTCGGTTGCCGCGGAATTCCTTGGAAACCTTGCCGGCTTCGTAATTGCTCTCCGAACCACGATACTTGTCGATCACACCCATCCGGTTTTCCGCATCAATCGGCGTCTGCTGACGTGGACCGAGGAAATCGTTGGGATTGGCCACCTGCGCGGCGAGATTGTTCTGATAGGAACAGCCGAAATTTGCGTAATGCTTGTTATCCGTGGTGTCGAGAATGTCCTCTGGCCACCGGCCGCACTGGTTGGTGGAAGCCCTGATCGCGGGATAGGACACGCGGATCGGCGGCGCAGTATCTGCCGATGGCGCCCGGTAGGAAACGACCGCAATGTTCTCGGGCGGCACGCCATGCTCCTGCAACTGACGCGTAATCTGGGAAGCGATGTTGGACGCCCCGCGCTCATTGACGGAACCGGTCGGAACCAGCACCGTGACCGTGCCGCCGGACCGCCGGTCATAACCGCTCATGAAGCCGGCGAGCGTGCCGGCCTGGCCACGTGTCATGCTCTTGGCCGAGACAGCGACCGGCAAATCGATCTTCTGATCCTTCTCGGAGATCACGATCGGGTGGTTGGTGCGGTAATCATCCGGAATGGAGCCCACGATCACCGAGTCCCGCTTCGCGGCACAGCCAGCCAGCAGGGCGGCAGCGCCAATGAGGAGGACAGCACCGGTCGTTTTGAGCCGTGCGGTATTTCCAGTCTCATGTTTCATCATGACCACCCCCGACATGGCCTTCTCCCCGCTCACTTGTAGATGTAGCCGACAACGCCGTGGTAGCGGCCATTGGGCAGATCGGTTTTCATGGTTCCGTAGACGCGGTTCACCCGCCCCAGGAACATGCCCGCGCCATCGCTGGCCGGCGTGAAATTGTCATCCGGCTTGGCAAGCGCGGTGCGCGCCGTGGGCTTCGACAGATACGGCGTGACGATGATCACCAGTTCGGTCTCGTTGCGCACGAAGTCGCGGCTCCGGAACAGTGCGCCAAGCACCGGCACTTTTGAGAGGCCTGGCACACCGGTGAACGCCTGACGCACATCGTCCTGCACCAGGCCGGCAATCATCATCGAACCGCCCGACGGTAACTCGACAGTGGTGTCGGCCAGTCGCTTGCGGATGGAAATGATGTTCGTTCCCTTCGACCGGACGCCCTGGGACATGGCAACCGAGCCCTGCGTGGTGGGTTCGGAAACCTGTGTCCTTATCTTCAGGCTGATCCGGCCGGCAGAGAGAACCGTCGGCAGGAACTCAAGGCCGATACCGTATTCGACTTTCTGAATGTCGTACTTCGTCTGGCCCGTCTTGTTCTCGTCGGAAACGGCAGAGTCCACACCTGTGACAAGGTTGAACTCACCGCCGACGCGGAACGTCGCCTTCTCGCCGGACACGGCGGTCAGCGCTGGTTCAGCCAGAGTCTTCATGACACCTGCCTGTTCCATCGCATTGACATAAGCGTCAATCAGCGAACCGCCGACAGAGAAGCCACTGTGCGACAGCGACTTGCCCAGACCGGCGAAATTGTCACTGATCGCTCCCCAGGTGATGCCGTCGACATTGCCCGAGCCAATCATGTTCACGCCGAGCTGCTTCATGACGGAGCGGCTGACCTCGGCAACTGTCACCTTGAGCGTGACCTGGTCCTCGCCGATGATCTGCAGCATGTTGACGATGCGGCTTTGCTGACGCTGTTTGTCCGGGTTGTTGATGGCAACACCGCCGCCATCGGTCGGAGCGGCAGCGCTTTGCGAGTACTGACCCGTGGTCGCCTCACCGCCGGTCACGAAGATCTGCGCCAGCTGTGCGGCGCGCGATGCATCGAGTGGCGTCTCGACCGTTCCGGTCAGCACCACATTGTCGTTGATGAGTTCGACATCGATGTCGGAGTTCGGGATGAAGCGTTTCAGATAGTCCTCCAGACCCGCGACATCGCGCTCGACCGCAACGTCGAGGCTGGCGATCTGCTCGCCATTCGCTCCGAAGACGAAGATATTCGTTTCGCCAACCTGCTTGCCGAACAGATAGATCCGGCGCGCGGTGCGGGTGACGGCGTCTGCAACGGCTGGATTGGCGACGAGAATGTCATAGGCGTCGCTTGGCAGGTCCAGCACCAGCGACTTGTTGAGGCCGAGCTTAATGCGCTGGGTGGCGCTGCTGCTCCTTGTCTTGACCGTGTTCTGCGCCGCATATGCCTCGCTCGCGGGCATCGCGATCTGCAGGGACAGCGCTGCTGCGCAGCCCAGAAGAACACGTGCGGTCAGTCGTGATTTTGTGCCCATAATCCGCCCCGTTTTCTTAACGCCCGTATTTTTCACGGAAGTTCCCCTGCTGGCGCGCCTGATCATTTACGGGTCCCCACTTCGGTCACTTCACCCGACTTGATAAGGCGGACACTGTTGCCACGGCCCCGACCGGACACGAGGTAAGCGCCGCTGGCGTCCGCCTCTTCGCCGGTGTCGGTAATTGCTCTCAGCGAAAGCGTAAGGCGGTCGGCCATCTGCTGCGCCACGGTGATGATTTCTGCCTGCTCCGGCGTAAGCTCCAGCGTGGCGGTCTCACCGACCTTCACGCGGCGGCCTTCCTCATCTTCCTGAATGGTCTGGTCGATGGCGAGGATCTTGATGTTCTTGAGGATGGTCTCGGTGATGAAGCCATTGGCCGAATCTTTGTCCTCGGCCCTTCGGGTCATGATGACGTCAACGAAATCATTGGGCAGAATGAAGCCACCGGCCGACGTGTCGGCTGCGATCTGCGTGGCGACGGCGCGCTTTCCCGATGGAAGAATCGCCGACATGAAGCTCATGCCCTCGCCGATCAGCTTGGAACGCCGCAACGGCTCGCCCGTATAGAGGTTCACGCGGGCGATGGAGTTGCGCAGTTCCTCCAGAGCCTCGGGGCTCTGGTCGCGAACGATCATGTTGGCGTTGATGTTTTCTCTGGGCCAGGCCTGCCAGTTCAGCCCGCTGCCCAATTCCGAGCCCATGGGAACGTCCTGGCCGATGACCAGCACATCGACGAGATCGACCGTCGGTTCCGGCACGCTGGCCTGCACGGCCGGCTGCTGCGGTTGCGGCGCAGTCAGGTTTTTGGCCACATATCCGGCGCCGAGAGCAGCCAGTACGGCCACACCCAAAATGACGATCCGGGATTTGCTCATGACTTCCGCCCCTCGTGCTCGGACTTACCTTGCGTGAAGCGGACAATGGGCTTCCAATCGTCAAATTATGGTTAACGTGAAGCTTACAGACGTTATTAATTTAGTGTTGACCGGTCGTCGGATGCCGCTTCGCTCCGCAAAAAAATACCCCGGTGAAACACCAGGGTATCTGCCGATCCGTCAAAGCCGTGAGGCGAAGGACTAGCCGCCTGCCAGTCGGGCAAGAGCCCACTGCATGATCGGTGTTTCCGGATAGGAGACCAGCCCCGCAATCCCGAGCGCGATGCCATAGGGAATGCCGGCCTTGCCATTGGCCAGATGCTGCAGAAGCGCATTGCCTCCGGCAATATGGGCCAGGGGCGAATTCCTGAAATAGACAAGCGCCAGCGTCAGGACGCCGCCGAAGATCGCCGCGAAGACAAGATACTGGACGAGCGCCACACTCAGCCCAAACCATACGGCGGTGGCCGCCATCAGCTTCGCATCCCCGCCCCCCATGCCGCCAACCGCGAACAGAACGAATGTGACGCTCAGCACCAGCGCACCAGCGGCCATGTGAAGACCGATCTGCGACCAGTCCATGCCGGTGAAAGGCGCGATGACGGCAAAGGCCGCCAGAAGGATCAGCGAAACACGATTGGCGATGGTCATGGAGAGAATGTCCGAGACCGCCGCAAACACCATGCAGAATGGAAATATGACGAAAATTGCCGCTTCAAGCATATGACCTTGCCCCGATTTTTGAGCATTCTGCGCGAGCGGGCTTAAGACTTGGTGAAATGCGCAAAAGCCCCCTTTGGCGTGGCTCCAGAAACAAAAAAACCGCCTCTCTTGCGAGAGGCGGTTTCGTTTGGGAGACTATCCCCCGAAAGCGTGGCTTAGTTGGCCACTGCAGCGTCGAGTTCACCGCCGATGTCCGTAAAGAGGCCCGAGATGCTCGTGCCAAGGCTACCAGCAGCCGTGATGATGCCCACAGCGATCAGAGCGGCAAGCAGACCGTATTCGATTGCGGTTGCGCCGGACTCGTCCTTCAGGAAACGTGCAAACAGATTAGCCATTTTGTAAAACTCCTCTTCCGCGTTTTTGTTCAGCAAGACCGTCAACGTTTCTTTGTGTGTTGATCGGATGGGCAGAACATACGAAGGAGCTCTTTCAACCAGCTTAAGAAACAGCCTTACCAAAACCTTGCCGCCCCAAAGCGCCCTCAATGGTTAACAGTTGCATAATCACACATACGCAACCCAGGGCCGTTTTGTGACATTATATATATACCCGCACGGGACGTGCCTTCTGCGACCGGTTCTGCAACCACGAGGCGGCGTACTTAACCCTTGGTTCACCAATATGGTTCATGGTCTCTTCAGCTTGACTTGGGGAGCAGGGCGATGCGCCACGCATTTTCGAAATCCGGAATGGCCTTGAAATCGGTCGCACTGCTTGTGGGACTGGTCGCGATGCCAGCCACAACCCTCGCAGACACATCCTCAATCGAAGTGGTGATGAACCAGGCGAAGATCGTGAAGCTGGCCCGCCCTGCCGACACAATCGTCATCGGCAACCCGGAAATTGCGGACGCCGCCGTGCAGGACGCCACCACGATCGTTCTCACCGGCAAGGGCTTCGGCGTGACCAACCTCGTCGTGCTCGACATTGACGGGCAACCCGTCGTTGACGAGCAGGTGGTGGTCAGCCGGCAGACCGTGGATTCGGTTCGCATCTATCGCCGCGCCAATGTGCAGACGCTGTCCTGCACGCCCTATTGCGAGAGCGCCTACAAGACCGAGGCCGAACGCCTTTCCGAAGCCGAGCTGAACTCCAGCCAGTAGCACCTCCCCGCTTTTCGAAAAGCGGCAAGTGCATGGTTTACAAAACCTGAAACCTTGCGCTTCAATTCGACTGGTCGTCAAAACCGGAATGCAACCTGAACGCGCTAATGTTCGTCCCGTTGGGTTTTCACCTCAGGGGCCGGAAATGGGCGAGCGGAAAAAGCAGAACGGTATCGGAGCGCGTCTGGGACGCCGCGTCTTAAGGCGCTTCATCAAGAACGACGAAGGCGCGACGGCCATCGAGTTCGCCTTTCTCGGCATACCCTTCTTCTTTCTGATCTTCGTGATCCTGGAATCCAGCATCGCCTTTGCAGCGCAGCAATTGCTGACCAACGCAACTGATGACGTGGCGCGGCTTTTCCGGACAGGACAGGAGCAGCGTGCAACGCTCGACGAGACCAAGCTCCGCCAGTTGATCTGCGATCGCATCTCCATCCTCATGTCGAACACCTGTCCCGGCCTTGAAGTCGATCTTCGCCAGTTCGACACATTCGAGGAAGCCGCCAAGGCGGCGCTCGCCCTCAATGATGACGGCTCGATCAACACAAAGGTCGATCTGGGGCCGGCACTGTCCAAAAACATGCTGCGCGTCTTCTACCACTGGCCCGTGGTGACCAACATTCTGGCCGAGCGGCTGCCAGACGGGAAGATGCTGCTCTACTCGACCAGCACCTGGCAGAACGAGCCATTCTGATGCAGTCGAAACTCTGGCAGAGGCGCGGGGAAACCGAGATGAAACACCACCAGAAGACGGACGGCGGCAGGATGGGGCTCATGATTGCAATACGCGACTTCCTGCGCGACAGACGCGGCGTGGCGGCCATCGAATTCGCGATCGTCGCGCCGATCCTGTTCGCCATGTATTTCCTGACCCTGGAATTCGGTCAGGCGATCAACGCCAACAAGAAGATAAGCCGCGCCGCCAGCATGATCGGCGATCTGGCAGCCCAGCAGCCATCGATCACGCCGAGTGAGGCCGATGCGATCATGAAGATCGGCGGCGCGATCCTAAAACCTTACAACCGCTCCGAGCCAAACATCACCCTGACCGCGATCGAGGTGACCGATGAAGACACACCGGAGGTGAGGGTCGTCTGGTCGCGTGAGCTGAAGAACGGCTCCACCGGGCCTGGCCTGCCCAAGGGCAGCATCACCACGATCCCCCAGAAACTCATGAAAAAGGGCGCGTTCTATATATGGGCGACCACATCGCTTGGTTATAAGCCGATCATCACCTGGTCGAGCAATGGTCAGAAGTCGCTCGGCATCACCGCGATGGCGGGTCTCGACAATCTGCAGATGAGCGAGCGCTACTATCTGCGCCCACGCATGAGCAGCTCCATTCCCTGCTCGGACTGCTGAAGACGCGCCTGCCCGTTTATGATCGCCAAAGGGCGATGTTCTGTCCGATTGCAAAGCCCCGGCCACCCTTCTATGTCTTGGTGAACGGGAGCAATGAGAACCGGGCATGGCGCGCGCATTCCTTTTCATTCATGAAAGCTCCGGCTCGACCGGCGTGAACTGCCTCCTGCGGGGCGGTTCAACGCTTTACGGCGCTTGCAGGATACCGCTCCCTCAGCCGCGTGCCCGGCATCAGAGCCCATACTTCTTCAGCGAGCATTCCACACATGCCTGAATTGCCAGAGGTCGAAACGGTCCGCCGTGGGCTGCAGCCGGTCATGGAGGGGGCGCATATCGATTCCGTCGAGCTGCGCCGTCCGAACCTGCGCTTTCCGTTTCCGCCGGATTTCAACAAGCGTCTCGCCGGTCAGGAGATCATCGCTCTTGGCCGCCGCGCAAAGTACCTGCTCATCCACTTGGAAACCTCCGACGTGGTGCTTTGCCATCTCGGCATGTCCGGCTCGTTCCGCGTCGATCAGGATGAGGAAGAGGAACACCCCGCCCCCGGCAAGTTTCATCATGAACGCTCGAAGGCCGAGAAACACGATCATGCCGTTTTCCACCTGAAAGGCGTCGACGGGCGCAATATTCGCGTCGTCTACAACGACCCGCGCCGTTTCGGCTTCATGCTCTTACATGACGATGGACGGCTCGACAGTCACCCGCTTCTGGCCGGACTCGGGATCGAACCGACGGGCAATGCGCTGGACGGTGCGGAACTGGCGGAACGCCTGCGCGGAAAGAAAACGTCCCTGAAAGCGGCACTGCTCGATCAACGCATCATCGCCGGGCTGGGCAACATCTATGTGTGCGAGGCGCTGTGGCGCGCCCGGCTCTCGCCAAGGCGCACAGCCGCGTCCATCGTTTCGAAGCGCGGAACGTCTGAGCGGTGCGAGCGGCTCGCCACTGCCATTCGCGCGGTCATTGCCGAGGCGATTGCAGCCGGCGGCTCATCATTGCGCGACTATGTGAAGGCGGATGGCTCGCTTGGATATTTCCAACACGCCTTCAAGGTCTATGACCGGGAGGGACAACCCTGCCAGCGCGAAGAATGCGGCGGCACGGTCCGGCGGATCGTTCAGGCCGGGCGCTCCACATTCTTCTGCCCGTCCTGCCAGCGCTAGCTCTTTTCACGAACACGGAGAGGAAAACAGACCATGGCCTATGAAACGATCCTGGTGGAAACGCGGGAGCGCGTGGGATTGATCACGCTGAACCGCCCCAAAGCGCTCAACGCCCTGAACTCGAAGGTGCTCGAGGAAGTCGTCGCAGCGGCTAAAGCCTTTGACGAGAACCCGCGCGTTGGCGCCATCGTGCTCACCGGTTCGGAGAAGGCCTTTGCCGCCGGCGCCGACATCAAGGAAATGGCCTCGAAGAACTATGTCGACGCCTATCTGGAAGACCTCTTTGCTGGCTGGGAAGGGCTGACGCGCGTGCGCAAGCCGGTCATTGCGGCGGTTTCGGGCTATGCGCTCGGCGGCGGTTGCGAGCTGGCCATGATGTGCGATTTCATCATCGCGGCGGACAACGCAAAGTTCGGCCAGCCCGAGATCACGCTCGGCGTCATGCCCGGCATGGGCGGCTCTCAGCGCCTCACCCGCTTTGTCGGCAAATCCAAGGCGATGGATATGTGCCTGACCGGCCGCATGATGGACGCCGCCGAGGCGGAGCGCTCCGGCCTCGTGTCGCGCGTGGTTCCGCCGGGCGAGTTGATCGAGGAGGCGCTCAAAGCCGCCGACAAGATCGCCGATTTCTCGCTTCCGGCCGTGATGATGACCAAGGAAGCCGTCAACCGCGCCTACGAGACGACGCTTGCCGAAGGCCTGCGGTTCGAACGGCGCGTGTTCCACGCCATGTTTGCCCTGGACGACCAGAAGGAAGGCATGTCGGCGTTCACCGAAAAGCGCTCCGCGAACTTCAAGAATCGCTGAGAAGTGCGGCCATCAGGTTCCGCGGCAATGCTGCGGAACCGCACCTGAGGCGGCCGGTTGGCCGCAGACATGCAGTCCGGGGCGGTTTGAAGGGCAATAGGCGTTGACGTTGCCCGAAAGCTCTACTATAAGCCGCCACGACTGTGGTGGCCCTGCGGCTGCCCTTTTTGTTTTGCGTCCGCGAGAGACTTCGCGGCAAAATCTGTAGAGACGAGAGAGGAAACATGGCCAACACGACTTCGGCCAAGAAGGCGGTTCGCAAGATTGCTCGCCGTACTGCGGTTAACAAGAACCGTCGCTCGCGCGTGCGCAGCTTCGTTCGCAAGGTCGAAGAAGCGCTGGCCGCTGGCGACAAGGCTGCAGCGGAAACCGCCTTCAAGGCAGCACAGCCCGAGCTGATGCGCGCTGCCGGCAAGGGCGTCCTTCACCGCAACACGGCATCGCGGAAAGTGTCCCGCCTTGCCGCGCGCGTGAAATCGCTTAGCGCCTGATATATCGCTTAGATATTCCTGAGAAACCCGGCCATGTGCCGGGTTTTTCTTTGCCCATCAAAAGGTTGGCTCTCAGCACGTCACCGACGTTTGAGACCGGCCTTTTTCTTTTCTTGAAGGAAGACGGCCGGGAATCGTGCAAAGCCGTCACATACCGAACGCCATCCAACGGTCGTCATTCGATATTCCCCTTTTATTTCAGTGTTTTACAAACCTTTATCCACAGGTTATCCATGTCATCCCCGACGCCGGAGAGACCCTGAAATGTCAAGTTATTTTTTGAGATTTTTTTCCGCCCCGACTCGGTCACGCGGCAAATGAAAAAGGCTCTTGAATCCAAACAGCTTATCGCCACACCCCTTGGGCGATGCCGATTTCAGCGCGGGAAACAAGAGCAGATTCGACAAAAAAGCGGCAGTCTCGCCCTTGCCCTTTCCACAAGGATTTCGGTAATGTCAGGCCATCGAGAGGGCGGACAGAGCCCAACGAATTTAAGCCCAAATCGGCACCTACTGAAACGCGGAATCCCGATTCTGCGCAGGGGCTTCGTGCGCTCTCGAAACAGCCCTGCCCGCTTGTCTGTCGGGGACCGATCGAGGCGCATCCGCGCCACTTGCTCAAGCGAGCGCAAGGCTATGCTGCCGCCGGCGATTTTATCATCCGGTGGCTGCGCACATTAATTGGAACTGCAGTTTACGTCTGTAGAAAGCAAAAGGAGCGTTTGGGGCCGAAAGTCAGACGAGCAACACTGACTGGAACAAACACACCAATCAAAAAGATACGGAATGAGCAGGGGCAATTAACTCAGGTGGGCTCTTCCGTAAAAACACCACTCAAAGCGACAGGGACACAAGGAATGCAAAGCGGCGCTGAAAGGGAAGTTTCGGGGGGATTTTCTTTTCAAGAGCAGATGTCTCAGAAGGACACTGAGACCAAAGAAGCAGGCAACAGCGACAGCAAGGCAGGACCTTCCGACGCAGTATTCGAGCGCGTGAAAACGCAGCTCCGTGCACGTCTGGGCAGTGAGGTCTACTCCAGCTGGTTCGGTCGTATGAAGCTCATGGAAGCCTCCAAGGGCTCCGTGCGCATCTCGGTGCCGACCGCCTTCCTGCGCTCTTGGATCAACGGGCATTATCTGGACCTCATTACCGAGCTCTGGAAGAAAGAATCGCCAGACACGCTGAAGGTGGAGATCGTCGTACGCACGGCAACGCGCAATGTACGCACCTCCCAGGACAGCAAGCCGGCGGCAGCGCGCAAGGTTTCGACCCGGCCGCAGACCGCACTGGCCACGGGAACGCTTTCGGCGAACCCGGCCGCACGGTCCGCTCCCGCGCAGATGCCGGACCTTGAGGGACGCTCCAACATTCTGGGGTCTCCTCTCGATAGCCGGTACACGTTTGAATCCCTCATCGAGGGCACATCCAACCGCGTGGCATGCGCGGCGGCGCGCACTGTTGCGGAATCCGATTCCAATGCAGTTCGCTTCAACCCGCTGTTTCTCCACGCATCCGTCGGCCTCGGCAAGACGCACATGCTGCAGGCAATCGCTGCAGAATCGCTGCGCCGCAAGCCGCAGGCACGTGTCGTCTACCTGACGGCGGAATACTTCATGTGGCGCTTCGCAACCGCGATCCGCGACAACAATGCGCTGACCCTGAAGGAGCAGCTGCGCGACATCGATCTTCTCATCATCGATGACATGCAGTTCCTGCAGGGCAAGTCGATCCAGAACGAGTTCTGCCATCTCCTGAACATGCTGCTCGACAGCGCCCGTCAGGTGGTGGTGGCCGCAGACCGGCCGCCCTCAGAGCTGGAATCGCTTGAGCCGCGCGTGAAGTCGCGCCTCAATGGCGGCGTTTCGCTGGAGATCGGCGCACCGGATTTCGCCATGCGCCTTTCGATCCTGAAGCAGCGCCTTGAGAGCGCCCAGGCCGAGGACGCATCGCTGGATATCCCGGAGGAGATCCTGGTCCATGTCGCACGTTCCGTGACCGGCAGCGGCCGCGAACTGGAAGGCGCGTTCAACCAGCTTCTGTTCCGCCACTCCTTCGAGCCGCAGATCACCATTGACCGGATCGACGAGATCCTCGGCCATGTGTGCCGTGCAGGCGAGCCCAAGCGTGTGCGCATCGAGGACATCCAGCGCATCGTCGCACGGCACTACAACGTGTCGAAGACGGAGCTTCTGTCCAACCGCCGCACGCGGACCATCGTGAAGCCGCGCCAGGTGGCCATGTACCTCTCCAAGGTCATGACGCCGCGCTCGCTGCCCGAGATCGGCCGCCGCTTCGGCGGGCGTGACCACACGACGGTGCTGCATGCGGTGCGCAAGATCGAGGGTCTGACCGATGGCGACAGGCAGCTTGCACAGGAGATCGAACTCCTGAAGCGCCTGATCAGCGACCAGGCTTAACCGGACAGGCCGGCAGGTTTTCGAGCCTGCCGGCATTTTCCTTTTGGAGCGCCGCCGCCAGCCGGAAAGGCGCTCTTTTGTTCCCGGCAGGGGGCGCATCGCAGCCAGGGCGGCGCGGCGCAACGCCGCCAGGAGCCTTCTTTTCCCCAGAATGCGCGGCGAACGAGCGCGTAAGCCCATGACAGGCTTGCGTTTCCCGTTGATTTCCTGTCATTTTGGGTCAAATCAAGCCTGTTCACGGCTGTCCTGGACATGCGTCATGTTTGCCGGGCTATTCTTCATTCAAGTGAGATTGATTGGTCATGCGTGTTATTCTGGAACGCTCCACCCTTTTGAAGTCCCTGAACCATGTTCATCGCGTGGTGGAGCGCCGCAACACCATCCCGATTCTGTCCAACGTGCTTCTGAGCGCTGACGGCGCGAGCCTGCAATTGAAGGCGACCGACCTCGACCTCGAAGTGACCGAGGCTGCGGGCGCGACAATCGAGCAGGCCGGCGCGACGACCGTGCCCGCGCACCTGCTCTACGACATCGTGCGCAAGCTGCCGGACGGCGCAGAGGTCATGCTGAAGACGGACGAAGACGGCAATGCCATGTCGGTGATGGCCGGACGTTCCAGCTTCCGCCTCCAGTGCCTGCCGCAGTCTGACTTCCCCGAGCTTTCCGCCGGCAATTTCTCGCACATCTTCCGCCTCGACTCGGCGGATCTGAAGGCGCTGATCGAGAAGACGCAGTTCGCCATCTCCACCGAGGAGACGCGCTATTATCTGAACGGTATTTTCCTGCACACGATCGAGTCCGAGGGCAGCCTCAAGCTGCGCTCCGTGGCAACCGACGGACACCGCCTTGCGCGCGCCGAGATGGAAGCGCCGGCTGGCTCCGAAGGCATGCCGGGCATCATCATTCCGCGCAAGACCGTGGGTGAGCTGCAGAAGCTGGTGGACGCGCCCGACGTGGCCGTGACGGTTGAGCTTTCGGACACGAAGATCCGCTTCACAATCGGCAGCGTGATCCTGACTTCGAAGCTGATCGACGGCACCTTCCCCGACTATCAGCGCGTGATCCCGACCGGCAATGACAAGCAGCTGGTGATCGACCGCCAGACCTTCGCTTCTGCCGTGGACCGCGTTTCGACCATCTCTTCCGAGCGCGGTCGCGCCGTGAAGCTGACCATCGCCGAGGGCCAGGTGACGCTCACCGTCAACAACCCGGATTCGGGCTCGGCAACGGAAGAGCTGGCGGCGGATTACGAATCCGACCCCATCGAGATCGGCTTCAACGCCCGCTATCTCCTGGATGTGGCGGCGCAGCTTTCGGGCGGCAATGCACGCTTCCTCCTGGCCGATGCCGGTTCGCCGACCCTCGTGCAGGATGAAGGCGACGAAAGCACGCTCTACGTACTGATGCCGATGCGCGTCTAGGCGTCGATGGCTCTCCCTTGGTCGAGCAGACATCCGGCAGGCAGCCCGTAGCCCAGGTTCACGTAACCAGGCTCAGCCTGACCGACTTCCGCAATTATCACGCCCTGGCGCTCGATCTCGCGCCGGGCGCCGTGGTTTTGACCGGCGAGAACGGTGCCGGCAAGACGAACCTGCTCGAAGCCGTTTCCTTCCTCTCCCCCGGCCGTGGCCTGCGCCGCGCCAAGTTCGACGATGTTGCGCGCGTGGGCGCTGAAACGGGCTTTGCCATCCATGCAAGGCTTGAAGGGCCTTTCGGCGAATGCGAGATAGGCACCGGCACTGCCGGAATGCAGCCGGGCGCTGAAACCGGCCGCCGCCTGCGCATCAATGGCGAAACCGCGCGAACCGCCGACGCCATGCTCGAATGGGTGCGCGTCCTGTGGCTGACACCGGCCATGGATGCGCTGTTCACCGGGCCTGCCGGCGACCGCCGCCGCTTTCTCGACCGTCTCGTTCTGGCCATCGACCCGGCCCATGGCCGTCGCGCGCTCGACTATGAGAAGGCAATGCGGGCGCGCAATCGCCTTCTGTCGGAGGATTCGCGCGATGCCGGCTGGTTCGACGCCATCGAGACCCAGATGGCCGAAACCGGCGTGGCGATTGCAGCGGCCCGCGCCGAGATGGTGCGCCTTCTGGCGGCGATGAATGAGCGCCTGCCCGCCGATGGCCCCTTCCCCACCGCCGAGATTGCGCTCGAAGGCACGATCGATGCGGAGATCGGCCAGCACGCCGCCGTGGATGTCGAAGAAATGTTCCGCCGGCTCCTGCGCGACCACCGCCCGCGCGACCGCGCTGCCGGGCGCACGCTGGAAGGCCCGCACCGCAGCGAGCTTCTGGTGCGGCACGTGCCCAAGGACATGCCCGCCGCACGCTGTTCCACCGGCGAGCAGAAGGCGCTTCTCGTGGGGCTGATTCTCGCTCACGCGCGCCTGACCGGCGAGCTTTCGGGCAGCGCGCCCATCCTTCTGCTGGACGAGATCTCCGCGCATTTCGACCCGGACCGGCGGGCAGCGCTCTTCTCGATTCTGGAAGAGCTGAACTGTCAGGCCTTCATGACCGGCACGGAGGCAAGCCTGTTCTCGGCCATCGAAGGCCGCGCGCAGTTTTTCTCCGTATCGGCCGGCGCGATCCACGAACCACGCTGACACCCTCTCTCCTGCCGGATAAGATCGCCGCATGACCGAGACAACCACATCCCCCACCGCACTTTCCGACACCGAGCTGGAGCGCTATGCCCGCCATATCGTTCTGCCGGAGATCGGCGGCGCCGGGCAGCAGAAGCTCAAGAAGGCGCGGGTTCTGGTGATCGGCGCAGGCGGGCTCGGCGCACCGGTTCTGAGCTATCTGGCGGCTGCCGGCATCGGCACGCTGGGGGTGATCGACGACGACACGGTGTCGCTCTCCAACCTGCAGCGTCAGGTGATCCACGACACGGGCAGTGTCGGCATGGAGAAGGTGGAGAGCGCCCGGGCAAGCATTCTCCGCATCAACCCGCATGTGACGGTCGAAACGCATGTGAAGCGGCTTGATGAGGAGAATGCCGCCGGCATCATCGCCGCCTATGACATCGTGGTGGACGGCTCGGACAATTTCGCCACGCGCTACCTTCTGGCCGACACATGCGCGGCGGTGGAACGCCCGCTCGTGACGGCGGCGGTGGGCCGCTTCGACGGGTCGCTGACCGTGCTCAAGCCCTTCGAGCGGGACGGCGACGGCAACCCGCTGCCGGGCTATCGCGACCTCTTTCCCGAACCGCCGCCGGCAGGACTGGTGCCAAGCTGCGCGGAAGCCGGCATTGTCGGCGCGCTGACCGGCGTGATGGGAACGCTGGAGGCGATGGAGGTGATCAAGCTCATCACCGGAGCGGGTGAACCGCTGATCGGCCGCCTGCTGCTTTACGATGCGCTGGCAGCCCGTTTTGAAACCGTGAAATACCGGCGGCGTGCGGGCTGAGATTACCGCTTACCCGTTGCAATGCTGCATTGATGCCCTGCGTGGTTCGACAAGCTCACCATGAGGGACCGGGGCTGTGTAGAGGGGCGGGAGAGTTCCCCGAGCCTCCGAACCAGATTTCCTGCAAGTCACACCCGTCCCTCATGGTGAGCTTGTCGAACCACGCACCACGCGACGGTCAGGAAACTTTGGGCAAACGAAATCGCTGCGCGGCGAGCACCACGCAGTGATCAAGCCAATAGGCGCTGAGAAGCCGGCTCAGACGTTTTTCGGCAGAACCCGGTCCGGCGGGCGGTGACCATCGAAAAAGGTGCGGATGTTGATGATGACCTTCTCGCCCATGTCGATGCGACCCTCGATGGTCGCCGAGCCCATATGCGGCAGAATCACGATCTTGTTCTTCTTCGCGAGCTTGAGAAGCTTGGGATTGACCGACGGCTCATGCTCGAAGACGTCGAGCCCTGCGCCTGCCAGCTTGCCCTCTTCGACCAGGCGGATCAGCGCATCCTCATCCACCACATCGCCGCGGGCCGTGTTCACCAGATAGGCGCGCGGCTGCATCAGCTCCAGCCGGCGCGCCGACAGGAGATGGAAGGTTGCAGGCGTTGAAGGGCAGTTGACGGAGATGATGTCCATGCGGGCCAGCATCTGGTCGAGGCTGTCCCAATAGGTCGCCTCCAGCTCGTCTTCGATGGCCGGGGAAACCCGCTGACGGTTGTGATAATGGATCGACAGGCCGAACGCCTTTGCGCGCCGCGCCACGGCGGTGCCGACGCGACCCATGCCGACAATGCCAAGACGCTTGCCCCAGATGCGGTGCCCCAGCATCCATGTGGGCGACCAGCCATCCCATTTGCCGCCGCTGCGCAGAACCTCTGCGCCCTCGGTCAGACGGCGCGGCACGGCGAGCATGAGCGCCATGGTCATGTCGGCCGTGTCTTCATTGAGAACATTGGGCGTGTTGGTGACGGTGATGCCCTTCTTGGCGGCGGCCACCACATCGACATTGTCGACGCCATTGCCGAAATTGGCGATCAGCTTGAGCTGGTCGCCGGCCTGCGCGATGAGAGCGGCGTCGATCCGGTCCGTGATCGTGGGAACAAGAACGTCGGCTTCCTTGACCGCAGCCACCAGTTCGGGCTGCGTCATCCGCCTGTCGTCGAGATTGAGGCGCGCGTCGAACAGTTCGCGCATGCGCGTTTCGACCTGATCCGGCAGCTTGCGGGTGATGACGACGAGAGGCTTCTTCCTGACGGTCATATGGTCTCCAAAATAACGCCCTGTTGATACCTCTTTAACCAAGATACGCGACACTGCAATGCCGAGCCGGGCTGCCTTCTCTCTATCAAGCGGTGGCGGCCAAGACAAAGAAAAAGGGTGGAAGCGCTCGTTCCGCCAGAACAAGGTTACCGGGAGTTCCGCAATGCCGGCCAACGCGCCATTCCGTTCACTGTTTGCAGCCCTTGCCGTCGCCATGCTGGTTGCGACGCCAATGACGACACATGCACAGGCAAACACTGAACCGAATGAGAAGGTCGGCCCGAGCGGGCTGCCCCTGCCCCGTTTCGTCAGCCTGAAATCGAGCCGCGTGAACATGCGCGTCGGCCCCGGGCTGAGCTACGCGGTGAACTGGATGTACATGAAGTCCGGTCTACCGATGGAGATCATCCAGGAATACGACAACTGGCGGCGCGTGCGCGACGCCGATGGCGCAGAAGGCTGGATCAACCAGGCGCTGCTCTCAGGCCGCCGCACGGCCATCGCGGCCCCGTGGTTCAAGGGCAAGGAAGCCGATATCGAACTGCGCGCCGACCCGCAGGAAGACGCGCGCCTCGTGGCCCATATCGAGCCCGGCGCGATCGGCTCCATCAAGCTCTGCAACGGAGACTGGTGCGAAATGGAATTCGCCGGTTATTCGGGCTGGGTGAACCAGTCGCAGATCTGGGGCGCCTATCCCGGCGAAACGATCAAGGATTGATCGCGGGCGGCGAACGCCGCAGCCTCAGAATATCGGACTGAAAAGTGAAAGCAGGGGGGCTGGCGCGTCCTTCGTGCATCCGGCTGGATGCACGGGATCCGGAGCGTTCCCGCTCTTCCTGAAATTGCAAAAACGCTCGAGTGTTTTGTTATTGCGCAATTCCGGACGGAAAACCGGTTCCCACTTTTCCTGGAATTGCTCTAGTGGCGCTTGCGGCGCAGTCTCACAACGATATCGACATTCGCGATTTCCATACCTTCCGGCGGTTCGGGAAGATTGCGGACCTCGACGCCACGCGAGGGAATGTCGAACACCGTCTCGTCTTCCTCGAAGAAGAAGTGATGGTGATCGGACACATTGGTGTCGAAATAGGTGCGTGCGCCTTCCACCTGAACGATGCGCAGCATGCCCGCCTCGGTGAACTGGTGCAGCGTGTTGTAGACGGTGGCAAGCGAAACGGAGAAGCCGGCATGCTGGGCTTCCTCATGCAGTGCCTCGGCCGAGACATGGCGGTCACCGGAGGCGAAGAGGAGATCGGCAAGCGCGATGCGCTGGCGTGTCGGGCGCAGGCCCGCATTCCTCAAACGCTCTTCCAGCGTGACGTTCTGTCCTTCGTTCGAGATAGACAATGAAACCGTCCGTCTTTCCTGTTGCATGAGCCCTGGATTGTATTTCCCGGCTCTGGCTGCAGCATTTTCTTCATCCGACATATATTCGCTCCATTCAAAGCGATCAATAGCGGCAGTTTTTCGGGGGCAGTCATGGCCGGTTTTGCAAATTCCCACAACGGCTGTTTCCAGCAAGAAACAAGCTGTGATAGGGAGAGCGCACAATGACAAGAAAGGTTTCGGCACGACCGGACCATGGACGGGATGGCTTTTGATGGCGCAAACGAAGAACAGCTACGACTACGAAGATCTCCTGGCCTGCGGCCGGGGTGAACTTTTTGGACCCGGCAACGCCCAGTTGCCTGCTCCGCCCATGTTGATGTTCGACCGCATCACCGACATTCAGGAAGAGGGCGGTGAGTTCGGAAAGGGCTATGCCCGCGCCGAGTTCGACATCAAGCCGGACCTCTGGTTCTTCCCCTGCCACTTCATCGGCAACCCGGTGATGCCTGGCTGCCTTGGCCTCGACGCCATGTGGCAGCTGACCGGCTTCTACCTCGGCTGGCTTGGCTTACCCGGCAAGGGCATGGCGCTCTCCACCGGGGAAGTGAAGTTCAAGGGCATGGTCACGCCTGACGTGAAGAAGGTCGAATACGGCATCGACTTCAAGCGGGTGATGAAGGGCCGCCTCGTGCTCGGCATCGCTGATGGCTGGCTCAAGGCCGATGGCGAACAGATCTACAAGGCAACCGACCTGCGCGTCGGCCTGGCCAAGCAGGAAGCCTGATTTTCAATCACTGACTGGCGGCCGACGTTCGGCCCAAGGAGAGCATCATGAGACGTGTCGTCGTCACCGGTCTCGGAATCGTATCCTCGATTGGCAACGACGCAGACGAGGTAACCGCCTCGCTGCGCGATGCGAAATCGGGCATTTCGTTCTCGGAAGATTTCGCCGAACACGGCTTCCGTTGCCAGGTATGGGGCGCACCGACGCTCGATCCGGCTGAGGTCGTCGACCGCCGCGCCATGCGCTTCCTCTCGAAGGGCGGCGCATGGAACCACGTGGCCATGGAGCAGGCGATTGCCGACTCCGGCCTCGAGGAAGGCGACATCACCAACGAGCGCACCGGCATCATCATGGGTTCGGGCGGTCCGTCCACCCGCACCATCTTTGAAGCCGCGCAGACGACCATCGAAAAGGGCTCGCCCAAGCGCATCGGGCCGTTCGCCGTGCCGAAGGCCATGTCTTCCACGGCGTCGGCGACGCTCGCCACCTGGTTCAAGATCCACGGCGTGAACTACTCGATCTCGTCGGCCTGCTCGACCTCCGCACACTGCATCGGCAATGCGGCGGAATTGATCCAGTGGGGCAAGCAGGACATCATGTTCGCCGGCGGCCACGAAGATCTCGACTGGACCATGTCGAACCTCTTCGACGCCATGGGTGCCATGTCCTCCAAGCACAACGACACGCCGGCCACGGCCTCGCGTGCGTATGACGCGACGCGTGACGGCTTCGTCATCGCTGGCGGCGCGGGCGTTCTGGTTCTGGAAGAGCTCGAGCACGCCAAGGCGCGCGGTGCGAAGATCTATGCCGAGCTGACCGGCTATGGCGCGACCTCCGACGGTTTCGACATGGTTGCTCCTTCGGGTGAAGGCGCGGTGCGCTGCATGAAGCAGGCGCTTTCCACGGTGACCGGCGATGTCGATTACATCAACACGCATGGCACGGCAACGCCGGTGGGCGATTCCCGCGAGATCGAAGCCATCCGCCAGGTGTTCGGCGACAAGATCCCGCACATCGCATCGACCAAGTCGCTGACCGGTCACTCGCTCGGCGGTGCAGGCGCACAGGAATCGATCTATTCGATCCTGATGATGCAGGCAGGCTTCATTGGCGAGAGCGCGCACATCACCGAGCTCGACCCCGAGTTCGAGGGCGCGCCGATCGTGCGCAAGCGCATCGACAACGCCAAGATCGACACTGTGCTTTCCAACTCCTTCGGCTTTGGCGGCACCAACGCCACGCTGGTTTTCCAGCGCTACGCAGGTTGAGATAAGGTCCATGGACGGTTTGATGAAGGGTAAGCGCGGCCTCATTATGGGGGTCGCCAACGACCATTCGATTGCCTGGGGCATTGCCAAGAAGCTTGCCGAACAGGGCGCGGAGCTTGCCTTCACCTATCAGGGCGACGCTTTTGGCCGCCGTGTGAAGCCGCTGGCCGAGAAAGTGAACTCCAAGCTGCTCTTCCCGTGCGACGTGGAAGACAGCGCTTCCATCAACTCCGTCTTCGACGGTCTGAAGGAAGAGTGGGGTTCTCTCGACTTCATCGTTCACGCGATCGGTTTCTCCGACCGCAACGAGCTGAAGGGCCTCTACGCCAACACCACGCGCGAGAACTTCGTGCGCACCATGGTGATCTCCTGCTATTCCTTCACCGAAGTTGCCCGCAAGGCGGCTGAAATGATGGACAATGGCGGGCAGATGCTGACGCTGACCTATGCGGGTTCCACCCGCGTCATGCCCAATTACAACGTGATGGGCGTGGCCAAGGCCGGTCTTGAGGCAAGCGTGCGGTATCTGGCGAGCGACTACGGCCCGCGCAACATCCGCGTCAACGCGATCTCGGCAGGCCCGGTGCGCACCCTGGCTGGCGCCGGCATCTCCGACGCCCGCTACATGTTCTCCTACCAGCAGCGCAATGCGCCGCTGCGGCGCACTGTGGTGATCGACGAGATCGGCGGATCGGCGCTTTACCTCCTGTCCGACCTGTCGTCCGGCGTGACCGGCGAAATCCACTATGTGGATTCCGGCTACAACACCGTTTCCATGCCCACCATGGAAGAGCTGAAGCGGATCAGCGCCGCCACCGGCGACGACTGAACCGGATCAGATCGGCCCGCTACTTGCGGGCCCACAAAACCTTGAACACCGTATCGCGGCGCAGCTCACCCTGTGCCGCGAAATGCTTTTGGAGGCTCTCTTCATAGGGAAGCTGCCTGTTGGCGACGAGGAACAGCCGCCCGCGCGGCTTGAGCGCTTTTGCCGCCGCCGCGATCATCGCATGGCCCATATCGGGCTCCGCAGCCCGGCTGCGATGGAAAGGCGGGTTCATCAGGATCACGTCATAGCGCTCGTTCACCGGCTCTCCCAGAAGGTCCTGCCAGAAGAAGCGCGCCGGCATCTGCGGCGCCCTTGCGGCCATGTTGCGCCGGGCCGCCTCCAGAGACGCGTGATGCGCCTCATAGAGATCGATACTCTTCACCTCAGTTGCGCGCTCGGCCGCGGCAACGGAGAGGTAGCCCCAGCCAGCCGCGAAATCGGCTATCACGCCTGACAGATTGTCCGGCAGGCATTCAACGAGAAGCGCCGAGCCCGGATCGATACCGTCATCGGAAAAGCCGCCGGCTGCGGTGGCGAAACCGTCCGCCTCGCTGTCGCCGGCGCTCAGCTCGGCCATCAGCGCAGGCTCCAGCCGCTCAGGCCGGCGCAGCCAGAACACGACACCATGATGCTTGGAGGCATGATCCTCAAGCTCCACCAGCGACGCCATGCGCTTGCGCACGCTGCCGCCGCCGTCTTTCTTGGCGCAGGCCGCAATGATGAGCGCGCCGGCGCGCGTCCGGTTCAAAGCCTCGGCAAGGCGCTGTTCGTTCTCACGGCGGTGCCTGCCAAGCAGGACAAGCGCCATGTCATAGCCCTCGCCCACCGGCTCCGGCTCCACGGTCACGCCAGCCTGGCTGAGCGCCAGATAGTCGGGCCGATAGCCCTGAATGGCCGTGAGACTTCCCGAGAAGTCGGACGGCAGCAGCAGGCCGCCCGGCGCGCCCAGAAAAAGCACACGCTCCCCCTCGCCCGGCGGATCGATCAGCCCGCGCTCGAATGGAAACAGTAGGGTGGGAAGCGGTGTGTCGGTCATGGATGCGGTTCCGGATATGAAAACGGGCGCGACCTGAATGGCCGCGCCCGCATGTTGGTTCAGAAGGGAAGCGGGATCAGCCCTCGGCGTCCTCGGCCTCTTCCTTCTTCTTCTCGCGGACGATTTCCTTGCCCGTCTCCTGGTCGACGACCTTCATGGAGAGGCGAACCTTGCCGCGCTCATCGAAGCCCATCAGCTTCACGAACACCTTGTCGCCTTCCTTGACGACGTCGGTGGTCTTGCCAACGCGCTCCTGCGCGAGCTGCGAGATGTGCACCAGACCGTCGCGCGGACCGAAGAAGTTCACGAATGCGCCGAAGTCGGCGGTCTTGACGACCGTGCCTTCGTAGATCTCGCCCACTTCCGGCTCTGCCGTGATGGAGTGGATCCACTTCTTCGCTGCCTCGATTTCCTTGGCGTTGGAAGAAGCGATCTTCACCGTGCCGTCGTCCTCGATGTTGATCTTGGCGCCGGTCTTCTCGACGATCTCGCGGATCACCTTGCCGCCGGAACCGATCACGTCGCGGATCTTGTCGGTCGGGATCTGCATGACCTCGATGCGCGGAGCGAACTCGCCCAGCTCACCACGGCTCTCGGAAAGGGCCTTGGCCATCTCGCCGAGAATGTGCAGACGGCCGTCCTTGGCCTGGTCGAGGGCGATCTGCATGATCTCCTCGGTGATGCCATCGATCTTGATGTCCATCTGGAGCGAGGTGATGCCCTCATCCGTGCCGGCGACCTTGAAGTCCATGTCGCCGAGGTGATCTTCGTCACCCAGGATGTCGGAGAGAACGGCGAAGCGCTCGTCTTCCTTGATCAGGCCCATGGCGATGCCGGCAACCGGCTTTGCCAGCGGCACGCCGGCGTCCATGAGGGCCAGCGAGGTGCCGCAGACGGTTGCCATGGAGGACGAACCGTTGGACTCGGTGACCTCGGAAACGACGCGCAGCGTGTAGGGGAACTGGTCCGCTTCCGGCAGCATCGGGTGGATGGCGCGCCATGCGAGCTTGCCATGACCGATCTCACGACGGCCGGGCGAACCCATGCGGCCCGTCTCGCCCACAGAGTAGGGCGGGAAGTTGTAGTGCAGGAGGAAAGCCTCCTTGTAGGTGCCGGTGAGCGAGTCGATGAACTGCTCGTCTTCGCCGGTGCCCAGCGTTGCGACCACGAGGGCCTGCGTCTCACCACGGGTGAAGAGCGCGGAACCGTGCGTGCGCGGCAGAAGGCCTGCCTGGGCTGCGATCGGGCGCACCGTCTTCAGGTCGCGTCCGTCGATGCGGCCGCCGGTGTCGAGGATGTTCCAGCGAACGATCTTGCCCTGCAGGCTCTTGAAGACCGTGTTGACCTGCTCGGCCGACCACTTGGTCTCTTCCTCGCCTTCCGGCAGGAGCGTTTCTTTCACCTTCGCCTTGGCGGCGTCAACGGCGTCGTAGCGCTTCTGCTTGTCGGTGATCTTGTAGGCTTCGCGCAGATCGCTTTCGACGATCTTGAGCATCTCGCCTTCGAGCTCGGAGAGATCCGGCGGCGTGAAGTCGCGGGGTTCCTTGGCGGCAACTTCGGCGAGCTTGATGACCGCGTCGATGACCGGCTGGAAGTTCTTGTGGCCGAACATGACGGCGCCGAGCATGACGTCCTCGGGGAGCTGCTGAGCTTCCGATTCCACCATCAGAACGGCATCGCCCGTACCGGCGACGACGAGGTCGAGCTTGGTCTCTTCCATCTCGTCGACATGCGGGTTGAGGACGTACTCACCACCGATGTAGCCAACGCGCGCTGCGCCGATCGGGCCCATGAAGGGAACACCGGAGAGCGTGAGCGCTGCGGAAACGGCAACCATGGCGACGATGTCCGGATCATTCTCCAGATCGTGCTGCAGCACGGTGGCGATGACCTGCGTGTCGTTCTTGTAGCCATCGACGAAGAGCGGGCGGATCGGACGGTCGATCAGGCGGGAGACCAGCGTCTCCTTCTCGCTCGGACGGCCTTCGCGCTTGAAGTAGCCACCCGGGATCTTGCCGGCGGCAAAGGTCTTTTCCTGATAGTTGACGGTCAGCGGGAAGAAGTCGAAGCCCGGCTTCGGCTCTTTCGCGGAAACGACGGTTGCGAGAACAACGGTCTCGCCATAGGTGGCGAGCACTGCGCCGTCTGCCTGACGGGCAATCTGGCCGGTCTCAAGAATGAGCGGACGACCGCCCCATTCGATCTCAACTTTGTGGTGCTTGAACATATCTTGTCCTTTTGCGCCGAAGGGTGCGCCAACGCCTGGCTGCGCGTCTCTCCGGCTTTGCTTCGTTGTCGGACGAGCCACGGGCAAGACAACGGGAGGCTTGGGTTTGGCCGGCTTTTTGCCGCAAGCATCCTGCAATCCTGCCCCATGACCTGTCCATTAGGGCCTCGGCTATCCGGTCTTGCAGGCATGAGATGGCGGCAAAGCCGCCGTCGCAATCATGCCTGGCCGGAGCCGTGAGACATGCAAATCTTTCGCATGCCCAAATGAGACCGGCGGACACCCCTTGGTATCCGCCGGCCAAATCAGCTTAGCGCCGCAGTCCGAGCTTCTCGATCAGCGTCTTGTAGCGGCCTTCGTCCTTCTTCTTCAGATAGTCCAGAAGACGGCGACGCTGGGAGACGAGCTTCAGGAGGCCACGACGGGAGTGGTTGTCCTTCTTGTGGTCCTTGAAGTGCTCGGTGAGGTTCTTGATCCGCTCGGTCAGAATAGCGACCTGGACTTCCGGAGAACCCGTGTCGCCCTGAACGGTGGCAAATTCTTTCAGCAAATCCTGTTTGCGCTCTGCAGTAATCGACATCGGCTTCCTTTCTAGAATTTAGGGAAAAGGGTCGCCCTCAGCCGGGATGTCGTCCAGCCGGGGCCATTCAACAATGCGCACTCAAGGCGCAATGATGGCTGGCATATAGGCGAAATCGCATGCGATTACCAGCCCAAACATTGTCCGTTGCGCCGCCGCTCAGCCCGCCGCTCAGCCCTGGGGCTCCTCGCCGCGCGCCGCTTTGGTGAGATCCGGCTCGAGCCTGTCGACCGGAATCTTGAACACGCATTCCAGCCCGTCACGGTGGAAGACACGTGAAATCTCCGCGTCCAGCGTACCGCCCACCATGCGATCGATGATCTCCGTGCCGAAACCGCGACGGTTTGTGCGCCGGCGCGCCCGCGCCACATGTTCACGCCAGTTGATGACCAGCATGTCGTCCCTGATTTTCCAGGTGATGTCGAGACGCCCGTCATTGTTCGAAAACGCACCATACTTGGCGGCGTTGGTCGCCAGTTCGTGCACGGCAAGACCAATAGTCTGGGCCGGCTGGTTTGCGAGACGGAATTTCGGACCGTTCATCGTCAGGCGATCAGGGCTGTCGGGGCGGAACGGATCGACCTGCACCGACAGAAGTTCATGGAGTTCCACGCCGGCCGCACCGCCGGCGATAAGCAGATCGGTGGAGCGCGCCAGACCGTACAGGCGCTTCTGGAACGCATCCTGGAAACCGGCGAAGGTGCGCGAACTGCGCGCCGTCTGCTTGGCCATGGACGAAACCACGGTGAGCTGGTTCTTCGAGCGATGCGCCACCTCGCGCATGAGAAGACGGATCTCGTTTTCCGCCTGCTCTCGGTCAAGCGCGGCTTCGGCAAGTGCAGAGGACACGGTTGCGACCTCGGCAATCGGATATTCGATGGCGTGGACCGGTTCGCCCGCCCCCAGCCGTCGCGCATCACGTGCAAGCCGGCGCACCGGCCCGGCGATCTGCCGACCGAGAAGCCATGCCGCGAATGCGCCGATGGCGATGACCAGAAGACCGCCAGCCAGAAGCATGCGCAGCGAATAACGCATGGGCTCCTCGATCGTCGTGGTGGAAGCCCAGACCACGGATTTCCAGCCGCTGAAGCCCGATTCATCGATGATCGTGATATAGGTGCCGCCCTCCCGGCCCTCCGCTGGCTCCGCCTCGCGGTAGATGCCATCGCCCTCCAGATCCAGGAAGAACGGCTTCCCGACCTCCGAAGACATGAAGGACGAAGCGACCACGGTGTTGTTCTTGTCCACCACCGAGGCGTTCCAGCCGCCACGCAGCATCTGCTGGGACAGCACGTCCGTCAGCGTATCCGCATAGCGCGTCATGACGAGCGTGCGCGGTGGTCCGGAATCGGGAAAGAACGGCTTGACCACCTTGAAGCTCCACTTGCCGGCGAGCTTGCCGAACAGAACGCCCGAGGTGACCGTGGCCTTGCCCTTCAGTGCTGCCTCGGCGACCAGAGGATCATCAAAGGGCTGCAAAGCCTCGCCAAACGGCACATTCGTGTTGAGCAGCGGTTTGAAGTTCTCGTCCAGCACGCGCAGGTTGGAGCCGCTGCCCGCCAGGGCAAGCTTGGCGCGGTAGTAAAAGTCCTCCATGTCGCCCTCGGTCAGCGACGGCGTGGTGGAGAGGACGCGCAGCGTGGTGTTCATGCCGCTCAATTCGCGGTCCACCGCCTCGGCGATGGAACCGGCCATGGCTTCGGCCAGTGTCGTCACCACTTCGCGCTGTGCTTCATTGTTGCGTTGAAGCAGAACGACCGAAACCCCGATCGCGGGGATGATGGTGACCGCGATCAGGAGGAACAGAAAGAAGCTGATTGGTTTGGGGCCTGAGACAAACGCCCCTATGCGCTCAGACAGTGTTCCCCGAGACGCGCTATCCGTTGACTGCATGCAATTCGCCCGACCCTAGCCTTGTTTGTGTACACAATGCACGAAACGGCCAAGGGTTGCGCGGCGAATTGCAGAAATCGTTCTGTTGCCGGATTGAGATCGGAGTGGTCGGCCCCCGACAGCTTCAGGCGGCGAAAACGCGCTTCGGCTTGAACATGCCGGCCTCGACGGCGCCAAGCGCCACAAGGCGCCCGCGGGCGCTTGCCCAGGCTTCGGGCGCTTCCACCGGCGCATCGCGTCCGCGCACGATCACCGGATTGCCGAGCCTGAGACGCGCTGCGGCGTCATCCGTGACGGCAACTTCCGGCAACCCTTCGAGCGCCGTTGCAATGTCGAGAAGATAGGCGTCGAGCGCTGCAAAGTCGCCAGCCTCGCGGTCGCAGTCTTCCAGCGCTTCCTCAAGGGCTTCCAGCGTGACGAGCTGTTCGTCCACGAACGGATAGACCTCGGTACGGCGCAGTTCGGCGATGTGGCCGTAGCAACCCAGATCGCGCCCCATGTCGCGTGCGAGGCTGCGCACATAGGTGCCCTTGCCGCATTCGACCTCGAAAACCGCCTCATCCGGCGTGAACGAAACCAGGTCCAGCCGGCCGATCTCGATTTCGCGCGCGGCGATTTCCACCGTCTCGCCTTCGCGGGCAAGATCGTAAGCACGCTCGCCGCCGATCTTCACTGCGGAATATTGAGGCGGCGTCTGCATGATGATGCCGGTGTAGTTCGGCAGAAGCGCGCGCACGGCCTCTTCGGTCGGGCGCTCGTCGGATGTCTGGGTGACCGGACCCTCAAGATCGTCGGTGGAGCGCTCCTCGCCCCAGGCAACCTTGAAGCGATAGACCTTCGCGCCGTCCATGACGAAGGGAACGGTCTTGGTCGCATCGCCAAGCGCGATGGGCAGCATGCCGGAAGCCAGCGGATCGAGCGTGCCTGCATGGCCCGCTTTCTCCGCATTGAACAACCACTTGATCTTCGAAACGGCGTTGGTGGACCCCATATTGGCTGTCTTGTCCAGGATCAGCCAGCCATTGATACGACGTCCCTTTCGCTTACCGCGTCGCGCCATCAAAGATCATCCTCATTGCCGTCGTCGTCCCCCAGGTCGCGGGCCACTTCCGGCGACTTCAGAAGGCGATCGATCTTGTTGAAATTCTCGAAACTGTCATCAACCCGGAACCGCAGCTCCGGCATGTATTTCATCTGCCGCAGGGCCGGCGTGATACGGCCGCGAATGTAGCGCGCATGGCGGTTGAGCGCCGCGACGACCACATCCTTGTCGGCAGCGCCCAGCGGCGAAACATAGGCCGTGGCGATCTTGAGGTCCGGCGACATGCGCACCTCGGAAACCGAAATCACCGTATTGGCGAGCGCATCGTCGCTGACATCGCCGCGTTGCAGCGCCTGCGAGATTGCATGACGGACCTGCTCGCCGACGCGGAGCTGGCGTTGTGAGGGAGCGGAAGACGGCATGGAGCACCTTCTTGCGGGGAAAGCCCTATTGTATCCGCATCGCGGATATCGGCAAATTATGAAAGCGGAACGTCAGACGCCGGAATGAGAGATGGGGCATCAAGTGCCCCATCTTCCACGTTCCAAACCTACGCGCACCAGAGCATCGGACCGAAAAGTGAAAACTGGTTTTCGGCAGTTCCGATGCTCCATCAACAATCCGGATCGTCCTTTGTGCGTCCGGATGGACGCACGACGACCTAGAGCGAGCGCGTGACCATCTCGACGCGATAGGCCTCGATGACATCGCCGGGGCGAATGTCTTCGTAGTTCTCGAACGCCATGCCGCATTCCTGACCGGCAGGCACTTCGGAAACCTCGTCCTTGAAGCGCTTGAGCGTCTTCAGCTTGCCTTCGTGGATCACCACGCTGTCGCGGATGAGACGCACGCCGGCGCCACGCTCGACCTTGCCTTCGGTGACACGGCAACCGGCAACCTTGCCGACCTTCGTGACGTTGAAGGTTTCCAGTATCTCGGCGTTGCCGAGGAAGGTCTCGCGACGCTCCGGCGACAGAAGGCCGGACATGGCCGCTTTGATGTCATCCACGAGGTCGTAGATGATGTTGTAGTAGCGGATCTCGATGCCTGCATCCTCGGCTGCGTCGCGCGCCTGCTTGTTGGCGCGAACGTTGAAGCCGATGATCGCTGCGCCCGAGGTCTCGGCCAGCGACACGTCGCTTTCCGTGATCGCGCCGGCACCCGAGTGAACGATGCGTGCGCGAACCTCGTCGGTGCCCAGCTTGTCGAGCGCGCCGGCAATGGCTTCGATGGAGCCCTGCACGTCGCCCTTGACGATGAGCGGGAACTCTTTCAGGCCCGTGTCCTGCAGCTGCGACATCATCTGCTCAAGCGAACCGCGCTGACCCGCCTGGCGGGCAACGGACTTCTCGCGCGCCAGACGCTGGCGGTATTCGGAGATCTCGCGGGCGCGGGCTTCGCTCTCGACAACCGCAATGCGGTCACCGGCCTGCGGCGGGCCCTGAAGACCCAGAACCTCAACCGGCATGGAGGGCGGAGCTTCCTTCACCTGGTCGCCATGATCGTCGATCAGCGCACGCACGCGGCCCCACTCATTGCCGGCAACAATGATGTCACCGGTCTTGAGCGTGCCGGCCTGCACCAGCACGGTGGCGACCGAGCCACGACCGCGGTCGAGCTTGGCTTCGATGACGACGCCTTCGGCGGAGCGATCCGGGTTGGCCTTGAGTTCCAGAACCTCGGACTGCAGCAGAACGGCTTCGAGCAGCTTGTCGAGGTTGGTTCCCTTGACGGCGGAGACCTCGACGTCGAGGACTTCACCACCCATGGATTCCACAAACACCTCGTGCTGCAGCAGCTCGGTGCGGACCTTGTTCGGGTCTGCTTCCGGCTTGTCGACCTTGTTGATGGCAACAATGATCGGAACGCCGGCAGCCTTGGCGTGATTGATGGACTCGATGGTCTGCGGCATCACGCTGTCGTCAGCCGCCACCACGAGGATGGCGATGTCGGTGGCTTCCGCACCACGGGCGCGCATCGCGGTAAAGGCGGCGTGACCGGGCGTATCGATGAAGGTGATCTTCTGACCGTCCTGCTCGACCTGGTATGCGCCGATATGCTGGGTGATGCCACCGGCTTCGCCCGAAACGACGTTCGCCTTGCGGATCGCGTCGAGAAGCGAGGTCTTGCCGTGGTCGACGTGGCCCATGATGGTCACGACCGGCGGACGCGACTTCAGGTCCTCGGTCTTGTCCTCAATGTTGAAGAGGCCCTCTTCCACATCGGACTCGGCAACGCGCTTCACGGTGTGGCCAAACTCCTCGGCCACCAGCTCGGCGGTGTCCGCGTCGATCACGTCGCCGGGCTTCAACATCTGGCCCTGCTTCATGAAGAACTTGATCACGTCCACGGCGCGCTCGGCCATACGCTGGGCGAGTTCCTGGATGGTGATCGTCTCGGGAACAACTACCTCGCGGGCGATCTTCTCACGCGGCTCCTGATGCTGGGCGCGCTTGAACTTCTCCTGGCGGCGACGCATCGAGGAGAGCGAACGTCCGCGCGTCTCGCCATCGTCGGAAAGCGCGCGATTGAGCGTGAGCTTGCCACGGCGACGCTGATCGTCGGTGCGCGGCTTTGCAGGCGTGCGCGGAGCCTCAACCTTGGGCGCGGCGCGCTTGATCGGCGTGCCCTTGCTCTTGGAGCGGGCATCGCCATCGTCGCTCGGCGCGGGGGCGGGCGTCGCCTCTGCGGCGGGAGCCGGCGGTGCGCGGCGGCTGGTTTCTTCCTCGGCGCGACGACGCGCTTCGGCTTCGGCCTTGAGACGCTCTTCTTCTTCGGCCTGGCGGCGTGCGGACTCTGCCCGCTCGCGCTCACGGCGCTCTTCTTCTTCTGCCCGGCGCTTGGCGTCCTCGGCAGCGCGCTTGCGCTCCTCGGCCTCACGAACCTTGGAATCCTGAAGGGCGCGACGGCGCGCTTCCAGCTCTTCCTTGGAGAGTTCGTTCAGAACCACGCCGGAACGGTTGCCGCCCTGCGGCGGACGCGGACGCTCACGATGGCGCTGCGGCGCAGGCTTGGGCGCAGCCGGCTTCGGCTTTGCCGCCGCCGGAGTCGGGGCCGGTGCGGGTGTCGGCGCCGGAGCCGCCTCGCCGCGTTCGTCAGGCCGCGAGAACTTTCGCTTCTTCGTCTCGACGACGACAGACTTGGAGCGTCCATGCGAGAAGCTCTGGCGCACGGTGCCCTGCTCAACGGAGGGCCGCTTCAGCGTCAGTGTTTTCTTCTTCTCGACGCTCAGCGTCTTGTCGTCACCGGTTTTCGTATCCGTCATTCCACATCCTCTGCGGTGCCCAGTGCAACCGCTGCCGGTTTGTCCGCGCTTTCGCCTCGAAAAGTCCCGAGCGCATTTACGCGTTTCAGCGCCGCCTTGCCCGCGTCCCGCCCGAACACGGCAGCATGTATCACATTTGTGGCTCCCAATGCCAAACTCATTTCTTCTTCGGAAAAGAGTTTGTAAGCCGGTATCGCTGGTCCGCCCATATGAACCACCGCGCGTCGGGCAGCGGTGATCTTGCGAACCCCGTCATGCGAGCCTTCGCGGGCATGCAACACGCCATAGGCCTTGCCACTGCGCACCGAAGCCTCAACCTTCGCCGCACCCAATGCCACGGCTCCGGCCTTGCGCGCAAGCCCAAGAGAGCCGAGAGCGGCTTTTGAGAGCAATTCATCGACCAGAGCGCCGAGATTATCTGGCGGTCTGACCGAAGTTTTCAAGGCACGGGCGAAAAGGTTCTTCTCCGCTGCCTTGTCGACATGGGCGCGGTCAGCAGTGACCCAGCACCCGCGTCCCGGTAGATTGCGCTTCAGATCGGGAACGACCATGCCGTCCGGGCCCGCGACGAACCGGATCAGGTCCTCCGCAGGTCGCGCCTCGCGCGAGACAATGCATTTGCGGTCGTTCATGTCTTCCACGATATCTCCAGAACATCCTGCTAACGCGCATGGCAGCGCGGCTCCACAGGACCACGATCAAACAGGTTTGCAGAGCGCGCTGCATGTGTCACGGGGACCGTCACGCGCTCTGCAGCCATCATATCAGGCCTCTGCGCCTTCTGCCTTCTCGGGCGCTTCCGCACCCTCGACGGCAGCTTCTTCAGCGCCTTCCACTGCCTCGGCCTCAACCTCAGCAGAGGCTTCTGCCTCTTCCTCAGCCTCGGTCACGAGGTCTTCCTCGGAAATCCAGCCCATCTTCAGACGGGCGGCCACAACCATCTGCTCGGCCTCGGCGCGCGAAACGTCGAACTTGGACAGAACGCCCGGCTCGAATTTGGTCTCGCCGTCCTTGCGCTCTTTCCAGCCAACCAGATCATCGACGGCGTAGCCTGCGAAGTCCTCGATGGTCTTCACGTCGTCTTCGCCGACGGCAACCATCATCGCGGTGGTGATGCCCGGGATCTCACGCAGCTCGTCCTCAACGCCCAGCTCCTTGCGCTTGGCGTCGAACTCGGCCTCGATGCGCTCGAGATATTCGCGGGCGCGCATCTGGATCTCTTCGGCTGTTTCCTCATCGAAGCCATCGATGGAGGCAATCTCGCCGGAGTCCACGTAAGCCACTTCCTCGACGCTGCTGAAGCCTTCGGAAGCAAGCACCTGGCCAACCATCTCGTCGACGTTCAGCGCATCCATGAAGAGCGACGAACGCTCGGTGAATTCCTTCTGGCGGCGGCCCGACTCTTCTTCCTCGGTCAGGATGTCGATGTCCCAGCCGGTGAGCTGCGACGCCAGGCGCACGTTCTGACCGCGGCGGCCAATGGCCAGCGAAAGCTGGTCGTCCGGCACCACAACCTCGATCCGCTCTGCGTCCTCATCCAGCACCACCTTGGCGACTTCGGCCGGCTGCAGTGCGTTGACGATGAAGGAAGCGGCGTTCTCGTTCCACGGAATGATGTCGATCTTCTCGCCCTGAAGCTCGCCGACAACCGCCTGAACGCGGCTACCACGCATACCCACACAGGCGCCGACCGGATCGATCGAGGAATCGTGGCTGATGACCGCGATCTTCGCGCGCGAGCCCGGATCGCGGGCCACCGAACGGATCTCGATGATGCCGTCGTAGATTTCCGGCACTTCCATGGTGAAGAGCTTCGCCATGAACTGCGGATGCGTGCGCGACAGGAAGATCTGCGGGCCGCGCTGCTCGCGCCGCACGTCATAGACATAGGCGCGGACGCGGTCGCCATATTTGAAGATTTCGCGGGGGATCAGCTCGTCGCGACGGATGATCGCTTCGCCACGGCCCAGATCGACGAT
>MRWG01000719.1_pt1 | contig 33154 bp, 40 predicted proteins | sample 1013341 | NCBI WGS metagenome assembly MRWG01 (sample SAMN06117577, study PRJNA244670) | biofilm metagenome | biome: Water; feature: Cathode Biofilm; material: Biofilm; isolation source: microbial consortium enriched at the cathode of a solar microbial fuel cell | place: USA: District of Columbia ... | reverse complement strand
CGCCTACTGGACGCTGGGTTCGGCGAACTCGCCTCTGCAGGGTTCCGCCGTCGCGGCAGCCTCGGACAGCAAGACGATCACCATCTGGCGCGATCCGGGCTGCGGGTGTTGCGATGCCTATGCCGACTATCTGGAAGGCAACGGCTACACCGTGACGCGCGTCGATGATCGCGATTTCGACAAGCGCTCGGTTGACATGGGCGTTCCCGAGCGGGGTATCGGGTGCCACCTGGCCGAGATCGACGGCTATGTCGTGAGCGGCCTCGTACCTGTGGAGATCATCGAGCGGCTGGTCAGTGAACGCCCGGACATCACCGGGATCACGCTGCCCGGAATGCCGGCCAACGCTCCCGGCATGGCGTCGGCAAAAACCGGCACGTTGAAGACCTACGCCTTCGGCAAGAACGGCGTCACCGTCTACTCCGAGGAGTGATCCCATGGGTGGAACGATGATGGATGGGTCCATGATGGTCGGCGGCGGCCTCGTGGCGCTCCTGGTCCTCGCGGTCCTGATCCTCGGCCTCTTCGCGCTTGTGAAATATCTGCGGGGGCCGCAATGAGGCGCAACGCGATTCTCCTTTCCGCTATCGCTGTCTCGGCCCTGGCAGCCATCGCCGCGTTTGCGCAAGCGCAGGGTGGGAATGTGCGAGCGGAGGACGTGACCTTTCTTGGCCAGCCAGTGACGCGGCTGCAAATTGTCCGTGGTAGGGAGATCTATGCGCAAAACTGTGCCTCCTGCCACGGCGCAAACCTTGAAGGCCAACCGGACTGGAAGCGCAGGCTGGAGAGCGGCCGCATGCCGGCGCCGCCGCACGATGAAAGCGGTCACACCTGGCACCACTCGGACCAGGACCTGTTCGCCATCACGAAGCTCGGCGTCGGCGGCGTCGTCCCGGGCTATGAGAGCGACATGCTCGCCTTCGGGGAAATCCTGAGCGACGAGGAGATCGCCGCCGTGCTCGCTTTTATCAAGAGCACCTGGCCCGAGCGCCAGCGGGACGCCCAGGCTCGAATAAGGGCCAAGGAAGGGGGTGGCTGATGAGCAGGGTTGATGAATATCCCACGGTTCCGATGCGCCGCCGCCATGTCCTGGCCTTCCTGCCTCTTGCTGTAGCGGCCGTGCTCGGCGTGGCGCTGGCCTGGGGGCTCACGCGTGATCCAGGCAACCTGCCGTCTACCCTGATCGGCCAGGCGGTGCCCGACTTCGTGCTGCCGCCGGTCAAGGGCCGGACGCTTGGCCTGTCGAGCGCCGATCTCAAGGGCGAAGTCTCGCTGGTCAATGTTTTTGCCTCCTGGTGCGTTGCTTGCCGGGAGGAGCACCCCTTGTTCATGAAGCTTGCGGCGCAAGTCACTGTGCCGCTGCACGGCCTCAACTACAAGGATCAGCCGGACGATGCGGCGAAATGGCTGGACAGCCTTGGTGATCCCTACACGCGCACCGGGGCCGACATCAGCGGACGCGTGGCCATCGATTGGAGTGTCTACGGCGTGCCCGAGACATTCGTCATCGGCGCGGATGGGCGTGTTGCCTACAAGCATATCGGCCCGGTGAGCGAAGAGGCACTCACCGGCACCATCTTGCCGCTCGTGGAGGACCTGCGCCGTCAGGCGGAAGGCGACGACGCCCCGGGAGACGGCCAATGAGGATCTTCCTGCCGGCACAGCGCACGATCGTATTTCTGGCGGCAGGCACGCTCGCACTGGCCGCGATCGCGATCGTTGGCGTGATCTATTTAAGCGGAGACACGCCAACGCGCGCGCCTCAAGGCGGAGGACGGGCTGAGACGGCCTCGTCCCGGTCCTTCGTAATGCATGAGGCGCCGCGGCAGCTCCCCGAAATCACGTTTGAGGACGGGAGCGGTGAGGCTCTTACGCTGGCCGATTTGAGGGGCAAGTCCGTGTTGTTCAACATCTGGGCGACGTGGTGCGTTCCATGCCGCGAGGAAATGCCGACGCTGGACGCGCTTGAAGCGAAACTTGGCGGCCCTGCCTTCGAGGTTGTGCCGCTTTCGGTCGACCGGGCCGGACCGGAGGTGGTTCGGAAGTTCTACGCCGAGATCGGCATCGAGCACCTTGGCCTCTACATCGACGCCTCCATGCGGGCCTCGTTCGACCTCCAGGCGCCGGGACTGCCGACGACGCTTCTCATCGACAGCGAGGGCCGCGAGTTGGGAAGGCTCGTCGGCCCGGCCGAGTGGGATGCGCCCGAGATGATCGCATTTCTCAAAAACCATCTGACGTCAAACTGAGAAGGAAGCCTCCATGGCCGATACACAACAGTCACAATCTCAAGACGGCTCGCTCGGTCGCGACCTGCTCTATGCCCTTCGCTATTACCTCGGCAGCCGACGCGGTCTGCTCGTGCTCGCCGGACTGGCGATCGCGGCGGGCCTGGCGTTGAACTGGAGCTGGTTGGCCGCTGCCGGCATCGCGCCGATCCTCATCAGCGTGTTGCCCTGCCTCGCCATGTGCGCCCTGGGCCTGTGCATGAACCGGTCAGGCGGCAAGTCCTGCTCGACCGCTGCGAGCAACGCCGGCCCGGCGGAGATCGGGGACGCAGGACCCGTCACGCAGGCCGTTGCTCTCGACACACCGCCTGACCGCCCGGCTCCCATGAGCGGCGACGCCGCCGTTCTTGCAAGCCCCGAACCGCAACCCTCCAAGGAAAGGAGACCGACCGATGCGTAAATCGATCAAAGCGCTTGCTATTGCTTCTGCCGTTATCGCGGGCCTCGCGGTTGCACCCGCGCTCTACGCCCATGACTCAGAGGAGTCCGGCGACTCCATGATGGGCTCCGGCATGATGGGCATGATGAACATGATGGGCCAGATGAGCGAGATGATGGAGGGCTGCAACAGGATGATGCAGTCCATGAGCCATGACGGCTCCGGCCGGCCCAACGAGCAGTGGCGCGATAAATCGCCCCACAACAACGGCGCCCCAGGGACGAACGGCTAAACCGTCCAATCCCGGCCCACCCTCCATCCCGGAGGGTGGGTCGGGCACAGCCTGGCATCGCAACGTGCTCACACAATCGGGGGCCGTATCGTGATGGACCGTGCTTGGGCAGGGCGTTTCGAGGAAGACTGATATGACATCAACCAAAACAACGCAGCTCAGGCGCATACGCTTCAGCCTATGGATCCTCGTGGGCGCTGCTGTGCTGGCGCTCGGTGGCGCGTATTTCGTCCGGACGATTGGCGTCCGCGAGCCGCCGCCGGTCACCACCGGCGAAGCCGCAATTCGCTCCGAGTTTTCGTTGACCGACCACAACGGAAATCGCGTGACCGAGGCCGACTTCCTCGGGCGCTGGCAACTCGTGTTCTTCGGATTCACCCATTGCCCGGACGTCTGCCCGACCACGCTCGCCTATATGGCGAATGTGCTGGATCGGCTTGGCGGGAAGGTCGAGAGCGTCGCGCCGATCTTCATCACAGTCGATCCGTCCCGCGACACGCCGGAGGTGATGGCGGAATATGTCCAGGCCTTTCACCCGAAGCTGGTTGGACTGACTGGATCGGAAGCCGAGGTCGCCGCGGCGGCCCAATCCTTCCGCGTCTACTATGAAAAAATGGAAGAGGATACGGCTCCGGACGGATACCTGATGGCTCACTCCGGGCACATCTACCTGATGACTCCCGAAAGCCGCTTTGAGGATGTCTTCCGCGAAGGTGACCAGTCCGCGGAAGAGATGGCCGCCGATGTCCTTGCAAGAATGAACGGGAAATAATGATGAGAAAACTGATTGCAATAGTCATGGTGGCCTGGGCGGTCGCCTCGCCGGCCCTCGCTGAGGAGAGTGTCCGCGTCTTCGATGCGTGGGCGCGGGCCTCCGTCCTCGCCTCCCGTCCCGGCGCTACCTATCTCACCATCAAGAGCACGTCGGACGACACGCTGATTGGCGCGAGCACGCCTGTTGCCAAGCGGGTTATGATTCACGCAGTCGAAAAGGACGGCGACGTAATTCGCATGAAACACGTTGAAGCGCTTGAGTTGCCGGCGGGCCAGCAGGTCACGCTCGCGCCCGGCGGCATGCACCTGATGCTGATGGGGCTGCAAGACAAACTCAGCGAGGGCACGGCGTTTCCGATGACGCTCAGCTTCGAGATCGCCGGAGAGATCACGGTAGACGTCTCCGTGCTCGGAATAGCGGCCGAGGGGCCACAGGAGATTGCAGAGTGAAGCGCTTCCTGTTCCCGGTCCTCCTGCTGCTCGCAAAGCCCGCGTTCGCGAACCATCCAGGTGAGCGCATCGACGAGGTGATGGCCGAACAGGAACCGGCGTTCGAGGTCGCGGATCGCCCTTCCACACCCGAACTCAGCCTCGAGGAACCGGGCGGCAACGTCCTGCGCCTCGGCGATCTCCATAATCAGATCGTCGTGCTGAGCTTTGTTCCGCAGAACTGTGACAGTCCATGCTCCAAACAGCAGGCCCGTTCACGACGCAGATGCCTCGATCGAGGCTCCGTGGAACGAGGCGAACTGGCGGCTCGTGATCCCATCGGACGACGAGACAACTGCCGCCGCTGATCGTTTTGCCGCGCTGAGCAGCCGCGGCCAGGAGTTGCCAATGGCGCATGTCATCGACCGCAACGGACGGCATGCCGGAATCTTTCATGGTTCCGATTTCAGCAGGACGAATATGACCCTTTACATCAACCAGCTCATCAACAACGCGCATGCGGCAAAGCCGCCTACCGAAAAGGGGTGGTGGGGATGGCTGACAGGCTGGTTCTGAACAGCAGGAGAAGGAAGTTGACGCAATTTTCGAAAATCACGGGGCGCCGCTTCGGCTTTCTCCTGCTGCCCCTGCTGCTGACCGTCGCGGCGGGCGCCTGGTATCTGCTCGATCCAGGGTTCAGGGCCGGCCAGCAGCCTACTACCGCGTCGGAGAACCTGCCGCAGGACGCTTTCGAGCGGCGGGTGCGCGACTATCTCGTGGCCAACCCGGAGGTCATCGTCGAGGCCATGCAGAACCTCGAACTGAAGCAACGGGAGGCGGAACAGACGGAAGCTCAGGCGGCCCTCACCATCCATCGTGACGAACTGTTCAACAGCCCCGAAAGCCCGGTCGGCGGCAATCCGCAAGGCGACGTCACGATGGTAGAGTTCTTCGACTATAATTGCCCCTATTGCCGGCAGGTCGCGCCGGCGATGGTGGCGGCCGAAGAAGGCGATCCCCGATTGCGGATCGTCTATAAGGAGTTTCCCATTCTGGGACCGAATTCCGTGTTCGCGGCAAGGGCAGCGCTCGCCGCCCGCAGGCAGAACCTCTACCCGCAGTTCCACAAGGCGATGATGCAGGTGTCAGGTGCCGCCGACGAAGCGCAGGTCGTCGCTGTCGCCGAAGAGATCGGCCTCGATGTCGAACAACTCCGGATCGATATGCAAGACCCTGGGATCGACGCCGAGATCGAGCGCAATCTCGCTCTCGCCCGGGCGCTGCGGATCAACGGCACGCCGGGCTTCGTCATCGGAGACGAGATCCTGCGCGGCGCTACTGACTTGCAAACCATGCAGCGGCTGATCGACCAAGCCCGGAAAGATCAGAATCGATGAAGCCGAAGTTGCCTCTGAAAGTTTGCCCAAATGCCTGAGCTCTCCAACATCGGGATCCTCAGCGCCTTCCTGGCCGGCATTATCTCGTTCCTGTCGCCTTGCGTGCTGCCGCTGGTGCCAGGGTATGTTTCCTATGTCGCCGGCCGGTCGACCATTGCTTCGCCGTCCGGTGAGATCGTTGTCGCCCGAAGCACGACGCTCGGTCTCAGCCTCTGCTTCGTGCTCGGCTTCACCACGGTTTTCGTGATCCTCGGAGCCAGCGCCTCGGCGCTTGGACAGTTGCTGCTCAGCTACCGGTTCGAGTTGAACATCGTCGGGGGTGGAATCGTCACGCTGTTCGGGCTGTTCATGCTCGGAACAATCCGCCCGGCGTGGATGATGCGCGAGGCACGCTTCCACCTCGATCTGCCCGGCGGACGAACCGTCTCGGCCTTTATCCTCGGCTTGGCCTTCGCCTTTGGCTGGACACCGTGCATCGGTCCGATCCTCGGTGCCATCCTGACGATCGGCGCCGCGTCGGCGACGCTCGCCGATGGTATTGCGCTACTGACGATCTATTCGCTCGGCCTTGGCGTGCCGTTCCTGCTTGCCGCAGTCTTCACGGACAGACTATCCGCCAAGCTGAAGACGTTTGGGCGCGTCGGACGCAGTCTGCGAGTGCTGGCCGGATTGGTCATGATCGCGATGGGCGTCGCCATGATGACCGGCTACCTCTCCACCTTTGCTTTCTGGCTGCTGGAGACGTTTCCGGTGCTTTCTTCGATCGGCTGAGTTCGACCGGGGGAGAGTTAAAGAAATCGTGATTTGACCTTCCCTGCGCTGGACGGCGCAGGCTTGCCCTCTGTAGGCTGTAGGGAGGTAGCTGGGATGATCTCGAAAACCGAAATATTGGAGCGGGATATCCTACGCGTATTCAGATGTGCCTGCCGGCAAGACCGGTCGGACATCGCTGAATTCATGCTCGCAGCATTGGAGAAGCTCGATCGCGAGGGATCGGATACTCCTCGGGAGCACGGTCCTTTGATCGATGCCTACCAGGAGATTGCAGGGATCGGCACTTCGCAGAAGTAGCCGCGCGGTTTCGGCTGTTTCGATCCATTCGACGCCGAATTCACGCCGCGTGTGTTGAGGCCAGCAGAACGCTGCGGACCATCAGCTATGCCCGTGGCGGTAGTGCGGGCGGCGGCTGCGCAAAGGTTGATGATGAGGCCAGTGCGAATGCGAAGCGGTCACCGGCGGTGTTCCGTCCGGCATTGTCCGTGGTCGGCCAGCACCTCGATGATTCGGCAATCGCAGACGCGGCCGCGACCGCACTCGCTGATCATGCGCGCCAGTTCGGCCTTCAACGTGGTCAGGCTGGCGATCCGGCGGTCGATTTCGGCCAGGTGGCTGTTGGCGATGCTGTCGACCTTGTGGCACGAGGATTGAGGCTGCTCGGACATGGCTAGCAATTCCCGGATATCGTCGATCTCGAAACCCAACTCGCGGGAATGCCGGATGAAATTCAGCCGATCGACCTCGGCTTGTCCATAGAGGCGCCGGTTGCTGTCGGTGCGCGGTGCCGCGGGCAGCAACCCGATCTGCTCATAATACCGGATAGTCGGCACCTTGACTGCGGTGCGGCGCGAAAGCTCGCCAATCGAGAAAGCCATGGAATACCTCTTGATCCTCTAGTCGCTAGAGCATCTAGCATCGCGCGGTATCGAATGGAAGGACCGAGGATGGCAGAACCGATCAAGACAAAGTACCGCGTTGGAGGAATGGACTGCGCGGCTTGCGCGAGCAAGATCGAGACCGCGGTAAGCCGGATCCCTGGCGTTTCCGAAGTCGGCGCCAGCTATACCGCCGGCACGTTGAACGTGGTCCATGACGCGGTTCAGTTCAGCGCCATCCAAAACGCCGTCAAATCGCTGGGCTACAGCATCTCGCCGGACGGCCCCATACCACGGGCGGGCAATGAAACGCTTGACCAGAACAGTCATGACCATGACCACGCCGCCGGTCATCTCGATCCTGGCGACGGCCCTTGGTGGCGGACACGCAAGGCGATACTCACCCTGGCCTGCGGTGTTGCGCTGATCGTGGCCTATCTGGCCGGACGGATTGTGCCCGATGCCGGTCATTTCGCATTCATCGCCGCGCTGCTCGTCGGCCTGATACCGGTCGCGCGACGAGCGCTGGCCGGTGCCATGGCCGGCACGCCGTTCTCCATCGAGACCCTGATGACCATTGCCGCCACCGGAGCCGTCATCATCGGCGCGACCGAGGAAGCGGCGATAGTAATCCTGTTGTTCCTCGTCGGTGAACTGCTCGAAGGCGTGGCCGCGGGCCGCGCCCGCGCCAGCATCAAGGGGCTGGCCGATCTGGTGCCCAAAACGGCGCTCCTTGTCGAAGGCGATCAGACCCGTGAGGTACCGGCAGCAGACCTCGCAGTGAACGCGATCGTCATGGTGCGCCCCGGAGACCGAATACCTGCCGATGGCGACATCGTCGAAGGGCATAGCGCGATCGACGAATCCCCTGTCACGGGTGAAAGCGTGCCCAAATCCAAGCAGGTGGGCGACCAGGTGTTCGCCGGCACGATCAATACCGATGCCGTCCTCAAGGTAAGAGTCACGGCGAGCGCGAGCGACAACACCATCGCGCGAGTCGTGCGGCTGGTCGAGGAAGCCCAGGAGAGCAAGGCGCCGACCGCCCGGTTCATCGATCGCTTCTCGATGTACTACACACCCGGCGTGCTCGTCGTCGGTGCCCTGGTGTCGATCGTACCTCCGCTTCTGTTCGGGCAGTCGTGGGGCGAATGGGTCTACAAGGGCCTTGCAATCCTGCTGATTGGGTGTCCGTGCGCCCTCGTCATCTCGACGCCGGCCGCGATCGCCGCGGCGCTGTCGGCTGGCGCGCGTCAGGGCCTGCTCCTCAAGGGCGGCGCGGTGCTCGAACGCCTGCGCTCGATTTCGATGGTCGCGCTCGACAAGACCGGAACGCTCACCGAAGGCAAGCCACAGGTGACGGACATCGTCGGGGTCGGCCGTTCGGAGTGCGAAGTGCTGTCGCTTGCAGCAGCGCTCGAAACGGGATCGAACCATCCGCTGGCAATCGCGATTCTTTCCAGGGCACAAGCCGACAAGGCGCCGATTCCACCCGCCGCATCGGCCAGGGCCATCGCCGGCAAGGGGGTCTCGGGCAAGGTCGGCGGCGAGGACGTATTCCTCTCATCGCCTGCGGCTGCGAGGGAACGTGCCATGATCGAGCCGGAACTGCAGGCAGTGATCGACGGGTTCAACGACAACGGCAAGACCGTTTCCATCCTCGTTGTCGGTTCGGAAGTCGCCGGCATACTGGCGATACGCGATGAACCTCGTGCCGACGCCGAGGCCGGCCTTCATGCGCTCAAAGCCGCTGGCGTCGGTGCCGTCATGCTGACCGGCGACAATGCGCGGACCGCTCGGGCAATCGGCTCGCGACTCGGCATCGAGGTTCGGGCCGGCCTGTTGCCGGAGGACAAGCAGCGCATCGTTCGCGAGTTGCAGTCCGAAGGGAAGGTGGTGGCCAAGGTCGGCGACGGTATCAACGACGCTCCAGCGCTGGCGGCGGCAGATATCGGCATCGCCATGGGCGGCGGCACAGATGTTGCGCTCGAAACCGCCGACGCCGCGGTGCTGCATGCTCGCGTGCTCGACATCGCCGGAATGATCGACCTGTCCAAGGCGACCATGACCAACATCTGGCAGAACATCGCGGTCTCCCTCGGTCTCAAGGCCGCCTTTTTCGTGACCACGATTGTGGGCATAACCGGGTTGTGGCCGGCGATCCTGGCAGATACCGGCGCAACTGTGCTCGTCACCCTCAACGCGATGCGCCTGTTGGGTTGGGGCGTTCGCCGCTTCCCCATCGCCGCCGTTGCCGCAACCTAGGCGTGCTGTGGCCGCGCTGATCGAGCCAGCGCGGTCCGCCAGGGCTTCAGACTTTGACCAGCATGGCCGTGCCGTACATGAAGGCGACACCGAAGGCGAGCCCGGCCATGACCGGCCATGACAGCAGAGCCGCTGTCCCACGGCCGTCGGATCTCGCCAGATAGGCGCTGACTTCGACGACCACCTGCAGGATGGCGCCGGCTCCGATCGCCAGCGCCAGCGCCGACCATTGTGGCGCATAGGCGAGGCTTCCTATCCACAGGCCCAGGACGGCCGGGCCGCCGGCAAGCAGGGTCAGGGCCGGAAATGTCCACAGGGGCGGGCGCTTCTTCAGCATCGGCGCGGCGATGCCGATACCCTCGGTGATGTTGTGAATGGTGAAGCCCAGCACGAGGAAGGTGCCAAGCCCGGCCGCCCCGGTGGCGAAGGCCGCGCCGATGGCAAGACCCTCGCCGAGATTGTGCAGGCCGATACCGAGAGCGATGAATGTCGCGAGCGTCAACCCGGCCGGCGTGCCGCCGCGGCGTCCGGCGGCCATGAGAATGAGGAAGGCGGCGGACGCTGCAAGAACGACCATGACTTGCCCCTGGAAAATGGCGGCGGCCTCGCCCGCGAGTTCGAGGGCCTCACCCGCGGCGTCGATCATCAGGAACACCAGCAGCCCCACAGTCATCGCGAGCAGGAAGTTCATGCCGCCGCAGCCGACACCGCGCAACGCTGGATAGAACATCAATCCGATGGCGACCGGCACGATGCCAACAAAGGCGCCCAGAAGCATCTGGCTCCGAAGCGTTGCCGTATTGGCGACCGGGGTCGGCACGGCAACGGCGATCTCATGGTCGAACGTGGCGCCGGTGTTGGTAATCATCTTCACCGCATGCGCCTCGCCGAGGACCCAGGGGTAGGGCAAGCGGATCCATGCAGTTTCGCCACGTCCGAGGGGACCGGCCGGTTCCTGCACAAACTGCCAATAGGCGTCGTCGACCTGTACTTGAGAGATCGTCATCGGCTCCGATCCACCGGCGCGGACGAGAAGGTCGATGCCGCCGTCGGACAGGACGGTGCGCTCGAAAGTCAGGCTCTCCACCGGCGGTGCGCCATTGTCGAAACGGCTCAACGGATTGGTCGTAACAAGCCAGGCGATTGCAAGCGTCAGCACGGCGAGCGGCAGCAGAAGCCAGATGAGAACCGCGCGTGACCGCCGCGGCTCGACCTGAACCGATCCGGCTTCGGCAGCAGGGCGAGTCTCGTTCATGCCACGGACTCCTTGACATCGAAGAAGCTCATCCAGCCGAGTTCGGCGAATTCCGACTGGTGCGCATGGAACATGTAGAGGCCCGGTTCATGCTCCTTGAAGGAGAACTCGAGAATGCCGCGCTGCGCCTGGCACTGCGTGATCGTGTCGACGGTACGCAGCGTTGGCGTCAGCGTCGTGCCATGATCGTAGTAGTCGTAGAAATTGCCATGCAGGTGGAACGAGTTGATCGGATCGAACTCGACGGCATTGACAAGATAGATGCGCACCGGCCTGTCGCGCAGGATGGGGATCGGGCGTTTCATATAAGTATGCGCGACCGTGTTGACCGCATAGACCTCGTTCTCGTCGTCGAAATTGGTGTCGAAGGCGTTCATCACCATGGCGAACTCCTGCCACTCGCCATTTTCCGGCGTGCCAAGGAGGCGTGAGCGGGCGATTTGCATCTGATCTGGATGCCGCTGGGGGTCGGGGTCGACGACGAAAAGCCCGTAAAGGCCCTTGTGGATGTGCCGTTTCAGGGGCAGCGCATGGCAATGGTAGAAATGGCAACCGAACGGCTTGGCGTCGAACTCATAGACGAACTCCTCGCCGGGATCGATCACGCCGGCGCCGGGGATACCGTCCATCCGCGCCGAATGGATGCCGTGGAAGTGGATCGAGTGCGGGTGGGAGCCAAAATTGCGGAAGACGATCCTCAACTGCTCTCCTTCGGTTGCCCTGAGCGCCGGGCCGGGCACACGGCCGCTATACGTCCAGGCCGGAAACATCACTCCGGGTGCGATCTCGATTTCCTTGTCGACCGCATCGATCTCGAATGTTCGCATGACCCTACCGTCGGGCAGGCGGGAAACCGTGCCGGTCTCCCATTCTGTCAGCATCTTGGCCGTGTCGAACCCGTTCCGCGCCTCATCGACATCGCCGACGGTCATCATCGCGCCGTGACTGGAGCCATGGCTGGACGCGTTGCCCGAACCGGCCATCCCTTTATGCGGCTTGCCGGCATATCCGGGTTGATCGACCTCCTGCGCACTGCCCACCGCGGCGACGGCCGACCCGCCCGCGGTCGCTAGACCCGCACCCAGAACCATGCGCCGGCTCAACCGTGCTCGCAGCCAATCGGAAATCTCGAACATTCAACGTTCCTGCAATTGAGAATTATTTGCAACTTAGCAAGAGCTATGAATTGAAGCAAGGGCTGCATTGTTTGGCTCAGCGCGCCGGTGCGAGCGAAATGGGTCGGCGCATCCATTCCCGGTGGCCCATGCCATCGCCGCGCGCCTGGAGGCATTCTCACAACAATGAGTTGGTCATCCGAAGGACGTCAGCTCGGTCGCGGTCCCCACAGGATGATTGCGGCGCCGACCAGACAAACTGCAGCACCGCTCACGTCCCAGCGGTCAGGCCGTTGGGATTCCGCCGCCCAAAGCCAGAACAATGAAGCCGCGATGTAAATGCCGCCATAGGCGGCGTAGGCGCGGCCCGCGAAATCGCTGTCGATGCGCGTCAGCAGCCAGGCAAAGAGAGTAAGACTGGCCATACCCGGCACGAGCCAGAGCGGCGAGCGGTCCAGACGCAGCCAAGCCCAGAAGGCGAAGCAGCCGGCAATTTCTGCCAGCGCCGCGCCTATATAGATCGCAAGTGTCGCCATCACGATGCCAGCGCCTCCAGCACCGGGCATTCTGGTATGTCCTCGCCGGAGCATTGCGCGGCGGTCGCCGCCAGCACCTTCTCGATCCGCTTGAGGTCGGCGATCTTGGCCCGGACATCGGCGAGGTGTTGCTCGGTCCGCTCCTTCACCTCGGCACAGGTCTGAGTGCCGCCATCGACGAGGTCGAGCAGACCTCGGATCTGCTCGATGGAAAAGCCGAGCTCGCGGGCGCGCAGGATGAAACGCAGCCGCGAGATGTGGGCATCGTCATAGACGCGGTAACCCGACGCCGTGCGCGGCGGATCGGGCATCATGCCGGTCTTCTCGTAATAGCGGATGGTTTCGAGATTGCAGCCCGTGCGCCTTGCCAGTTCGGCGCGCTGCAATCGCTTCCCGGAAACGTGATCGGACATTGCTCAAAATCCCTCTTGAGTCTGTAGTTGCTACAGACTGTAGCTTGCTTTCGACTGAAATTCGAGGGCGAGCCGCATGAGCGAGACGAAAATCGAAACCGTGGCGCTGGGCGTGCCGACGCATGTGCCAGATCGGAAGAACGGTTGGTTTGCCGCCGGCGGTGTCGTCGGCGCCATCCTGGCTTCGACCTGCTGCATTGCGCCGCTCCTACTACTGATGCTCGGCGTATCGGGAGCGTGGATCGGCAATCTGACCGCGCTCGAGCCCTACAAGCCGATCTTCGCCGGGGTGGCGCTCGTCTTCATCGGCCTCGGATTCCGGCAGGTCTACTTCAAGCCCAGGGTCGCCTGCGAGGACGGGTCCTACTGCGCGCGCCCGGAATCCGCTCTCATCACCAAGTCCGCCCTGTGGCTGTCGACCGTACTGGTCGTTCTGGCGTTGACGATCAACTGGTGGGCACCGTTGTTCTATTAGGAGAAATCAATATGAAGCCGAAGTTCTTCGTCGCTGCTGGAATGCTTGCTCTGGGCGTGTCCGGCCCGCCCCTTATCTCTACCGTCGCGTCGCCGATCCTTGTTTCAGCGGCTCAGGCGGCTTCGAGCGAACACACCGCCACCTTCGATGTGCCGGGCATGACCTGCGCACTTTGCCCGGTCACGGTGAGAAAGGCGATGGAGGGCGTTGAAGGCGTGAGACAAGTTCAGGTCGACTTCGATGCCAGGACGGCGACTGTTGTGTTCGATCCGTCGGTGACCACCGTCGAAGCCATTGCCGCCGCCTCGGCCAATGCCGGATACCAGGCGACGGTACAGCAGGGAAGCTGAAGTGAGCGCATTGCCGAGCTTCGAACTGCGTGCCGGCGTAGCCTTTCCCGACTGGACCGCGGTGACCTCGCCAGCCTCGGCGGATGCGCTGACCGCAATCCTCTCTGCCTTCGATCTGGCTAAGAACTGGAGTGGCTATGACGATGAGGAAGATAGCGTGCGACAGGCGGCCATCGAGGGGTTGGCCGAGTTGTATCGCGCGCCGAATACGGCCTGGATCGCGGTCCGGACAGGACTTGACGAGGATCGTGTGTCGGCACTCCTAGGCCGGCTGGCGACCCGCGATCTTGGTGGTCCGCGATGGCGGCAGCAGCTCCATCGTAGACGCTTATCCGTTGACCACAAGGTCAACTGAACACCGCGTCGGGCTCGACGGCAAAGTTACGCACGCCATGTGCGCCGTCGACGCGCTCGGTATAGGGGCTATGTTCGATGCCGACGTGGTGATCAAGTCTGGCTGCCGCGCATGTGGCGGTTCTATCCGGATCGCCACGAGGGACCGTGGCGTCGCTCTGGATTCTGTAGAGCCGGGTACAACCGTCGTGTGGTCCGGCAACCATTATGAGGGAGCTTGCGCGGCGACCTCACTCTGCACCGTCATCGCCTTCTTCTGCTCCGAGGCGCACCTCGAAGACCGGTGGAGAACGAACCGACTCGGGTCGGAAGGGTACTGCCCTACGCCGGATGAAGCGATGCAGGTCGGGCGGGCACTGTTCGCGCCGGTGCTCTCGCGGGCGGGTGGCGCTGTTGGGAGGCTGGTATGAAAGACAAGACGATCCTGAAAACCGGTATCACCGGCTCGATCATCGCCGCAATCTGCTGCGCAACACCGATCCTGGTCATTGCGCTCGGTGTTCTCGGCCTGTCGGCCTGGCTCGGTTGGGTCGACTATGTGCTCCTTCCAGCGCTTGTCCTCTTTCTCGCAATCACTGCCTATGGGCTCTGGCGGCGGCAGCGGGCGGCGGTGTGCTGCGCCTCCGAAACACAATCGAACAAGGGAAGGGCCTGACATGGCCGATTGCTGCAGCACAGACGGAAGCCGGAAGGGTGGCTATGATCTCGCAGTCATCGGTGCGGGTTCGGCGGGTTTCTCCGCTGCGATCACGGCCGCTGAGCAAGGAGCGAATGTGGCTCTCATCGGACATGGGCTTATCGGCGGCACCTGCGTCAATGTCGGCTGTGTGCCGTCCAAGACCATGATCCGCGCCGCCGAAGCGCTGCACGGTGCACGCGCGGCAAGCCGGTTTCCCGGCCTCGCCGGTGAGGCCCATGTCGCTGACTGGCGAGTCCTGATCGCGGCCAAGGACGATCTCGTCGGAACACTCCGGCAGAAGAAATATATCGATCTGCTGTCCGAATATAACGGGATCGCCTACCTGGAGGGGGCAGCAAGGTTGAATGGCGCCGGCGTGCTTGTGAACGACAGCCCCGTTGCTGCCGGCAACATCATCGTCGCCACCGGCGCATCGCCGGCCGTGCCAGGCATCCCCGGCATTGAGAATGTTCCCTACCTCACCAGCACCACGGCGCTGGAAACTAATCAGCAGCCGCGCTCGCTTCTGGTTATCGGCGGCGGCTACATCGGCTGCGAGTTGGCCCAGATGTTCGCCCGCACCGGAACCGCCGTGACCTTGGTCACGCGCTCGTGCCTGCTGCCCGAGGCCGAACCGGAAATAGCGCAAGCGCTTGCTCGCTACCTTGCCGAAGAAGGTATAACGATTCGCACCAGACTGACCTACTCCAGGATCGAGCAGAAGAACGGTGAAACCACGCTGACCATTGACGTGGATGGTCACGCCGAGACGCTGACCGCCGAGCGGGTTCTGGTGACCACCGGACGCACGCCCAACACGGCGGAGCTTGGGCTGAACGAATCCGGCGTGAAGCTCGCGTCCGGTGGCGGAATTATCGTCGATGACCTGATGCGCACCTCGAAATCCGGCGTCTATGCCGCCGGCGACGTTACCGGACGCGATCAGTTCGTCTATATGGCCGCCTATGGCGCCAAGCTTGCCGCACACAACGCGCTGAACGGCGACAGTCTCGTCTATGACAATACCGCCATGCCCTGGGTGGTCTTCACCGATCCGCAGGTCGCCGGCGTTGGACTTTCCGAGCGCCAGGCAAGACAACGCGGCTTCGATGTGAAGACATCGGTTGCACTGCTCGACCAGGTGCCGCGGGCGCTTGCGGCGCGTGACACGCGCGGACTCATCAAGCTGGTCGCGGACGCTGAGACCGATCGCCTGCTCGGCGCGCAAATCCTGGCACCCGAAGGCGCAGACAGCGTCCAGACCGCCGTCCTCGCAATCAAGCACGGCATGACAACCAAGGCTCTGGGGGAAACGATCTTCCCGTACCTCACCACCGTCGAAGGGCTGAAGCTCGCCGCCCAAGGCTTCGGCAAGGACGTTGCCAAGCTTTCCTGCTGTGCGGGTTAGCGAGAAGCACTGGTGCTGCCGCTGGCCCCGTGGACCAAGTTCTGCTGTTGTAGCTCGCATGCCGACTATCGCTCCTGTTCGGTTGACAGGAACTAACGTCGAGCGTCAACTGGAGCTGTTAAGTTGCAAGGTCTGGGAGGCGAACTACGGTTGCAGCGGGTAGGACGTTTTTTCCTTTCTAGACTGGAACTTGCAGCGAGTGTCGGTATCGGTGGTTGCGAGCCCCTGCAACCAAAATTCCCATACAGCCATCCTTCTTCAAAGTCGCCTCGGATCATGTCCGGGGCGATTTTGCGTTTTGGTGGCAGGTTAGGGACTCAGGTCAGTCACGATCACTCCGTCCAGAAAAAGGTTCAGCATAGACTCGAACTCGGCGTTCAGGTCAGGCGTCTTGCCGGCCAGCCATCGCATCAGGGCACCAAGATAAATGTGCGCAAGAAACTCAGCGAGTTGCTCCGCGGGGAGATCATCGCGGAGTTCGCCATGTTCCTGAGCCTCGCCGATGAGTTCTGCAAAGCTCCAGCCTACGCCATCCAGTGTATGCATCCCTCCGCCTGGTGCTGTGTCTCCCAGATCCACAAGCCGATATCGAAGGTAGGCCGGCAGATAGGCTTTGTTCGCCTCACACCACTCGCGCGACGCTTCCAGGAACATCAGCATGCGACTTCTGAAATCTCGATGCGTCCTGACTTCAGCGAGCAGTTTCTCCCGACTATGCTCCATCTCCTCGTGAACCCATGCCGCAATCAAGGCTTCCTTGATCGGGAAATGGTTGTAGAGCGTCCCCTTCGCGACATCCGCCCTGTTGGCAATCTGCTCCATGGTGACGCTGTTGTAGCCATGGGTTGAGAACAGCTCCATCGCCGCAGCAGTCAGCTTTTGCCGCATTTGCTTTTGCTTGCGGATACGACGGCTCGTCGTACCGGCAGCCATGTCATCATAAATCATTCAACGTCGTCTATTTTTGTGCATAGTTTATTTTATATCACCGTTCAGTATGAGAGCGTGCGTTGAAACGCGCAAGCTGATGATGCGAACGCGCCAATCAATGCGATGGAGATGGAGATTGGAGCAGGTCATCCCGGCGGAGCCGACAAGCAACTTCATCGACGAACTCAACGATCGTCGTTGGTTGGTCACGAAGCTAGATACGCTTGTTCAGTGGGCAAGGACGGGCTCCCTGATGTGGAACCAGTTCGGGCTGGCCTGCTGTGGCGTCGAAATGATGCATTTCGCCATGCCTCGCTATGACGCGGAGCGTTTTGGGTTTGCTCCCCGGGCATCGCCGCGACAGGCCGATGTCATGATTGTAGCCGGTACTGTAACCAACAAGATGGCGCCAGCGCTGCGCAAGATCTACGATCAGATGCCTGAACCTCGTTATGTCATTTCGATGGGGTCGTGTGCGAACGGGGGCGGTTACTACCACTACAGCTACTCTGTGGTCAGAGGTGCCGATCGGTTGCTCCCCGTCGATGTGTATGTGCCTGGCTGCCCACCAACCGCAGAAGCGTTGCTCTATAGCATTATCCTGCTCCAGAAGAAGATCCGGAGGACGGGCACGATTGAAAGGTAATTGCGGTTAAGGTTGCGCAGGCTCAGCCCTGCGTCCTTTGTTGTTTGACCTGCCAACAGTGTTGCCCGGCAGGCTGTATCGCAATCCTGCCAGAAAGATGAGCGTGGTCCCTACCAAGCAGCGGTCTCGCATGGAGAACAAGGCAGGTTGCAATACGGCGCGAAGAAGCGTGAACCCTGCGCCCGGCAACCAGAGTGAATGGGGAAGGCTGGGTGGAGCCAAAGGCGGCCCAAGCAAGCGCCCCACCGTAAATCAGGAAGCAATAGGACAGAACGATGTTGAGTGTCCGGGTGACCGCGGCATTAATCGTGCCTGAAGGCCGCAGCCTTCGGCCAGATCACGCCAGGGCGTACCTGTCCGCAGCACCCAGAAAATGCCGTTCAAGACCCCGCGCTCATCCCCCTGCGCCACGCCACGCGGTTTGTCGTGCAAAGGGGCTGGATCAGCTTCCACTCGAAATCCGCCCGATCAAATCGCACCATCCATGCCTCCTTGGACGGAAACAATGAGTGACAACGTCCTGCAAATCGGAAGCCTGTTCATGTCTACGCGTCCTAGAGCCGTTCTGCTTTTCACGGAATCGCAGACCGGCTCTAACTTATTGTTTTAACGCGTTTCCGAACGGCGAACCGGCGGTCACTTCGCCTGGAAACTCTCTAGGCTGAAGGTCGTCTCAGCCTAGTGGATCGTTGACAAGAAGCGTTGCAGGCCCTTGTTGTCGCTCTGGCCGAAGAAGGCGTCGGGAGCGGCAATCGTGTGGACAAGGCCTTCCTCCATGAAGGCGATACGATTGGATACCCGCCGGGCAAAGCTCATCTCGTGGGTCACGATGACCATCGTCATTCCGGACTGGGCCAGATCGCCGATCACCGACAGCACCTCACCTGTCGTTTCCGGATCGAGGGCGCTTGTCGGTTCGTCGAACAGCATCAACTCGGGTTGCATCGCCAGCGCCCGAGCGATGGCGGCGCGTTGTTGCTGACCGCCCGACAGCTTCATCGGATAGCTGTCGAACTTGTCGCCGAGGCCGACCTTCCTCAGCAGCTCCCGCGCCCGCTCCACAGCCGTTTCGCGCGGCTCTTTGAGCACCCGGATCGGCCCTTCAATGACGTTCTCCAGGACAGTCATGTGCCAAAACAGATTGAACTGCTGGAAAACCATGCCGATGCGCCGGCGCTGCTGAACGATGGCGCGTGCCGGCAGGGCGCGCAGCTTGCCGTTCACCTCCCGGTAGCCGATCAGGTTTTCGGCGACGTAGAGCCGGCCGTCCTGATAGGTTTCCAGATTGTTGATGCAGCGCAGGAAGGTGCTCTTGCCCGAGCCCGACCGACCGACGATCGACAGGACTTCTCCCTGGCCGACGGACAGCGTGATGCCCTTGAGGACCTCCAGATGGCCGAACCATTTGCGCACGCCGTCGGCCCGCACGAGAGGTGGCGATCCGGTCTTGGTCTCGGGAGTGTGTTTGTCGTCTTGCATTTGCGGGATCTCGCTCATCGCCGGAAGGAGGCTCCATCTGGGTTGGTTGCGAAAGCGGCGGACAACCGTTCGCGCCAGCTGCGTTGCATGCGGTCGCTGGTTTCGTGTCGGCGCAGCCGCGTTTCGATCCACATCTGCACAAAGTTCCATATGGTGGTCAGCATCAGATAGGTGAGCGCGACGGCAACCAGCAGTTCGAACGTCTTGAACGTCGTTGCCGAGAGACTCTCCGTAACCAGAAATATCTCCTGGACACCGATCACGCTCGCCAGCGAGGTCGTCTTCAGCATGTGATTGAAGTCGTTGCCGAGCGGCGGCACGATCACCCGTGCTGCCTGCGGCAACGTGATGCGATAGGTCAATTGCAGTGTTGACATGCCAATCGACTTGGCCGCTTCGATCTGGCCCTTGCCGACGGCCTGGATTCCGTTGCGCACGATCTCGCCCATATAGGCACCCTCGTGCACCGCCAGGCCAACAACGGCAGCCTGAAAGGACGCGGTCAGCGTGAAGCCGAACAGCGTGAGATCGCCGAAGCGATAGAAGCCGGCGGCCGCGAGCCCGGAAAAGAACATCACCAGCAGGACCAGAACCGGGATGCCCCGGACCAGCCAGACGTAGAAGGCGCAGACGAAGCGGACCGCCCGAAACGGCGCCAGGCGACCGAAGCCGACGATGGTTCCAATCACCAGGCCGAGCGCCATGGCCAGAACGGCCATGGCTATCGTGTTGACGAGCGCCCAGAGAAAAACCTCTCCAGGGTCGACGAGTCGACCCCAGAAAAATGACCAGTCAAATGACATTAACGGTGACCTCGACTACAGTTCGGAACCTTGCATGTTGTATTTCGCGATCAGCGTATCGTAGGTCCCGTCTTCGATGATCGCCTTGAATGCCTTGGTGATTGCCGCCGTCAGTTCGCCGTTCGACTTGGCAACGCCGATGCCGGTCTCGATCAGGCCGAACGGATCGCCGACAGTCCGAAACTGGTCGGGCTCCAGGCCGACATAATAGGCGGCGGCGGTCATGGTCGTACCGACCGCATCCACCTGGCGGGTCGAGAGCTGCTTGAAGGTTTCCGTGGTGGTGGGAAGGGCGACCAGATTGATCTTTTCCTTGCCGGCAGCCTTGAGTTCTTCATTGGCCTCCATGGCCAGGTTATGGATCGTCGTACCGTTCGGGACAGCGACCTTCATGCCCGAAAGATCCTCCAGCGTCGTGGGCTGAACATCGGTCTCCACGTGGGCGACCATCCGCTGGCCGGTATTCGAGAAGGGGATCATGTCGATGATCTCGAGCCGCTCCGCCTTGATGAACAACTCCTGCATGAGCGCATCGCATTGTCCGGCTTGAAGCGCCGGGATAAGGCCGGTGAACTTCAACTGGCTCCACCGTGTCTCCAGGCCCATGCGCTTGGCAATCTCTTCGCCCAGCTCCACCTCGAAGCCGGTCGGCTTCTGTTCAGTGGTCAGGAAGGCGCGGGGCGGATTGTCGAGTGTGGCGCAGTAGTTGATGTGCCCCTTTTCGGCGATGGCCTGTGGCGGTTCGACACTGGCCTGAGCGAAGGCTTGTCCTTGCAGGCCGATCGAGCCGACCATCGCGGCAAGGCCGGCCAGCAGCGTTAGGGACCGACGGCGGATCGTCGTGTTAGTGGGGGTCGTCATGGCAGAGGCTCCTCTCTTTTCTCTCTGGTCTCTCTGAATGAATGAAAGTGCTTTTGGGGCCGGTGCCCGGCTTGCAACGCGCCCACGCCGTGGGTCCGGGCGGGGTCGGTGCCAGCGAAGGCTGGGCCAGAATGGGGGGCGAGCGCCTCACGCGGCGCACACGTGTCGCCGCTTCATGGTTCATGCCGAGGCGGCCATGCTTGCCGACGCGACCCTGACCTCGACGTCGGCCTCGGCAAGCCTGTGCGCTAGAACGCCCTCCGGCGCCCGGTCCGTGATGAGGATGTCGATCGCATCCAATTGGCAGACGCGCACGATCGACACCCGATCGAACTTGGAACTGTCGATCAGCGCGACGACGCGACCGGAACGAGCAATCAGCGCCTTTTTGACCTCGGTGTCTTCGAGCGAATAGTCGAAGAGACCATCAGCGGCCAAACCGGAGGCGCCCAGGAACAGCCAGTCGAAATGATAGTCCTCTAGCGCCGCGCAGGCCATCGGGCCGACCATTGACGGTTCCCGGCCCCGCACTTCGCCGCCAGGCATGTAAAGGCGCGGCTTGCCGGTCGACAGCAGCAATCCGATCTTCAGGCTGCTGGTGAAGATGCGTACATCGGTCTGCGCCAACGCCTGCGCCAGGATGAGCGGCGTCGAGCCGATGTCGATGGCGATGGTCTGGTCACGTTGCACAAGACTCGCGGCAAGAGCGCCGATGCGCATTTTTTGAACGCGGTTGCGCCCAATCCGCTCATCGATGGCCGGCTCGGTGACATCCATGCGAAGCGACCTGACAGCCAAGGGCGCGACGGCGCCGCCATGGGCCCGCTCGATGACCCCGTCCTGCACCAGTGCATCGAGGTCCCGCCGGATCGTCATCTCCGAGACGCCGAGACGTTCGGAGAGGCTGGCAATGGAGGCATAACCGCTACGCGACAGGATCGACGCAATCTTCTCCTTGCGCTCTCGCGGGGCCAGTCGCCGCCCCGATGCGCTTTCGTCGCGATTGTTGCCGGATCCGTCCATTTCAGCTCCTCCGACCATGATTTCAGATCAAGAATTGTAAATTGTCAAACAAAAAACACCCAAAATATCACAAACCCGTGCGCAAACGGACATCGAGGGGGTCACGTCATGTAGACGCCGCCCGTCACATTGATGGCCTGCCCGGTCATGAAGCGGGCATCGTCGGATGCCAGAAAAATCACGACGCCTGCTACGTCCTCGGGCGTTTCGAGGCGACCTAGCGGGGTCTGGGCGACATAGGACTGCAACACCTCTTCGGGGGTCATGCCGCGCAGTTCGGCTTCCCAGGCGACCTCGCGCTGCTGCATTGGCGTCTTTACGAAACCCGGGCAGACCGCATTGACGCGAATGCCTTCCGCCGCCACCTCGCGTGCCAAAGCCTGGGTCCAGCCGACGACTGCAAACTTGCTGGCCGAATAGTGGGCCAGCAGGGGCGCCCCGACCTTGGCGGCAAGCGATGCCGTATTGACGATCACGCCTTTGACATTGTTCTTGCGGAATTGTCGGATGGCGGCCACGTTCGTCAGGTAGACGCCTTTGGCGTTGATATTCATATTGAAATCCCAGTCGGCCTGGGTCAGTTCCGTTGCCGGTTTCATGCTGGAAACACCGGCATTGGCGTGTACGACGGTAATCGGGCCGACAGCTGCCGTTGCCTCGTCGAACGCGGCGGAAATGCTGTCCTCGGAGGTTACATCGAGATGAAAGGCGCAAGCGGCTCCGCCGATCTGCTGCGCCACATCGCGGGCCGCATCGAGATCTATGTCCGTGACGACAACCCGGGCCCCGCGGCGGGCGAATTCCAGCGCCGTTGCGCGGCCGATCCCGTTTGCCGCGCCCGTAATCATTGCGACCTGGTCCGTCATGGTATCGCCTCATCTCCGTTGTTTTGGCGGCCGGGCCAAAGGGGCGGGCCGCAGTGATATGTTGCTTGTGAACTATCTTTCAAAATCTTGTTGACTGCAATGCGATTTGTGAGAAAGATAACATATATCGGCTGAGCTCACTTCGTGTGCGGCGCCGGTTGGGCGTGCGTGTGCACGACCGTCATCTCGCGGACCGGGTCGCTAGCGGGCGCGCCGGTACGCTTCCGGTTTTTCGGATGTTGGCCCGCAATCGCAGAGGGAACACATGATTTTCGATTTCTTCGGTGACCGCAGCAAGGTCGTTGTCGCCATGGCGCATATCGGTGCATTGCCAGGATCGCCGCTCTATGACGAGGACGGCGGCATGGCCAAGCTGATCGACGATGTCGTCGCCGACATCGATAATCTGCAGGCTGGCGGCGTCGACGCGATCATGTTCGGCAACGAGAACGACCGGCCCTATCTGCTGGAGGCGAGTCCTGAAAGCCTGGCGGCAATGACCGCGGTGGTCAGCGCTGCCAAACAGGTGCTCAAGGTGCCGTTTGGCGTCAACTATCTCTGGGACCCGACGGCGTCGGTGGCGATCGGCGCTGCCACAGGTGCGTCCTTCGTCCGTGAGATCTTCACCGGCGTGTTCGCCTCCGACATGGGGGTGTGGGCGCCCGACTGCGCAACGCCGGTGCGGATGCGTCGACGTCTGGGGCGCCGCGACATGAAGCTGTTCTTCAACATCAACGCCGAGTTTGCCGCCTCGCTCGATCATCGCCCGATCGAACTGCGTGCGCGCAGCGCCGTGTTCTCTTCGCTGGCCGATGCCGTGCTGGTCTCCGGTCCGCTGACCGGTCAGCCGGCCGAGGCCTCCGATCTTCGCAAGGTGGCCGAGGCAGTCGAGGGCACGCCGGTGTTCGCCAATACCGGGGTCAACATCAACAATGTCGGCGACGTCATGGCCGTCGCGTCGGGCTGCGTGATCGGCACCCACTTCAAGAAGGACGGCAACACCTGGAACCAGGTCGATCCGGACAGGGTCCGGCGTTTCATGGATGCCGTCGATAAGCTGCGCTAGGCCCAGCCATGCAGTGTGTCGTCGGGCTGGATATCGGAACCACATCGACCATCGGCATTCTCATCGCGTTGCCGGATCGGACGCTGGCGACGGTGTCGCGGCCGGTAACGCTGCATTCGCCGCATCAGGGCTGGGCCGAGGAAGATCCTCAGCAATGGTGGGACAATGTCTGCGCCATCGTGCCCCAGCTGATCGCCGAGGCCGGCGTCCGTCCGGCCGACGTCAAGGCGGTCGGTGTGACTGGCATGTTGCCGGCCGTGGTCCTGCTCGACGACGTCGGGTCCGTCCTCAGGCCGTCGATCCAGCAGTCTGACGGACGGTGCGGCGAAGAGGTCGCCGAGATGCAGGCCGAACTGGATGAGGCGGACTTCATCGCCAAGGCCGGCAACGGCATCAACCAGCAGCTGGTGACAGCGAAACTGCGCTGGATTGCACGGCATGAACCGAAAACATTCGATCGTATCGCCACTGTTTTCGGTTCTTACGACTACATCAACTGGCGGCTGACGGGCGAACGGTGCGTGGAGCGCAACTGGGCGCTCGAGGCCGGCTTCACCGATGTCGCCGGTGACCGGCTCGACGACAGCCTGATCGAACTTGCCGGAATACCGCGTAGCGCCATCGCGCGCCGCGTCGACCCGCATGAGGTGATCGGCGCGGTGACGGGCGCGGCGGCGGCGGAGACGGGGCTTGTCGAAGGAACGCCCGTCGTGGGCGGCGCGGCCGACCACATCGCATCGGCCTATGCGGCGGGGATCGTGGCGCCCGGCGACATCCTCTTGAAGTTCGGCGGCGCAACCGACGTGATGATCGCCACCGACAAGGCGGTTCCCGATCCGCGCATCTATCTCGACTACCATCTGATACCCGGCCTGTTCATGCCCAATGGCTGCATGGCGTCGGGCGGTTCGGCGCTCAACTGGTTCGTGCGCGAGATGGGCGCCGACCTGCCGGCCGCTTCGGCCGATGGCATATCACCCCACGCTTTCCTCGACCGACGCGCGAGCGAAACGCCGCCCGGCGCCGACGGCGTGCAGATCGTTCCCTATTTTCTGGGCGAGAAGACACCGGTGCACGACGCGCAGGCGCGCGGCACGATCACCGGGCTCAGCCTAAACCACGGCAAGGGCCATCTCTGGCGTGCTTTGCTGGAGGGGTTCGGCTATGCCATCCGCCATCATGTGCGAGTGTTCAACGATCTGGGCTATCCGACGACGCGCTTCCTCGCCTCCGACGGCGGCGCCCAGTCCGAACTTTGGATGCAGATCGTCGCCGATATTCTGCAGGAACCCGTCCAGCTTCTGACAGGCCATCCCGGCTCATCTCTGGGCGCGGCCTGGATGGCGGCGATCGGCACCGGTCTCAGCGACGACTGGGACGGTCCCCAGGCTTTCGTCGGCTATGGTCGCCGCATCGAACCGGACAGGACAAACGCCGATCTCTACGACTCCGGTTATCGGCGTTTCCGTGAGACCTACCAGGCTCTCGCGGCAATGCGCGGGAGGAACGCGTGATGCCGGTTCAAGCCGTTGCCTGGGATATCGACGGAACGCTCGTGGACAGCGAGCCGCTGCATCAGGAAGCCCTTATGGCGGTCGTCGTGGCCCATGGCGTCGACCTGTCGGACCTGCTACCGGATGTCTTCGTGGGGGTCAGCCTTCCCGATGTGTGGAAGGCGATCGGAGACCGTTTTCATGCCGACATGCGGTTCGAGGATTTCGACCGTCTGGTCTGCGACCACTACCGGGCCAATATGCAGCGGCTGACCGCCATGCCGGACGTCAATCGCGTCATGCAGGCCCTTCATGAGCGGGGCATCGCGCAGATTGCCGTATCCAATTCCAACCGGGTCGTGGTCGACACCAATCTGCGCGCCATCGGGGCGGCGGACCACATCGCCTTTTCGATCAGCCTGGACGATGTCCCCGTCGGCAAACCCGATCCGGCGCCCTATCGCCTGGGTGCTGCGCGACTTGGCCTGCCTGCCGAAACGATATTGGCGGTCGAAGACAGTGCGACCGGACTGGCAAGTGCGCGCGCGGCCGGGATGAAGACCGCGCTTTATTGCCCGGGCGGTCGCGCCTGCGGCCCGGCCGACCATCTCGTCACGGAGATGACGGCCATCCTGGATATGCTCGACGCCGACAGCTGATCGACGCGCCGGGTTCTCAGAACCCGATCGCCATACCATCCTTGCGGCTGTCGCTTGCGCCGAACAGCGTACCCGTGGCCGGATCGATGCGGATGGCCTGGCTGCCGCCGATCGGTTCGTCGGCGATGCGCAGAACATGGCCGCGCCGCTCCAGTTCGCCGCGTACCGCGGCCGGAATGCCGGGCTCGATTTGCAATTCGCCGCCGTAGGCGAAGCTACGCGCCTCGTCCATGGCTGCCTGCGGGTCGAGCCCGCGGTCGATCAGCGCCGACAGGAAGGCTGCATGGCCGGCCGCCTGATAGTCGCCGCCCATAACGCCGAACGGCATGATCGGCACCCCGTCCTTGGCGACCATTCCCGGAATGATGGTGTGCATCGGCCGGCGGTAGGGCGCGATTGCATTGGGGTGGCCTTCCTCAAGGCTGAAGGAACGACCCCGGCAGTGGAACAGCACACCGGTTGCCGGGTCGAGCCGGGTCGATCCGAAGCCATTGAAGATCGAATTGATGAACGAGATGGCGTTGCCGTCCTCGTCGACGACACAAAGGTAGACAGTGTCCTTGTGCGCCGGTTCGTTCCACAGCACGGGCGGCGATGCGCGGCGCGGATCGATGCGGCTGCGAAGCGCGTCTATGACGGCATCGCTCAGCAGCTCGTCAGCCAGCCCCTCGCTGGTCGCCGGATCGCCGATCAGTCGGTCGCGGTGATGATAGGCAAGCTTCGTGGCCTCGGCGTGCAGATGGATGCGGTCGGCCTCGGGCAGGTCGGGACCGAGATCGAACCCTTCCAGAATGCGCAGGATCATCAGCGCGGCAAGGCCCTGTCCGTTCGGCGGACACTCGATCACGTCATATCCCCGATAGGAGGCCGAGATCGGTTCGACCCAATGGGCCTGATCGGCTGCTTGACCGAAGTCGTCCTCGGTGTGGAGCCCGCCGAGCGCGCGCAGGTGGCCGACCATTCGTCGCGCGGTCTCGCCGCCATAGAAGGCGGCCGCGCCACCGGTCGCGATTTCGCGCAGCCGTGCGGCGAGCAGGGGCTGGCGGAACGTGTCGCCTGCCGACGGCGCCCTGCCGGCGGGCAGAAAAAAGGCGGCCGCGTGCTCGTCGTTCTTCAGGTAGTCCACATTGCGCGCCCAGTCCTGCGCAACGCGCGGCGTGATGGCAAAGCCGGCTTCGGCATAGGCGATGGCGCGCGCGAAGATGCGCTCGAGCGGCAGTGTTCCATGGTCGTCATGCAATTTGCACCAGGCCGAGATTGCGCCCGGCACGGTAATGGCATGAGGGCTGGTCGCCGGGATCGTGTCGCCAAGGCCGGTTGCGCGCAGCGCATCGATGGTGGCCGCGCCCGGCGCCCGGCCTGAGCCGTTGAGCGCTTTCGGCGGCTTGCCCTTGGGGGCGTAGAGGACGAAGCAGTCCCCGCCGATACCGGTCATCAAGGGGTCGACCACGCATTGAACGGCGACGGCCGCCAGCGCCGCGTCGACCGCCTTGCCACCGACCGAGAGCATCTCCAGGCCGGCAGACGATGCCAGAGGATGCGATGTGGCGATCATGGACGATCGGGCGATCGTGCTCGGACGGCGGGCGGAGAAGAAGTCGAACATCGTGGTGCCTCGTATCGATGCGTCCTGCGCCAGATGAGCGAGCGGGACGTGGCCATATCCGTGTTGAAGTATGCAAATAACCGGGTTATGTATACAATTCAATCGTATTGCGTAGGAACGCCCTTGTCCACCGGCTCACGCACAGGCGACAGAATCCACGACGCACTGGTCGAGGAGATCGTGTCCGGCGCCCTTCAATCGGGCGCGCCGCTAAGCGAGTCGGCCTTGGCCGAGCGGTTTGGCGCCTCGCGCACGCCCGTACGCGAAGCACTGTCGCGCCTGCACCAGGCGCAGCTGATCGAGCGCGGTCCCCGCCGGGCCTTCGTCGTCCGCAGCCTGCAGCCCTCCGACCTGGCTGAACTGTTCGAAGCAGTCGGAGAAGTCGAGGCCGCGCTGGCGGCCCTGGCGGCTCTGCGCATGAGCGAGGTTCAGCGCCAGACTCTGCTTTCGGCGCTGGAAGAGGGCGACGGCGCCGGCGGCGCCCCGGAGGCCTATGGCGCCGCCAATGCCCGCTTTCACCGGCTGATCCGCGACGGCGCCCACAACCGTGTGCTGGCGGCGACGCTCGATGAGCTGGCCCTGCGTACATTTCCCTGGCGGGCTGCCCAGTTCAGGGCCAGGCGGGCCCGCCTCGAGACGTCACGCGCCGAACACCGGGCGATCGTCGATGCCATCATCGATCGCAATCCGGACGAAGCGCGCGAGCGGATGCGCCGGCACATCGCGACGACCTTCCTCACCCTGTCGGACATCTTGAATGTGAGGAATCAACAATCCCGGCCTGCGCCCGGCCAAAACCCGAATTGGTGATCATGCCCAGTCTCGACATGCTTCTGCCCATCGTCCTTGTCCTGTCGGCGATCGGGGCTTTCGCCGGCATTCTTGCCGGCCTGCTGGGCGTGGGGGGCGGCATCGTCCTCGTGCCGGCGTTCTTCTATGCGTTCTCGACGCTTGGTTTTGGCGGCGAGCAATTGATGCAAATCTGCCTTGCGACCTCGCTTGCCACCATCGTCGTCACCTCGATACGTTCGGTCCTCGGGCACCACCGCAAGGGTGCCGTGGATACGGAGATCCTGCGCGGTTGGGCGATCGGCATCGTCATCGGTGCCGCGGTCGGCGTCCTGGTGGTCTCGTCGTTGCGATCGACGGCACTGCAGTTTTCCTTTGGCGTGCTGGCCTTCGGTGTCGGTCTCTACATGCTCGTTTCGCGGCCGCACTGGCGGCTGGCCGATGCCATGCCCATGGGCTTTAAGCGGGCGGTTCTGTCACCTGCAGTCGGCGTTCTGTCGGTTCTGATGGGCATCGGTGGCGGCAGTTTCGGTGTACCGCTGATGACGCTCCACAACGTTCCGATCCATCGCGCCGTCGGCACGGCTGCCGGCTTCGGCATTCTCATTGCCGCTCCGTCCGTGCTGGGTTTCCTGTTCCTGTCGGTCGATCCGGCGACGCGCCCGCCGCTGACGGTGGGCGCGGTCAATCTGCCGGCATTCTTCATCGTCGTCGCCATGACCATCCTGACGACGCCGATCGGTGTCAAACTCGCTCACGCGCTCGATGCCAGATGGCTGAAACGCGCTTTCGGAGCATTTCTGATCCTTGTGGCGCTCAACATGCTGCGCAAGGTGGTCGTCGGTTAGAAGTGCAATCCGATCGAGCGATTCCCAGAAGAGGCTGACCCTCGACGGGACAAGCCGGCTTGCCGCCGTCCGGCCATGCCGAAGCCGGGCGCGCGGTTCGGAAAGACCGAGTGGTTTCGTCAGCCCGTTTCCGGTGAACGCCGCAACCAGCCGCTTTCGAAATCAAGCGTCGCGCGGGTGAACGCTTCGACATTGTCTATGAGCCGGTCCAGCCCTGTTCCGGCCGCGACCGGATCGCCCACGGAGATGGCTTTGGCGATCTCGGCATGCAGGCGGATCGTCTCGGAGAGATTGTCGTAATGCCGGTAATAGGCGAACCAGAACCTGCGGGAGAGCCCTTGGCTCAGCCGCATGGAGGCGGCGGCAAACTCGTTGCGGCTGACTTCGATGATCATTTCGTTGAACTGCCGGTCGAGATCCAGAAACGTCTCGCCGTCCTCCGCGATGGAGGCCCGCAACATCTCGCTGGTCAAATTGGCGAAGCGGCGCTTTTCGACGTCGCTGGCCCGGCGCGCGGCCGATTCCACCACGAAGCGCTCCGCGACCCGACGGAACTCGAGCAGGCGAAGCTGCCGCATCACGTCGATCTCCGCGATCACCACGCCCCGCTTGGGCATGATAACGACAAGCCCTTCGCGACTTAACTCGCGAAGGGCCTCGCGTACGGGCGTACGGCCCATCGACAGATCCCGAGAAAGCGTGTTTTCCGACACGACCTCTCCGGGGAGAAGCTGGAGCGACACGATGCGCCGCTCCAGTTCCGCGTAGGCCTTCGCCATCTGGGTGCTGTTGGGTTCGTCCTTCACGCTCCGATTCCTCTCATGGTCATTCATCTACGCGAAGAATTGCGCCTTTCGACAGAGGCTGCACGAGTTTCTGGTACATGGCCAGCCAGCCGCGTTCGCTGGTGCGCGGACGCTGCGGCAGGGCGTCGATCCTAGCGGCAAGCTCGTCGTTTGAAATCTCGAGCGTGATCGTTCGCGCCTCGAGGTCGATGGCAATCATGTCCGCGTCCTCGACCGCGGCCAACGGCCCGCGCTCGGCGGCTTCAGGCATGATCTGGCCGATCGTGATGCCGCTGTTCAGGCCGGAAAGCTCGCCATCGGTGACAACGGCAACATCGGCGCCAAGACCGGCCCCCACCAGCGCCGCCATGAACGAAGCCGCAAAGACCGTGCCAGGCCCACCTTTCGGGCCGAGCATTCTCAGGATGACGACCTTGCCGGCGCCGACGTGCCCGCTTTCGATCGCATCGATGGCATCGGCCTCGTTCTCGAAGACGATGGCCTGGCCGCGGAAGCGACGGACGGAGGGTGGAACGGCGGAAAGCTTGACCACCGATCCGTCGGGGGCGAGATTGCCGCGCACGATGACCAAGCCGGGCTCATTGCGAAAGGGCGCGTCGAGCGGGCGGATGACCTGGGGATCGGGGGCAGGGCGGGCCGCGAGGTTTTCGGCCAGGGTCGCGCCGCTGACAGTTCGAACGCTGCCGTCAAGCTTCGGCAGCAACATGGCCATCGCCCCGGAAACGCCACCGGCCGCCGCGAACTTCTCGATCCTATCGGGGCCGTTGGGCCTGATCTGGGTGATCTGCGGCAGCCCGACCGCGGCTGCGAACTCGGCCAGGATATCGACGTCGCATTCGGCTTCGGCTGCGGTCGCCGTCAGGTGCCGAACCACGTTGACCGAACAGCCGATCGACGTGGCCACCCGAACGGCGTTGCGGAAGGCCGCCGGCGTCAGGATGCTGCGGGGCCGGATATCCTGTTCGACCAAGGCGACGATCCGGGCGCCGGCTTTGCGGGCATAGGTGTCCAGCTCCGCCGAGCCGGCCCGAATCGGGGCGTTGCCGGGCAGGGCCATGCCAAGCGCCTCGGCCATGCAGTGCATGCTGTTGGCGGTGGCGAGGCCCGCGCACACGCCGGGACCGTTAATGGCGCTGCGCGTCATTTCCTTGAGTTCGCACAGCGTCATCTTCTTCGCCTTCACGGCGCCGACGGCCTTGTAGACTTCCTCGATGTCGTTCTCGCGTCCGCCGCAGTTGGATCCGAGCTGGAAGCCGCAGGGCAGGATGATCGCGGGCACGTTCAGGCGTCCGGCGGCCATGAGGTGGGCAGGCGTGGTCTTGTCGCAGGAGGACAGCAATATCATGCCGTCCAGTTCCGCGCCCTCGACCTGGACTTCGATATCGTTGACCAGAAGGTCGCGGCTGGGCATCAGGTAACGGCCCTGCTTGCCGGCGGAGGTCACGAAATCGGACGGCGCGACGGTCCGGATCTCGAAGGGCAGCCCGCCGGCGTCGCGGATCGCCTTTTTGACCGTCTCGGCCACGGCGTCGAGATGCTGGAAGCAAACCGACAGGCCGGACGAGCTGTTGACGACGGCGATCTTGGGTTTGTCGAAATCCGCCTCATCGATACCCATGGCGATCCATTGCGCCCGCCGGACGGCCCAGCGTGTGGTTCCGGGCGTGAAATTGCTGCGAAAGCTCATTTAAATCTCCTAGTTGCCGAGGCCGGCGCCATCCTGGTTCAGCAGGAGGCGCACATCGCGTCCGTCGATGGCGTGGACGGAAACCCGGTCCCGCGCCGCGATGGTTGCGGCATGGCCGATGGCGTGCCCATAAGAAAAACATTGCGCCGTGACGCGGGCCGAGGCGACGGCTTCGTGTTCGGCGGAGAGACAGCGCCCCGCGGTCAGAAGACCCTCCGACGCCGGGGGAACGAAACAGCCGAACGGGATCTCGTACCAATCCTCCAGCAGCCATTCCACGCGGGGCTTGTCGCCGCTGTGAAGCTCGATCGGCCAGGGTGAGCGGGCGATCCCGTCGGCGAACTTGGCGCCGGTCACCACGTCGGCATTCGTCAGCGTCGCTCGTCCGCGCACCTGTCGGGTCTGACGAACGCCGACCTGTACGCCGGTATCGTTAACCACGGTGTTCTCACAACCTGCAAGCGTGTCGCGGAAGAAGCGCGCATATTCGCGAACCTGCCGGCGTCCCTGCAGCTCGGCCTCGGAAAAATCCCGCCACAGCGTTGCGTTGAGTTCCCGGCCGTCCTCGCCGACGATGCGGGTACAGTTGCACATCAGCTCCGACGGACGCGTGGTCGGAAAAATCCAGATCTTGCGACGGGGCAGGGAATAGCCGTTGCCGTCGGCCTTCGCGATCAGCTCGCTGACCTCGACCGGCATGATGCTGTCGCTGCCGTAGGTGTGCTGGAACTTGTCGACGTCCGCATTCAGCATGCGGAAGACCATGGTTGGGTTCTGTACCGTGTGGCCGTCGCCCATATAGGTCTCCAGGCCGGCCATGGCCGAGAGCGCGCCGTCGCCGGTGGCGTCGACGCATGTTTTCGCCCGGATTTCGAGCCTGCCCGTTACGGTGGAGACGAGGGCGCCTTCGAGCACCTGTCCTTCGCGGAGCGTGGCCAGAATCTCGGCGTGGTAGATGACGCGCACTCCGGCCTCGGACAGCAGCGTGTCGGCCGCTTCGCGCCAGATCAGCGGGTCGTGCACGCGTGTCCAGGTCTTGCCATACCGTATCGGATCGGTCAGCCCGCCCCGCTTCTCCATTTCGGCGATGAAGTCGTCGACGAAGCCGAAGACGACCTTCTGCGGCGCGCGCTCCGTCCGGTCCGTGGCCTCGTAGAGCCCGCATACGGTTCCCGACAGGCCGGCCACGGCGCCGCCTCCGCAGAAGCCGTAGCGTTCGACCAGGACCACCGACGCACCCGAACGCGCGGCGGTCACCGCGGCGGCGACGCCGGCCGCGCCTCCTCCGGCCACCAGGATGTCCGCGTCGATTCTCTCGACCGGCCTGCGATCCGTTTCGACCATTGATACGATCTCCTCTTTGGATTTCTCAGTCCGACATTCGTTCTGATATGTTAGATGATTTTTTGTTAAATAAATGTTTTTAAAGGAAAATACGTTATGAACTAGGAAATATTGACAACTGACATATTACTAATATTCTACGGCTCGCCATCTCGTCAATGGTCGATTGGGCGCGCTGGAGCGTTCGGAC